>Ga0307512_10003029_pt1 | contig 20187 bp, 21 predicted proteins | sample 14_EM_MG_FD_200267 | JGI IMG/M metagenome (GOLD analysis project Ga0307512, IMG submission 200267) | Populus trichocarpa ectomycorrhiza microbial communities from riparian zone in the Pacific Northwest, United States - 14_EM | ecosystem: Host-associated > Plants > Roots > Unclassified | place... | reverse complement strand
TTACTCTAGCTAGAGTATGACAGGCCCTTATTCCCTCCGCCTCCGGGCGAGCCGGTTAGATGGCGGAGCTCCCACCTACTACCCTTCGTCCCCGCTGACAAAAGAAAGAGAAAGACGAAGAGAAAGGAAAGACTGGCCGCTCCGGTAGGCGCATGCCCGCACTTTAGTTTGTAGAATCTTGTTGCCAATGACTTTGCGCTTGTCATTGGGATAGGTCTCCTATTGCCTGCTTTGCCCTTCAGTCTGTAGCCAAAGTGCTTACAGCATTTGTCGGCCTCCCACTGGGCCTTGGCTGCTGATCTTCCTTCGGGTTGTGTCTGAGTTAGAGTTGCAGGGATTACTGTCTCACTTCTGTAGTTTTTTGGATCTACTTTGAAATTGATAAATATTATCCTGTTTGGACCGGTCCGGACCAAGCCCGTCCAGTCCAAGACTGCCAGTATGGGGCCCGGTCCAGTCCGACCTTCCGGTGGGACCGGACCGGACTGAGCCCTACCCCAGACCGGGTCCGTCCGGACTGGTGGAATCATTGGATGGCATAGTTAAACCCGTACTCCTGTTAGAGAATATTAGGCATAAATATGACTACGCGTGTAAACTTTAAAGACTATTTTAATTTTTGAGCAGCTCACTGTCGCCGGAAATTCCAGTGTCCAGCTATATGACCGACTGTAGTAGCTCTTGGCGAGATCTTGCATCGACGAAAGTGCAAGAATGGCCTCCGGTGAAAACTTCAGGAACTCTGGAAACGGGAATTTTGGAGCCCAGATATACAAAGGATTCCAGATGACATACCAATGATACACTCTAAACAAACGTAGAAAACCTACGCACTTTGAACTGACTCTTATCCGGCCCTAATCAACGTTTTCTCACTCTTCATTTAATGAAATATTGTGGTTGTGAACCTAAATGTCAGAGTTGCAGAGACCGTATTAGCAAGATCTGAGCTGCAGCTTCTCCCTACAGAATCCAGAACCAATTCATCTTCACGAAAAGTCACGTTCCTGGTGATTTCAGTGCGAGCGTGACAAGAAAATAAGAAATCGGCTACGGCTGTGGAGCTGGTTATTACCTATTCGCCGGATTTTTAAGTTACGGGACATCTGAAACCCTAGTCTGGACTTACAATTAGTTACTATCAGCGCTTGAAATGACTCTTGTGTCCCATAACTTGAAAATCGGATGAGTAATACCTCAAAAAGTTCGAGAACTTGGTTGAGCTGCATTTCTATTGATGGGCGCTTCGCGGAAATGCTAGACTCCCTCGTTTAGTGATAGCCGCGACTCAAAAAAAGGAAAGCAATACCTCCTAAGCGCAAACCTAAACTCCGTGATAGAGTTTCCTTAAACGGTGTGCAAGGATCCGTACTGTTCATTGCGAGTTTAATAAACCCGGATCTTTTTCGAATTATTCACTAGCGTATCCTCTGAAATTTGTGTGATGACGTCCAACACCTTGTCCTACACTCAGACGTTGCCCGCCAGGCTTGGTACCACTAGACTGAATATTGTGCGAATTTGTTTGGACGAGACTCAAAATCATCGAGGACCAGAGTGCCAGAGAAGCAACGCCAGCAAGTCGCATTACCAAAATGTTCGCCCTTCGGTTCTAGCTAAGCCTTACATTTTACCAAGCGATATGGGCAAATAATATTTTTCGGTTCTCCATCAACACCTTATTCACGCTTGTCCGATACTAGGCATCTACATCAGCTCTCGAGCAGCCGCCCCATGCAGTACACCAATCCACGCAGAGCACAGCCTTGGCACCGTCGATAGTTGTGTGGAAGAAACCTTTTGAGAAACAGTATATGCTCAAGACATTAATTTAGGGTTAGCAAGAAATGGCTTCTACTATATAGGGGCTTAATCGGAAGATTGTCCCGAATTATCCATGTCTCCTCCTACAGATTTTTCCCTATGTTTAGGCATTGTTGCCTAAACACAGCGGATATGGCGGAAGAGGAATTTGATGAAAACCGGTTTTCATGAAAATGGGGAAGAGATTTTGCAAAATAATCGCTACGTGTTTATCGTTCCTTGATTGCTGCAGTTTTCGGAATGTCTGACCGCATATAATTGCAGAATAGCTTGCCAGCGGTCACCTAGTAAGAAGCGGAACGAATCGGAGAGGCTTGTGAGGCAAGGTGCATGTCAAAACAAGAGGAGTAGTTTGCGAATAATCGATTTTGCCGACTGCTGTAATGCGGGGTAAGCCTATTCAGAACTTGGTTGCATGTTAATCTTAGCACACATAGGTCTCCAAAACCACGCGAGAATAAAGGTGAGGGTATAAGCGGGCAGATTCCTCCAACACCACCGCCTTCGAAAATAAAAACGAAGAATGGAAGACACAATTCCCCCCGGAGCCTATATCATCCGAAACCAAGGAACGTCTGCCGTCCTCCAAATCAACTCTCAGAACCAATACGGAGTCGCACCTATCACAGCCAACATACAGGATGAGGAGAAATACAGAGAGCAGCAAATATGGTGGATCGAAGCTGATCCATGTTACAAAGAGCTCAACACTCTCAGGGAAATGACAGCACAGGAAGGGGGAGTTTACCGAATTTCCAACATCGCTCGATCAATGTCACTGGACCAAGGACATTCACGTACTCCAGGTAGAGCCGTAATTGGGTACGAACATCACGGAGCGCCGTGGCAGCTTTGGAGATTTAGACGGTGGAAGGCATATGGTGGCGGGTGAGTCTCAGCTCAGAGAAGACTGAAGGATTTTGTACGGCTCTTATGGCTCAGCTCACATTTTGTTGACCTCACTGGTTAACCCTAGCCAACATTTCGGTTGTCTATCTGAGTGGGGAAGAACCGAGAACAGTATTTTCTAATACTTTGTGCTTATATAGAGAAGCCTACATTATTACCTCCGTTCACTCCGGCAATGTGATAGATTCGGCTTGTTTCATTCGACAGACGAACATCGACAGCGAATCACGAGCCTGGGAGCTCGTAAATCCGCTGATCAGCATTCCCCATGGCTGGCTCCAGATCCGAAACGTTTCGTCAGGCCACCTTCTGAGCCATACCTTTATTTCTCTTCCGCCAATCTCTGTGCTTTCAACATCCAAATCTCTATCCTACCCAGGGTCTTGGGCTACACAGTGGGCTTTTATCCGAGCTTCAGACTTGGGCCATAGCAATGCTGGAAGCAGGGACTACATCATTAGGAACCGGCTTACCAGGGCATACTTGCGGTGTCAGGAGTCGGAATTCTTGCATCAAGGGGGAAAGGAAGGGAGTGTTAACGCCTATGAGACTCGATGTTACGCGTTTGAGTTTTGGCGCTTCGACAGAAATGCTCAATCGAATTGGAAGATTGTGGATTCAAAAAGTGGATTTCTTCTTGAAGAGGCAGCTGCAGCTGTGCCTTTGATGGATGGCATGGAGGTTGTTTGCGTCACTAAAACTACGGACGAGAGAAGAAGTTGGGTGCTTATGTAAGTGACTAACACCTATCACCGGGTAGATCGGAGCTAATAGAATAGCCCTATCAAAGATATTGACAGGACAGACACGTCGGTGAGCAACCTCATCCTCCGAGGTGACCCCTACTTACCACAATGACGAGATAAATAGCGCTCCCGACCTCCAGTCAACGTTACACGTGATTATATTTCTTAATCGTGATCGTCAATCGGCTTGACTTGAAGTTGTGGCGCAGTATGGGTGCTGTTTTTCGTGCAACTGTAATTGGTTTTAACTGCGGGGAAGTCTGCAAACGGTATTCCATAGGAAGGGTTAATTGTTTAGTTATTTTATCCGTTGCAATACTAGTTGAATTGCCTTCAATAGTACCCGAGTACACCTCTGCAAATCCCGCCACCCACATCCCGTAACTTCTTTCCTTCGAGGTTTGTGGTGTGCTCAGGTGGAGCCGCTCCGCTCGCCTAAGCCCGCACTCTCAACACTGCTCTCAATTAAGGATATAAGTTTTGCGCCGACTGCGGAGTGTAATTGAAAAATTTGTGGTTACTGTAATGGTAGTCGAGTAGAGTTGGTACAGCATGGATACTAACTGCCGACTTCCTTTTGCGGTCTCGATCCATGTTCAGCATTACATGTAGAGGCTGGGTAATTGCTACTTAGTCGCCGCTTGAATTTTCACTCCAACTACGGGTGCAGCTGTATCCTCTTGATTACGACCCATTGACGTACATGGCAGTATTGATTTACCATGTATTAACTGTATGTTTTTCACCTGCCAGTGTTAGAATTGCGATATACATAATGGCTTGGATAATTGTCAACTCTGGGGTTTTTTGATGTTTTTTCCACAGCCGCTCAATAGATCTTGGAGATATTGTAAATTAGAGACCGAGATGCGGGGAAACATAAAGTTTACTAAGTTTTTTAGGAATTTCATTTCGTGGTCCGGACAAAACTCGTAGACTTAATTTGGGTGGACATCGTTTATGTCTCCGTGGAGCGCGCATCCGACAAGCTCGCACATCTCATTTCCCCCGCTATTTTTCATCTGCCAAGATACCTACCACTACTAACTTTATGTTACGTGACCTATTTATAGTACCGCCGACTTTTATGTTTGGCACTCCCGATTTGCAAAGTATCAGCGTTTCTTTTTCGATGCACGGATGTGCTCTCGCTGTCCGAGATCGTGTTTCACCCGACTTGCGTGTCTCATACGTTAGCTTCTGCATCTCATTCCGATATCTCTCTTGCACACTCTTATACCTCTCTAGCTCGCTCATTTTCCTCTCCAACTCGTTCTTATTCCTCTCCAGCTCGTCCTTATTCCTCTCCATATCGTCCCGGTACCTCTCCATCTCGCTCTTCCTCCACTCTAGCTCGCTCTGGTTCCTTTCTAGCTCCCTCTCACTTCTCATTAACCTGCGCTCTAAGAAGTTGTTGTCATTCCGGAGTTCTTCAATAGCATTCAAGTCGATTTGCGCGTTGGATTTGAGCTTCTGAATTTCCCTTTCTTGCTCGTAAATGAGGTTGTCCTTCATGTCGAGTAGCTCTTGGATACCGTCAGGATGAGCGTATGTGTCGATGTAATCCTCTATCCACGCGATTTCCTCATGCTGTCGGCCGATGTAGGTGTTCAAATGGGTAATTCTCGCATCTTTGTCGGCGCTAGGGATGTCTGCCGGTATCGAACGAGTAGAGGGCATTTTGCTGTGTGCGCGACGGGTGTTATTTTGGTGCTGCTTCACAGCTTAGCGATGTTGGACGGAACTGTGTGTTCAAATAGAGATCTAGGACAGTAGCGCACGATAAAACACCAATTTATAGCGAATCTGAGTTGCAGTGGACCAGCTACATAGTAACTCGGGAACCAAGCAAATAGAGGGGCGTATTGAATGAACCCTACCCACACCACAAAGACGCATAACGTACATCCACCATCCATATTTTAAGATGAAGTCAAACAATACAACGATAGTTGACATGTTCAAATAAATCCGATGTCCCCGCTATAGAGCCTTGTTAGTCGCTGTCCTTCAGTTCAGGTGATATTATTTCAAAGATGGTCTTGATGGATAGCTTGCGGCATTACCCACTTTTTTTGCCCCGAGTTTGGGTAAGCATGCACTGGCATAGATATAATCCTCGCAAATAAGTCACTGAGCTTTGGGGGTTTGGATTCCGTCTCCGGTCTCGGTCTGCAGAAGGCAGCATTGCATGATGCGTTGTTGCTGTGTCTAATCAAAATAAGAAAGATGTAACACTGCTGCACAGTTCTAGCAACCCCACTTCTACATGTTGCTTTCAGACAATAATGCCCCACACATATGCATCCTGCGATGCAACCGGCGAACATCCTAGACCAGCAAACCGGCTGTAATATTAAAATTCCCGAAGTCATAACCGTCTCAGAGTCCACACTCTATGATATCATAACGAGGTCTCTACACCCCCACATTACAATGCCAAGGTGGTACCTACTTCACGTGGCACTAATATGGTGGAGTACTTTGAACAATGTGGGTGTTAGATCTTTCTCAACCGTTGCATTGCGTCAAATATACTAGATCAGTCACACACGGTACGTACTGTTGGAGGGTAGTAGTACGTTGTAGTTTATGTCATTTTCGTCCAGTTAGATCCACTTACGTAGAAGAGATTTTGTTGATGGCCAAAACTAGACCTCGTTTCAACGAATATCTCGATTTCACAGCAACCATACAATAGAGAGCGCTGTCATTGAAAGATTAAGATCTTCGGCTGCCGGAGAAGATGGTGCAGATTTTTATAAAAATTACGATATTGTCCGCCCGAAACAGGTCATGGAACTCAAGATTATTCTAAAACAGACAATCAGGTTGTGTAAAAGTTCAACACAAAAAATTACTGCAACAAACAACTGTTCGGTTATCCAGAGATGTGGGAGTAGTGAACTATTATAGGTAGACCCAATGGTGAACAAGAGTTTTCTCGGGGTTTATTCGAGTAACTAGGGTTCAAGTGTCACTTAGGGCACGTATGTCGACCCCGCCCCGAGATTTATTGAGTTAATCAACTTTAAAAAAGAGCCTCCAATGTGCTGCACTACGCACTCTACATATCGGAAATAGTCCTAATTCTAGTTCAGACATTCATTTCTATAGTGTCCCTTTCCACGACACTTAAAAAACGTAACATCGGTCCTTTTTTCCTCGCTCAGCCACTTTAGATCTTCCTCATACGTGCGATAGCCATTTCCAGATCTTTGGGGCTATCAACCAATGATTTGTTCAACCGGAATCCGATTATAGCTTCTCTCCAGCTCTCCGGTAGCCTATTAATATAGAAAAACGTATGTTCGTCGTCTGGCATCCTACCATTCTCTGTGTCACCCTTGGCAATATTGTACTTTTCCACCAGCATATCGATGTTCATCGTGTAATTCAAGACACACTTGCACACCTCCAATTGCATGTTGTAGAGCTCCTGCCGAAGACGCCATACATGTAGAGTCCGCCTGTAGCCTTCCCGAATTTTATCCCAGAGCTCCTTCGGGTCAGTGTGATCAGTGGTGTACACCCTGCAATGACACAAGCCCATAGGGGGTGCTGTGATTCGGATGATTCTGAGGGCTCGACTTTGCCGGCGCCGGATGGATGGAGTTAGATCGGAGGCGTGGTGGGTGGCTGAGGAGACTCGGTGCCGCTCACTATGTGCCGTAGATTTTGGGATTCGCTTTGGAGAACATGCCGCATATCCGATGCCCAGAGAAAGCAGTTGTCGCGGGATAGATGCTCAACTTCGTAGCTGGTGCCGGAGTCGGAATCGGGGTCGGAGTCGGAGTCGCCGGCGTATAGTTGGAAGTTTGTCGATGGCATGATTGTGGGTTATCCTGAAAGCTGGATTAGTAGTCGTTTTAAAATCACTATCTATCGCTTAGGAGCGCGCACAAAAGGGGTGGAGCAGTGGATCATGCCTGGAGTAGGGGAGGATGTTTGGTTCTCCTGTAAGTGGAAGTTCATTCTCATGGGCTTGCCGAGCTATCATGCTAAATGGTTACCCTGACGACCGTGCCAATCGTACTCTACTACGTCATCACCACCCCTCGATCTGATTAAATCTAATTGCTGCATATCTTATCTAGATTAATTTTATCTTATCGGCATCTAATCCGCCTCAACACTGTCTCTGTTTGGTTTTGCTATTCGAATACAAAAGAATGTACGTCCCTATCTTCGGGTGCCATACCTCAGAACTTTAATATATTCAAGGGTATCAATCTACACGGGAATGAGAATCTCTTTTAATTTACTTCAGCGATAGTGTTAGGCACGAGATCAGATGTGCGGGATGTGAACGAGGATAGGCGAGACTAATGTCGACGGGTCTTACTGACGGTACAAAAGTACGCGCTAATAACAGGTAGGTGTCAAACGAGTAAGTGTCATTTTTCGGAGAGCATAATGAGTAAAAAAATTGTTAGCACGAAATTGGTCGAGTAAGTACCCATTTACCAAAGATAAAAGGTACGTAAAACGTATGCACGCAGTCCTCGAAATCCTATTATACGGGCCCCAAGAATATGCGTCAGCTCTGTATGGGACATAATGTAGAAACTCCATTTCTACTTGGTGAACCTCGGGTTGTGTGAACCACTGGTCGGAACGGGACGGGACCAAGGGTCTCCCGCCTCCGTCTGGAAACGGGAACGGGATCTCGCATATACAGTTGAAGACCAGTCTGTTGCTTCCGGTGACCATAACATATCCCATCTTGGCAACAGAATGCAACGGGATCTGTACATACATAATCCCGCTTCCGTTCAGAGCCAATGGTTCACACGACCTCCGGCAGAGATAAAAGTCGGTGTTGATGCCATGTACTCGAGTATGACGTATCCCGGTAGTGATAGTTAAGATATAGTAAAGAGCAGAGGACTTAGGAGAAAAGCATTCCCGTTGTCTCCATCCACACCCGAACCCACCTAGCTCTAAATATCCATTCCCGCACCTCAATACTCAATCCAGCTTCTATCTTGGTGTATGCCATCATCACGACTCATCATGGTATACGCAGTGAAAACCGCTGGATAGTGGGTAAGCATCGTCGGACGGTAACTACGCTGGCCTTCTTTTCGACGTCAGACGTAGTCTCTGGAATCTCGGCAATGATAGCTTGGTGTCTCTACCCCACTCCATTCTACTCGGCTGCACTTGTATCTGTAGGTGTGCTTCTTCGCTTCCAATTATCTCCAAATGCGCTTGATTTCTCCACAGGCATTGTAACAATCTGTCGCATCCACGCAAGACCTCGCCTTGTACCGGACTCTGATCTGGTTGTCCAAAGTATTATTGCACTGCAGGACGTCCGGACTATTGGTGTTGAATATATTAATAAGTTCATCGTTTGTCTGCGTAAGACTTTCACCGGACAGTGCGTACACACTGTACAACGGCTAATTCACCTGACCCCATTAGCATTGAAATATGCCTCGCAAATTATCCAAACTCACTGTTGATAGAGCCTAAGGTTCGTGACTGCTCTTTTGGACTTTGCACTTTACTCTTCCCTTCCCTACGCATCTTAGACCTTTAGGCCTGTACCTAGACAGTCATCGCACCATAGGCAATGCACACAGTTCTCCCTTCATAGTCGCAACACGCCCAATACTACGAAGCACACTAGAATTTGAATTCCAAACATGATGAATACACAGAGGAACAAGTGATTACCCTGCAGAATAATTCTGATCGATAGTTATCTGGATTCATTCTGTTTATCATTACTAAATTACAAATCTCGTCAATTTGATGGGGAGAGGGTCATGTTGCATTAAGCTTCCCAAAAGTTTATCTTGGATGAGCAGATGTCTACATTATTTTAGAATAAGATTGTTAGGCGGAGGGCTTTTGGACTAGGTGACTACTGGGGCTGCATGGAAGACGAGTGATGGTTGGGTGAAGCGAGTGATGCAGCTGTGACAGGCCTTCACTCGGATTTGTACTCACGCACACCTGTTACAAGATTCCTGTGCTCAGAATCGGGACACGAGATTTGTATGCTATGTATTCCGTTACAAAATCAGTGGTTTTCAGTCTAAAAAACCCTGAGATAAGAGAGTGGCAATCTCCGCCAGGGCCCACTAGATCCCCACTCAAGGCCTTAGTGTCTTTACACATGTCCCGCCCTGGACGACGATGGCGGCCGCTGTAAGACTGGCGGCCGCCTGGCCTTTTGGAAGCCTGTGTGGGCATGTGTCAACTTTCAAAATAGCGGCCCCGACCTCTTCTGCCAACACAGCGGAAGTTACTGTCGAGATTCATACTAATTAAATATACCACTAAAATCCTATCACTCGGTATTCACATCAACGTTTTTGCCCTAATTTTCCATCTCATTGCTGGAATAGTACATTACGCGCCAGGAAGCACTGTGAAATACGTCAAGTAGCCGTTGTATGGTGCGTACGCACTATCTAGAGAGACTCTTTCTTGGTACAGGTGAAATCTCCAGAAGTATACTTCTTTCACAAAGCCCATGCGGTAGTCACTATATTACCTACGGGGAAATCAAGCGTAGATAAACCTCTACCTATTATGAACAATGATAAAAATGTAAAGGCGAAAGAAAAACGAGAGAATAACCTGTTCAAAGACTATAACTACGCGGAAGTATACTGCACCATCACCACTAACATCTGGATCATCTCAAGGAGAACAAAATAAATCAGTAATAAAACAAAATTCCAATTTCGCTAGTAGCAATGCCCTCCTTCCTACTAAGATCTCATTTCTCTAACGGATGTCCCGGAAACTAGGAAAATGGCACAGGAAACTCTCCTGGAAATTCGGTGGTGGGTGGGTGGGAGAAGAATTCTCGCGTTATGGAGCCTCCGCCGTCGGGCCTGACTGACCATAAGTGGCGCCTCCATCTATGAGCAACCGCACCACTGTCTCGTGTCCTAGTTTGTGAGCAACATCGAGCGCTGTCATCCCATACTGGTCGGCAGCTACTGTATCAGCTCCTCTGTCAATGAGCATCCGCGCCACCGCCTCGCATCCTTGCCATGCAGCCAGGTGTAGTGGGGTGTTTCCGCTGGAGTCGATAGCTGAAATATCAGCAGCTGTATTGATGAGTAGCCGCGCCACGGCCTCATGCCCGCTTCCGATTGCTTCGTACTTGCTCCCTAGCGCCACGTGCAGCGGTGTCTCATTCTCTCGGGTACGCAATGAAACGTCGGCGCCCCCATCAATGAGTATTCGCGCCACCACCTCGAACCCGCTCCAGGCGGCGAAGTGCAGTGGTGTTCGTCCACTCCGTGAAGTGGCCGAGACATCGGCGCCTTGGTTGATGAGCAACTGCGCTACTGTCGGATGCCCATACTGAGCAGCGGTGTGTAGTGGTGTCTTTCCCTTCCGGGTACGCAATGAAACGTTGGCCCCCCTGGCAATGAGCGTTCGCACCACCGCCTCGTGCCCACTCCGAGCGGCCAGGTACAGAGGCGTCTTTCCCTTTCGTTCAATGGCTGAGACGTTTGCACCATCGATATCAACCAAGCTCCGCGCAACAGGTTCATGCCCGAGCTCCGAAGCAGCATGTATTGGATGCCATCCTTGTTGATAACATTCCCAGAACTGCGGAAAGGAGCGCATCCCATGGGAGCACTTCCATGCTTGGAAGTACGAGGACAGGTTGCCAGGCTGTTTAATGAATCTTGCAACAGCACATGCAGTGGAAGACTGGTCACTAGATCTGACATGGCGCGATAGGTTACCCGCTGCGTAGTTCAGAAATGCATTCTGTTCAATTCGATCACAGAAGGCTGTTCGGGATTCGCAAAGGCCTGTCTTGAACTCGTCGAATGCAAGGTATGTGGCACAGATCCTAGTATGGTAACCCCCTTGCAGATGTTGAGGTACCACGGACCGTCTCTTGAGATACTCTTGGGTGGTATAGTGAGCAAGACGGACAATGTTGGCGTCATTTTCCACGATGACAAAACCGGCACAAACGTCAGCAAGCTTCTCAGCTGGAGGTAATCTCTCTCGATCCAAGTAATATTGACACTCTTCGATGGATACTGCAATCCTCAATTCCTCGATACTAAGAGCCCTCATCCCGTTGCTTAGCCAAGAGAGGACCCGGAGAGCCAGCTCAGTTGTGGGTTTTGGAGCACTGCGGATTGTTTCCATGGTTCTGTCGTAGACGCGGTCTAATTGATCTCCACAGCGTGATGATGTCATGATCGCTTTTAGCTCTGTCGAGATATTATAGGCCGTCACTTGCTTGCAGATATATGTAACATTTAATTCTGCAAGCAGAAACCTAGCAGAGAAGACATTAGCAATTCCAATCCCGAATCGTAAGCATTGTACCTACATTCCTTCCGCGCTGGTAACTAGCGCCGATACTACATTTTCCATATTCAGTGTTTCGCTGTTATCAATGAGGCGTTTGGTCACAACATTCCCGATCAATCTCTCTCGGACATAGCGTTTGAGATCAATCTCATGGGGGATGAGGTCGAGCTGAATGGCGTCGGCGAAGGAAATTCGAACATCTGCCGGATGCGGCCGACTGGTAAGGAAAATCTCAAAGCCAACATCTTTCATCTCATGAAAGAGAGGAAGGAGTTCCTGTCGTTGTTTATGCTCATCCATTTCATCAAGGGCGTCGCACACAATAAACACTCGACCATCCGGAGCGAAACATGAGGCCATGGAGAATAGGAAACTCTTGATTGTTTCGTGCTTCGGACGATCTGCCTTCAACTCATCGTATAATGACTCGATGTTGGATGGTAGCTCCGGAAGCTGACTCAGAAGTTGCTTCATGATGATCGACATAATATCGACCGGTTTTTGATGTAGTTGGTCCTGATATCCAAAGTATATGTAGGCAACTCCATCATGCTGTTGTTGATCAAGCAGACGGTCGATGACAACCGAGCTCAGGAATGTTTTGCCAGCACCGGCTACGAGTATCGATTAGCGCAGTTAGTTGAGCTTTCAGGGCTGGTAACAAACGAATTCCGCATCCTAGTAGTACCGGCGATGATTGTCGCTCTATCCATTGGTGAAATTGGGGTGTGTCGAATAGCCACAGACCCGTACCCTCTTTGCGTTGTGACCTAATATGGATATGTCGTTCATTGCAATTGCCTGCATATACCCATTCGAGCACTTTTTCTCGTTTGTCCACTAGTAATAGTAATATTATATCAGCATACACTCCCAAAATAGGCGACCAGCGAAGCCAGGCCAAGACTTACCGCGGCGACGATGTTCCTCTTGTACCCTTTGCAGTTCCTGCTTCTTTCGTTCTGATTCCTGCTTCTCCCGCTCCACCTGCTGCTGATCGCGTTCAGCAATCTGCCTTTGTGCCTCCACGGTCTGCATTTCAATCACCAGAGATGTCTGGAGCCGGTGAATTTGCAAAATATACTCTCGAGTCTCACTTTCCTTCAGCGGCCAATTAAATCGCCTCCACAGCCCAATAAAATCGCCTCTTAGGCCTCGCGATGAACCACAGAGTTTCGATTCCAGGTCCTCTAAACACTTCGCGATATCTTTATTGAGTTTTGGTAACACCGTGGACTGCTCCTTGCCAAAAACAGACCTCACTGATTCCAGTGTAGGTTGCAGAGCTGCGAGCTCTGCGGAGAGCTCTTCCACGTCTTTCGATGCATTTTTCACACTTTGAGCGTAATTGTAAAGCTTTCCGCAGAGACTGAGGAGGGTGACAGTGAGTCCTGCAGTATCCATCGCGGGGATAGACGCTTGGGAACGGTTGGAAGCTTGTCAGTTGACGAGAGCGACGATGTTTGATTTCCCAAATTTATGTGATTTGCTGTCTGCAGATGGAGGGTGGCACTGCATGACTGACTGGGTGCCTAGTGTACGACTATGCAAGGAGACGCCATAGCTGTATCTGATTGGCAACAGACCTTATTCATAGCCTGAAAAAGCAACATGCTTACTGTGCCCTGCAATCTTCTGCAGGGTTAACTGATCATTCGATCTAGAGCAGGATGAAGTCTCACGTTTTGATATTCTCCTGTCGTGCGAGCAAATGCGCGGTTTGATGAGTACGCACAGTGGTTCTTCATAAATTGCAACATTGAGACTAATAATGTGCTATTTGGTGAGAACCGATAATTACAACTCTACTAGATCGCATCTCAAATGTCTTTCTGTGAGCAAAGCATACAAATTCGTACAGCCCATATCCTCTGCATGAGAACTTTGCAGGTGGCTGTGAAGTTTCATAGACCCACCTGAGCTGCTTAACGTTGTGGTGGGCTTGGCCACCGCAGCCTCAAAGCCTTCAATGCTTTATCGAGTATCAGCCCACACCTCGTTAGTGAATTCAATTGGACAGAAATCCGCCGCAAGTCTTCGAGCAGTCCCACTACACGGTTTATGCGATACCCATACCAGCGACGATACGGCAAATGGCATTCAGTCCACAAAACACCAAAACCCTAATCCTAAGAAATAACACTCGGGGAGTGCCGGACGGCACTGGAGACCGGGGCCCACCAAACGATTCCCCCCGGACCAACCTTGTTCAAAGGCCCTTTATAGGAGTGTCATGCACCACTGCTATGGCCTCGTAGACCAAAGACAGGCAGGAAAATAATGAACTAGATGGAGGAACCGGTTGGATGCTTCGTTATGCCATCGTCATGTGCACACTACGGCCCGAACTTAGCGTCAGGCTTCCTAATAGTGCAGGCGGCCACCAGTCTTTTAGGACCCGCCATCGTCGTCCCAGACGGGGTAAGCGTAGAGACACCTAGGGCCCTCAACGGGGATCCAACAGGCCCTGACAGGTTACCGCTCCCTATCTCGGGGTTCTTAAGACTAAAAACCACTCATTTTATAACATATTACATAGTATACAACTCTCATATCCTAATACTAGGCACAGTAACCTTGTAACAGGTGTGGATAAGCAAAAATCGGGGAGAAGGCCAGTCACCGCCACATCACTCGCTTCACACCGTCATCACTCGGCTTCCATCTGAGCTGTTGACACGAGAAGATGATGGAGAAGAAGAGAAGAAGATGAATTGTCTGTCGATCCAAAGAGAAGGGAAAACTATGGACTTATATATGAAAGAGAGAGAAGGAAAACCCAATGCCGACTACCAAAGCCGGAGCCCAATGCCGAGTACCAGTGCCGAGCCCTCCTCCTCGCCATGGGGGCAGGCGAGGCCGATGGGGGCAAGCGAGGCTGGTGGGGGCAGGCGAGGCTGGCGGGGGCAGGCGAGGCTGGTGGGGGCAGGCGAGGCCAATGGGGACCGCAAGCCACCGGCCACATGCCCGAGCCCGCCAGCACCGAACACTAGGGAAGCCACCGGGCCAAATCCCTAGTCAACATGAGCTAGGTGTTGCATAAATAGATCTTATACGGGCTGACTGGGCTGGCTCTCATACGGGCTGACGGAGATGCTCTGATACGGGCTGACAGAGCTCAGCCGGCTCTACATTTAGATGAGTACGTACGTGCTCGTACCGTATATATCTGGCCTTGTGGCCCTCTTAGATAGTAGAATCAAGCTTCAAGCAATCAGTATTTCAACACTAGGTAGTCCAAAAACGGCTCGCCTCCGGACTATCCAACTCTATCCAACCAAGCCTTTTTACCGCGATGAAGCACGTGTAAAAAATTTCATCATTTATTTGAAGTGCATGAGGCATCTTGTAGTAAAGTACAAAACTTGTCCTGGGCAATCTTTATATGTGAGGGCAGTGTATATCTTATGGGCCCGGCTGTGAGACACAGGTATGAAGACACAGGCGAATGCACAAAAGCGAGCACAAACACATTCAAGTGAAATCAACCTTCCCATCTATCTGACCCAGGCAGACACAGTACCATTGTTTTGCCTAAGATGGGGACGATTAGAGGACTGCCAGAGCTGCTTCATGACCGTCCCAGGCTGGGGGTCGGTGGATATTGGTCAATCATTCCAGTTTAGTCTTGAATTAGACTTACATCCTGCATTTACTGTCACATCACATTATATGATCATCACCGTGATGGGTTTCACCATTGCAACTGGTAGCCATCCAACTTGCTCTATGTATTGTTCTCAAAGCAGAAGAGTTTCCCAGTTATCTTCTCCTGAATTTAATCCCAAGATTTTGTTGTGTCTGTTCTCTGGGTCTCTAGTATGAGGATCAGCCCACAGGGTATTTATGTTTGGCTACAAGTTTTTGCATTATGGACAAATGATGAAAATATTAAATGTGTGATACCCGCTTCATCGCGGCAAAAAGTCTTGGTTGGATAGTGAGTTAGATAGTCCCGAGGTGAGCCGGTCCAAAAACTCTCTGCGTGACAAATCGTAGTCCGGGATCGGGTAGACATCCGCCCGCCCGGACGGACTTTTGGGAAGCCTGCTTGGCGTGGAATACAATTCCGAAGAATCTGACAGTGGCTTCTCATTGTCCCCTGGGTTACGTGATCTTGGTGTAGCAGAGTTTAAAAGCCACGAAAATGTCGTTTGATGGTTGTGTTGTGGTTTGTACCAAACACTGGTGTAAAAAGCATTTAATCTGTGGTGCCATTGTTTCCTCCAAACTATAGTGTGCTGTTGCACCGTTTAAGCCATTAGGTGTAGTGTAGATCAAAAGAGTTGAGTGGAGGTGATGGACGTGGATTGTAGATCTCACGCTGAAAAATCTCGCAATTCTTCTAAGATCATATTTGTATGGAAGCTGTATATCAAACTGCAGTCTATAGATATGTGTAGTACCAGTTCAAGATATAAAAGCGTCCATGGTGTAGTGGTTAGTAACAATGTACTGCGACTATATCCAAGCCTCGCAACAGTATACTACTACGTACCAGTACACCAGCAAATACCAGTACTAACAAACAGCGGGTTGGTGCGGTTTGAGAAAGTGTTGATACTGTTGGAGCATTATAAACTGTAGTACAGATGGAGGATTATACTGGTATACTGGATAATACTGTTGTATTGTTGGTATCGGTGCAGCTGCACTTTCACTTACTGATGTCTATATGCTAGCCTGGAAAGCCAGCAGCATCACATGTCAGAATGTTATAATTACTCAGTGACGCTTAATAACGCGTAGGAAATGACGTACTACGCCTGCGTATGGATGACTGTTCTGAACTGGCGGCTTTTTAGTTGTACCAGATTGTACTATCAGCTTTTCAGTTATACTAGTTCATACTAGCAATTTGTGTACTGGCAGTTTACTGGTACAAACCAGTTTCGTATACCAGTATATAGGACTGGTACAGTTTGAGGAACCCAATAGTTGGTATTACGTGGTTCAGTACAGTTTTGCACTCGATTCCGTACCGGCTTGTACTGTTGCGAGGTTTGACTATATCGTGTGAGTATTCGGCCTTCTATGATTTACAGGTTCAATTCCTGGCAGTTAGCTGTCTTGTGCGTATCTGAATGGTAGCTTTTTAAACCATAGAAGTGAGCTATGAATGCATTCCATGTAAAAGAGATGTCTTTGTGGTTCAACTATGGTGCAAATTGTAAATGTCACCACCATATCGTGTGTATATACACCATAATGTGATGAGCATCTAACACCGTACTACCAGCTCAACCTTCACCATCTCACGACAACCTCACGACAATGTAGCTTAACCCCCACGCTGAATCTCACCACTACCTCACGATAAAGTCGTTAAGCTACCACACTGATTCTCAAGCCGATCTCACGACAACGTGGTGTAGTTGCCCCCCGCTAGACCTCACAACAACGAAGTGTAAATGCCATGCTACCTATAGCGAGCTTTATACTACACCCAAATGTACTCTAGGGTTGTCGGCTATCACGGTATCCATATCCGGCAAGGAAGTTTGAGTGGATGCAGGATGTCTGACCGCTCATGCATATTCAAGATATAATCGCACGGTCATTGCAGACTAGTAGGGGATCGTTTACATCAAAATAAGTCCTCAGTTCCGGTGCAATTGCAAAGTTATTTAGGGGTTTTCGTAGGGTACAGTCCGGGTGGATCGCTGTGAAATCATGCCCCAGACAAGTTCATACTCACCATGTAAGTTTGCCAATGTTCCCGCATCCGGGAGCCCAAAAAGATATAAATGATGGTTTCGATCTCTTTTTGGTTGTAGTTGCCACGTATCTATATCCCGGGACGATCATCGAGGATATGTTGGACCAAATCCTAGCGCAGAAGGAAGCGTACGTCGACTTGTGATGCAGCTGATGCGTACATTGACTTGTCTATTCATCTATTTGACACGTACACAAAAGTAAAGTGCTGGGCTCCGCCGCTCAACCCTAACCCAACGCTACGTGATGACCGCACTCAAAATCCGCCCAACAGGATATGTTACTGGTGTACATGTGCCGGAGACATGTTACAGGTCTGATACATACACGGTGCTGCTGCAGGAGCCGATGCCTCCTGTATATATCTCGAGTCTTTCTCCTTCTCTCTTCTCTGTACCATAGAATACACCCTCACAGTTCTCCCTAACTTCCATATCGTAACAGGATATGGGGAGAATCCGTGAGTGATGGCTTATGATCAATTTCGCCGATGGTTCGGCCAAACGAGGAATAGTATGGCTCTTGGTACTGCATTCCCAACCACCCGGATATCTGTCTCCGTATGTGCAATCTGAGTGAAGCCTGAGGTTAGTCTTGTTGGCAAACAACAACCTATGTCGTACTTATCTACTCCCAATTTGCTAGTTGATATAGCCTCGAGATATTCTGAGGCTGCCGCCAGAGGTTTACTTAAAGTCCCGGGCCCACAAGACAGTGGGTTTTGCAATATGAGACGCCTCGGGCTTTACTGATATCTCGTTTCGTCTCGTTACGCATACTGTACCGAGTATAATGGTTCGTACGTCACGCGTCACAAAGCGCCGGCCGGTATGTTGAAATACCCGTTTCATCACGCATCACAGTCGCCCTGTCCGTAGTTGTAGGGGTACGTTATATAGACGTCACGGAGGAAAAAATAGATTCTCAGCAGCAGCTTTAGGCTCTACTTCCTAGATCTGAATAGACATGTGAAACTTCCACAGGTAGGGAGCCTTTCGCTATTGCCCTCAAGCAATCACCAAAGGAAATCCCAATCCAACTCAATTACTCCTGTCCGTTGGAGCCAAAATATCAAGTCACACGACCTCCGATTTATGAAGAAAAGATGTCACAAGTGTGTGGATATAAAATAAAAAGCGTCACGGCTGGCAGCTCGTCCGAACCATTATGCTTGGTGCAGTACGTTAACTTCTGGAAAAAAACAAACACCTACCCCAACGCGTGAAATGACACCGTGTAAACCAGGGTCGCAAAAGCCCGTTCTGTCCGAGAAGACCTTACCGTACCGCAGACTACGATTTGCCTTCCTGGGGGTTTTTAGACTGCGGGAATGTTGGTGCAGGCAGTCTTCCGAGTGACCGATACCTGATCCGAGTGATGCAGTCGTGACCGAGTGATATCCAATATGCCCCCCAGCTGCGTCTATGGAACATAATCCATCCTATTGCCACGTACCCAGTTAATCATCCATAGATTGGCGAGCCTATATCACTATGTCTCAATAGAAATAACAGCAAAACAACAAGTGAACCAGTTACCTCGGCCGTAGGCGTCACCCCCCGTTGCCCTGATCGGGTCCAAGTCTTGCAATATCTTGCCCGAGACCTGACGACGACGTGGGGACTGGAAAGACTTGCCGGTGGATGACTGGACTACTGCGACCCCTGGTGTAAACTCTACCTAGCCCTGCAAAGCTGACGGAATCGTGCCGCACACTACAGCTTTGGGACAGGAAAACAATCACAGGTGGGCAGATGTGTGGCCTTCCGTGAGGCAATGGTTCACATATTGAAGTGTACACCTACTCCATACAGTGAGTGAGGACCCAGCTCAGCAATGTGATCCAAATCCCTGGCACCTCGTGAAAGGAAAACTTTTATTGTAAGACAAGAGCGAAATAGAGAAACAAAATAGATAACTAAGAGAGAACGACAGTATGTTCAATTTTATACAAGGAGGTTCGCTCGCCCACGTCACCGCACCCAGCGTACCCGCATCATTTACCGCGCACACAGCATTCACCGAAGGAAGTTATCGCCGGAGGAGGGTATCGTCGGAGGAGAGTATCGTCAGCGGTAGGGATATCGTCGGAGTAGGGAGTTGTCGAACGAAGGGATGATACCATTAGTGGTAATTGTTGAAGGAGTGTTCTTGGGCTAGAGTGGAGGACGGTCTGTTATCACAGCTGGGAGCTGGATCTGGAGAGGTTCACACCAAATGTACCTCCCGTTCACTGCGTTTATCCACCTCGTTGATCACAGGCGGAGAGCGGCTATCGTCGGAGGTTACCATCCTAGGAGGATACGGTAGAAAGGAGTTTGCAGACTGGAGTGTAGAAGGTCCGTCAGTAATCGTGATTGGGAGCTACGAGGAGCGCCATACCAAATGCCCCCTAGTCCTTCGCGTCAATGGTAGTGGTACATCGTCATCTATCGAGGGTTGTAGTCTCTGTCGGTTACAGCCGTCAAATATCAGATTGGGGATATCGTCGAAAAAGTTTCCGAGCTAGAGTGGAAGTCAGTTACTGCAACTGGGAACTGGGAGCAGTACACGTACGGGCTGGCTGAGAAGGGGACGACGGGTAGTAGGAGTGGAGCTCCGCCATCTAGCCGGCCAGCCCGGAGGCGGAGGGGACTAAGGGGCTGTCATACTCTAAGTAGAGTGAATACAGTATGAT
>Ga0307512_10003028_pt1 | contig 20202 bp, 19 predicted proteins | sample 14_EM_MG_FD_200267 | JGI IMG/M metagenome (GOLD analysis project Ga0307512, IMG submission 200267) | Populus trichocarpa ectomycorrhiza microbial communities from riparian zone in the Pacific Northwest, United States - 14_EM | ecosystem: Host-associated > Plants > Roots > Unclassified | place... | reverse complement strand
ATCTATAAAACTCCAGGTGCGTAAGGCACAAACTGTGGAGGGTGGACTCTTGTCCGAGAGTGGACACTTGTCCGAGGTCGAATGAAATCGTGCTCGGTTGCCGATCTCGTGATTGCCTGTCTGGATATGTAATTTGGCATTCTCGTATCTGCCGGTACAAAGCTCGATTGACTGTTGTATGGCAGGATGGGGTATAACTTCGCCTCCGCCGATAGGGTATTTGGTGTCATCCGACTCGGTCATCCGACTCGGTCGTCCGAATAGGTTGGAATTGGTCATCGGAATTGACCATCTAATTCGTGTGCTTCTGGAGGCGGTATTCGTAACTGTAGTCGGTCTTCGGCATCGTGTATGCTTCCACCGTAGGTGCGCTTTAATTGTGAAATGATTCTCTGCCGGAAATGAGCTTCGACTGTGGACTAACTCTTCCCCATCTTTATCCTCTTCTTCTCTGCCGGAAGTGAGCTTCAACTGGGCTGGCTCTCCTCAGTAAGTGCGCTCTCGTCTCTTCCGTTGGCGTGAGGAATGCAGTCGTATGTGAACTTGACAGTAGAATACCTAACTAAGTTGACTCGGATCTCGTGTGTTGATTTTGTGGGGCTTCTGGCGTGACTTGACGCGTTAAGGGGTAACGTGATCTTGTAGTTGTAGCTTCTCCGAAGTCGTTGCTCAATTGTAGTCATCGGTCAACGTATCTCGTTCGAATGTATACGTTATCTCTCGTTCGATGGGTTCAGGCTCTTGGTGAGTGGGAATTGGTCAACTTGACCACTGACACGTGTCACTGGCGATGCGGCTTCCGAAGTCATCTCTGTTTTCGTCAATTGACTCAATTCGGGGTAGACTCGTCCATGTGATCATCGTTATGATTGGTAGATCTCTGAACGTATGTGTAGTTCACTCTCATCGTCCGATTGTCGAGTTGCAGTGACGCGTCGGAAAAGGAGTAAAAGTGTCATCAGCGAATCCCGTGAGCGAAACGCATCCGTGTACTGAAAAAGCGATAATAGTGTAAGGGCGCGTACGCCAGCCTCCGGCTGCGTACCGATATAGATGGTAATAGGGTGGATACGGTTGCAAACGTGGACTTGAGTGATAGTATATGTATCTGTGTAAGGTGAGATTATTGCTAGAGATCTAAGACTCGTGGCGGGCTGACTATATAGAATAGCCATTACCCGGCCCTGGACATGTCACGTGCCGCTCGCGGGGACCCTAACCGCCCGCCGTTTCACCTATGGTCAATTTGTACTTTTGCTGATGTATTATTTTACCACACAATGAAATACACACTTTATTGATTCCAGCACTTGGTTACATGTACTTATGTTGAGCTTTGTTGATCAATGCAATATGTGTGGTTCCTCAAGGCTGCGTGTTCTGTCAAATCCTGTCACCATATTCTTATGCTTGTTGAGCTACAGCTGCTCCCTCCAGAATTCCCTTACAACGCTGTAAAATATATGGTGGAATGCTGAACATAGGCTTCCAACATTGTAGATCCACTGAATCATGACTAAAAATCGTAGGGTATATGACTGGCAGTCGAGTAAGTCATAGAGCCTCACTCCTTTTGCTTCTGTGGTCTCGACTCCTTTCTCCATTTCTCTTCTACACCATAATGTCCCTCAACAGAAACCACCAACAGAGTGGCTGGATAGTCTATTTAGTAGACTATTCAGCTGGATACAGACAGTCATTGATGTGGAGGGCGGCATAGCACCATATATGTGGTATTTGGTAGAGAGACCAGGTGGTGCATTCAACTTTTTTCCTTCACACAAATCAAGTCATAGATGTCACTAGATTATCTTTACATGATCAAGCACAGCGAAATGGCTGCCAGGACTTGATATCATATCTGGAAGTGTGCCCAACTTTTTGTACCCTCCAAGCACTTGACAGCCAGGGGTAAGGTATTCCTGGGATGATCTATCTTGGTACCTCCAAAGGGCGGCGAAGCCGCCACCGTAACTTGTAATGAAATAACCCTCTTTCATACCTAAATATTAAATATACCATACCACTAACCATACAAACCCTTCAGGTAAGAGCGTATGTCCTAGCCAGTATGTCATTCTTCGACGTAATTTTACCCTAACCTTGTACCTAGAATATTCGACAACGATCTAAACAAACATCGAACAAAAGACCAACCCCGAAACCCTCCGCAATATCATCAAGCATGACGGACTCTCGCAGCAGTTTGACAACAATTGTGGCAATTCTAGGTTAGTTACAAGTCATACTCATGCATGGTTGCAGTTAGTTAACACTTCTGTTCGTGCTTAGTTACGGCCTTCTTACTAGCTGTTGACGGTTTTATGATAAACACCATTGAGCTTGTTGTGCTGAATCTCTCTATTGACTGAGAACTCACTGACTGTCTCTCAAAGTCCAATTGACACGTACACAAGAACTAAAGTGCATGCGGCTCCGCCGCGCTCAACCCACGTGTGACCGCACTCAAACTAGTCCCATAGAGCTGAGAGTCACCATAAGGGAGCTAGACATGGTAGTCTCAAACGCCCTTAGAAATCGGTCTACGGTAATCTCCCAGCACAAAAGTGAACTGGATACAGTAGTCTCCCAACGCACTAGCGAAATGGACACGGTAGTCTCACATTCCATAAGCAAGTGGGACACAGTCGTATCTCAGGGCTAAAAGAGCTGTCACGGTACTCTCACACGCTACTAGAAATCTATCCATAGTTATCTCCCAGCGCACAAGCGAGCTGGACTCGATAGTCTCACACGCTATTAGCAAGCTGTCCACGGCCGTCTCTCAGGGCACAAGCGAAGTGGAACACGCCATTGGCAAGCTGTCCATGGCTATCTCCCAGGGTACAAGCGAGTTGCACAGAGTATTGTCAAATACAATCATCTCGGTGTATCTTCTGGCATTTCTAGTAAGCTTAGTTATGTATGCATTGGTGTCGAAGGTGGTGGGAAAAACTATCGATAGTGGGTGGTTTTATGTCTGCTTTCTCGTTCTCAATATTTGGATATCCTTTTATGTCGGATTTTTTGCGGGTAACTTACTTAGGACCTTATTTATGCTGTTTGTTTATTTCGGGGGCCGGTTAGAGAGTCTAGTTGATTAGCTGGTTGCGTAGGTGGAGGATAAACCCGCGGCAAATAAGCACCGGCGTAGTGATTAATGCTTTTCTCTGTATCAATATTCTTTTCTTGCATCACAATGTATCTTTTACCAACCCTTTGTCCACCGACAGTACACCGACAATCTCCCATCCCCTGCTGAGACGATTCATACTGAGATGCTATGGTGCAACCTGCCAGATGCAGCTCGATGACAAACCGCTGTATCTATACGAGGCATTTCTAGGAAGAAGCGGTGCAGCCGGTTGATGTCCTCCTTACCAAACCTTATCACACCTTTATTCACATTTGGATACACATTTATACAAGTTTCATTCAAGGGTTTACTTACCTAGAGTGTATAGATCAAGACATAACAATGCTCATCTATACACCCAACTTGCGCCGTATGGCACCCCCGACTAGGTGTACTTGTAGTTCGTTGTGAGTGCAGTTACATTTGGTTTCGATTGCTTTCTACGTACGCTTAACTTCTCTAGTTTAATCGCACTTGTAGGCGCTTGGGTTCCGATAGCCCAAAAGTACTTCCTATTTCTGATTCCACCGGCTGTTGTTTAATCATACTGTATTCACTCTATCTAGAGTATGACAGTGCCAGCTTCCCCTCCCCTTCCGAATGACGCAGATTAGTGAGAGAGATCCCTATCTTCTACCCTTCTAATTGCACCAGTTGCCAAGTGCACTAGTAATCACCAACCTCTATTAATGTTTCTCTACAAAAGTTTCACACTTCTTTGTCTTCGGTAAAGTGTGAGGATGAATCTTGTATTTGAATGCATTCGGTAATAATACTACCGTATGCACACACCACACAAACGAAGTCTTCAGTACTAGTATAATATCTAAAGTTTCTTACATCATTTGCGAGGTTTGCTTATTTTTCCGCTTTTTTAAGTCGTTTATAACAGGTGCATATGTGTTAGGTTATTTTCAAGCTATTGTGAATTAAGCACTTGTGCTAATGGTGTTCTACGGTTCAGACTAATCTTTTAACTCCCATGGAAAGCTTCCAATCAAACAAATTCAACCTTTATAATAGCATCGTTGGTTTAAAAGTACGCCGTACTCTAGAGTACGACCCCAACATTCATGTGGCATGTTCTACCCTATTGGCGGATTCATCTTGTCCGCGGATAGGACTGCTCTTTCACAGATGGGACAAATTCCGCGACTTACCCTCTCAGCGAATTGTCGACGGAGACCACGAACGGGCTGGGTAACTTTAATATGATAACTTTGATAAGTTAACTTTGATAAGTTAACTTTGATCTAGTAACTTCGATGTGGTATAAGGTTGCAATCAACCCGCACCCAACCCTGCAAATCGCATTTCTTCCTGTCCACGAAGATGCATCGCAATGATGTCTCGTGAAGTTGCATTGCTAATTTGATTCCCTTCATCACATTCCCGCTACCTCCCACTCCCCCGCTACCACCAACCCACCATTCATTGCCCCCCGACCACCTAAGTATCAGTATACCAATAGGACTAATGGGGAAATCAACTCCTCTTCGCTGTGGACAAGCGGTGCGCTTCTACCTACTCTGTCGCACACCCACATTCCAGGACTAGAGTAAACTATTGCGATATTTTTGTTGCATAACCCTTCTAATATTTCCTGAAGACCCCCGCACAGCTTCTCTTCATCGTTTTTAACATTATTAAACCACCGCATTGGTGAATCCCACCAAGCGCACCTGTCTGCGAACGAGGTGAATCCGCGAAATAGGTGGAACAGGCAACCTCGAAAACACCGTCCCACTTCCAATTACTGTGATGACACCGTCCACATGCATGAAGAAATTTACAGACCTCCACAAAATCCCAACTTTGGGTTTCGCTGCATGTGCATGCAGGCGGATTTCCCAGGAACAAATGAAGCCACAGATATCGACAAACACTGAAATTCCATCACAATGACTCAATACGCCAGCACGAAAATGCGACATGGTCTGCTATACATACCACTCTAGATGCACGAACACAAGGGCGGCTGGCAATCTGCAGGTCCTGAGTGGTCCACGTATTCGGGGGTCGACTCAAGGAACTTTAAAGTACGGGGAATCCCTGCTATAATGAAATAATCCTCATACCTGGTAAACACTAACCATCCAACTCTTCGAGCAAGAGCGTACGTCCTAACCAATATGTCATTCTTTAACATATTTTTACTCTAACCTTGTGCTTGGAATATTTGACAACGATATAAACGAACTTCGAACAACCAGCCCTAAAAACATCCGCAAAATCTTCAAGCATGACAAACTCTCACAAGAGTTTGGTGGCAATTCTGAGTTGGTCTACCAAATTATGCCCAGAAACGGCTACCCTTAGTTAATATTTATGTTCTTACTTAGTTACAGCTTTTTTGCCAACCATTAACGGCTTCTTACTAAACTTCAGCGGGCTGCACAAAGCAATCTCAAACCTAGAGAAAGTCGTCTCCCAGGGCATAAGCTCGCTCCACCAGATAGCCTTTAACACCACTAGCGAGCTGTCACAGGGCATAAGCTCGCTACACCAGGTAGCTTTTAACGCCACTAGCGAGCTGTCCCCGGCCGTCTCCCAGGGCATAAGCTCGCTGCACCAGGTAGCCTTTAATGCCACTAGCGACCTGTCTCAGGGCATAAGCTCGCTGCACCAGGTAGCCTTTAACGCCACTAGCGAGCTGTCCACAGCCGTCTCTCAGGGCACACACGAAGTGGACACGATAGTCTCAGACGCCATTAGCAAGCTGTCCACAGCCGTCTCCCAGGGCACAAGCGAAGTGGAAAACGCCATTGGCAAGCTGTCCACGGCGGTCACCCAGGGTACAAGCGAGCTGGACATCCTATCTGCAAATGCTGCAAGCCGGCTGGATGGAATATTGTCGAATGCAATCATCTCAGTGTATCTTCTGGTATTTCTAATAGGCTTAGTTGGGTATGCGTTGGCGGCAAAGGTGAAGGGGAGCACTGTCAATAGTGGGTGGTTTTATGGCTTCTTTTTTGTTCTTAACATTTGGATTTCCTTTCATATTGGATTCTTTGTGGGTAACTTACTTGGAATTTTGTTTATGCTTTTTGCTTATTCGAGGGCCGGTCAGAAGGTTTGAATGATTGGCTGGTTACGCCGTGGGGAGATAAACCCGCGATAAATAAGCGTGGGCGTCGTGATGGATGCCGCTGCTTCTCCGTATAAATGGCTTCATATATTGAGCTGATGATAGGGCACAAGGCACACGAATCTCTTGAATATATCTCTGGTATTTCTCCTTCTTTCTTCTCTATACCATAGTCTATACACACGGTTCTCCCCATATCGCAACATCAATATTCATGCATTATAATGTATCTTATACCGTCTCTAGTATCCCACAGAGACACCTTTGTCCTCCTACACCATAGCGAAAATCCCCCTTCCCTAGTTGATTCCTCCTATGGTCCCAGGGCTAATCCCCCCTTGAAGCGACATCAAAGCCTCCCCCGCCTCCCCTGACAATACACAAACAGCACAAACAGCACGCCCAGGCAGTTCACCGGCAGCGACCCGAAGTCGTCAGACCCCAGATGAAACGAGATCCACGTGTTCAGAAACAAAAAGCACGCATAAAACCACACCCCATCGACCGTTCTCCCCGCCGCCTTCGTCATCACCGCATAACTAACCAACCCCCCGAGAAAACCAAAAGATACGCCGAGAACGTCGCTTGCGAGACTACCACCTTCAGTCCGTTCGTGTCAACGATGAAGCCTGAGGCCGCTGGCAGGGAGGCTACGGCGTGTTAGCGAAATAATTAGTAGGGAGAAGGGAGGGGGACCGAGAATGGCGGTTGAGGAGAGGTGGGACGGCATTGTGAGGGTAATGCTGGGGTCGACAGGGTTAGGGTAGATATATTTGTAGCCGATGTACCTGGTGAAGATAGGTAAGAGTGAAGAAGGATCATCGCCTAAAGGCACAGATGAACCGTACTATAATGTCGGGGCAACGTGCGCCACTCCAGTGTATGCACAAGCATGCAGCTCACCGCCAAGTTGTAGATCGGTTGGTAGATAAGCACCATGACGTAGTCTGCTGCTAGTGAAACATCGTTCCGGGATAACCTACATGGATCTACAGCAAATCGGAGTCGCAGCTTGGGATTTAGTGCATCTAAGGAATTTTTTGACATGTGCAGAGCGGGAACGCAGTATCATTTAGGATCCACCTTGACAGAAGAGATGTCTACATACAGGCCTCGACGCTCCACGCCACAGTTCAAGCCACGGTGATGCTTTCGGTAACAGATGCGGGCGCGGTATTCATACTACTGGACGAGGCGCGAGCATGCCTAACGCCGGAAGTATCCACGCTACTGACCGACTCTGTAGGTAACAAAATTTCAAGGTATACCACTCACTCAATCTTCGAAATTTCGCTCATCTACAAGAATATGTAAACGACTCCAGCCCGACTCTACTGTCCTCCATGGAGTAGGTTTATGCATCCTAACAGGAATCTTTAACATTTTGGTTGGTAGGGGAGTTGGACGCTGTGTGTTATCAGTTTATTTGTTTCCTCGAAACTATTAAGTAGGTCAAATTCTCTACAACAAGAATGTATCCTACTTTAGGTTGAAATGAATATGGATTGTGCTGAGGACCCTCGTTATCGCCGCCAACTCATACACCTGTAATTTACGCTTTGCCCTCGCATGCTTTTTCTGATTCTCGCTGGAAGAGTATCATTCTGCTCGGATGTTCATGTACCCAACTTCCCTTCTGAATACTGATCAGAAGAAAGCCTTGTCTCTCTCGGTGGAGAACCAGAGGGAATATAGTTTTATTATAGGCTTTAGTTCGCGGCTTCTAGCTGTGCACAGTGAAATTTGAAGGACTCGTGACATAGTAGCTAGCGCTCAGTAGACTTTGAGAACGGACTAGCTCTGATGATAAGTACACAACCGACGAATCAGTCACCCAGTTGTTGAATTCATTTCCCTATGTACTTTTGATAGGGCGGTAGAATTTTTCACTTACAGAGCTACTCACCCTAACGGAGAGTTTCTCCGTTGCGGAGAAAACAACAACTCAATAAAACTATCGTAAAATAGAGCAACTACGACATGAAAATCCCAGAATAGATATTATCAAGTGAAAGAGTTACTTGTCGTTGGGCGAATGATATAGGCTTTGACCAGGTGCCAGGATACAAATGCGCCCCGTCTTACCGGCGTTTGAGATTATCATTTTCTTCTAGCCGGGGAATAAAATCGCATTTGTTTAGAAGTTCGACATAATCCTATGTCCGTCGTAGGGAAGCATCACATACTGTCACCCGCGGCGGAAGCACATGCCCGTGCTGAACAGATTCAAGTCAGAAAACAAAGATGATTGACAGTAGCAAGAGCACGCTTGGACTTTAAGTCCTGGTCAGGCGAGTTAGATTGCTGGAACCCAACGCCATCCCACGTGCCAATACAAATACAAATGCAAACCCAAACCTTCTTATTGATATCATTAACTCTAAAGTTTAACGTCTTGAAACTGCTAGTAATGAAGCATTCCTATTTTTGAAATGTGTGGGTAATAGTTTATTTTCCCTTTGTCCTAACGTGCTATGGTCACTTGTTTTCTTTGTTCCTGAAGCTACGAAGATTTCGGAGAAGAAGCGGCAGCGCTGGGGGTGTGATTTCTAGAATATCTCGACTGCTTACGGAGTTGCTGTGTTTATTTTGGATTTGCATACTTACGACTATAAAACTTTCCTAACAGAAAGAATAGCGTCAGGTGTGTTGTTTTACTGATTTGGACTATCTTAATGCTGCTCGCGCTCGGTGCCGGGCAACAATGTAATCTGTTAAAGCATGTTCACAAAATAAAAACTGCTTTTATTCAGGAAAGCACTTGGAAGACTATGTTATGTAGCATAACCCTCTTGACCGTTTTTTTATGTAGGATATCTCTTACTGAACATATTGGGCCACATAGTGGATAGAATAAAGAGAAGCATTTGGGAAATTGTTGATATTTAAAGACCGCTTTTTATCCCTTTTGTGGTGGTGTGTGTGTGATGTTGCATGTTGTATTATAATTCATGACATGCATTGCCAATCGATGTTACTCATTGCTTTTATCACTTATAATCCTCAAACACAACCACGATGCGAAATAGCATAAAGAAATTATAAACTTGATAATTTAACAACGAATCTTTTTGACTCTTGATTGCTTTTTACATGAGAGGGTTATGTCACAAAAATATTCATTACCAGAGGGTTATCCGGGATCAATTAGCAAAAGAAAGAGTTGGGCTGCATAGTATGGTCCCCTAGTGGGCTATCTTGAATGAAAACCGACAGAAAATATAAGGAACAATCGAAATTTTCAGGTCTGCCTTGGAATTAGAGACACGACAAGCACTGAAGTGTGAATGAAGTTGTGGATAAGGGTTTGTCTACGCGGTAGCTAAGCTGCGGATGTCGGTTGCTCATTAAGTCCTTGTTTTGACAATCTGTTTCAGTGGTGTATTGTTACACCGAGCCAAGGTGCTTCGTCCGGCCCGAGACCGGATTGCAACCGAGACGAGATATCCCCTTTTCCAGCACAAGTCGGCTAAAGCGGCCGGTTGTTATTCTCGTCACACGTGCAACACACTGAATCCTGCGGCCATTTACCGTCGAACGTCCTCAGCCTTCACCCTGTTGGTGTGTTCGTTGAGGGCACGGTTGAGCAGTGTGAGCGAAAAGCAAGGTGCGGGATGGGAAAAAAGTATGTAGAGCGAGGGGTGGTTGCGCCGAGGAAACGGTGGAAAGAACGCGCAAGGCAAAGATTGCGGCGGGGAAGGAGGTCTGTGCGAACTAAGCAATAGATGATAGATAGTACACGGAATGCAACAATTAACGTATGAAGGCAGATGTAATGTTCCGCACGACATGAGCCTGCAAATTGCTATGAGACTTTTACTGTAGCTACAAATCAAATAACACCGGCGCGAATTGATTGATTTTAGAGATCATCCTAAATTTCTCCTATTTGGTTCTTTTCTACACCGCAGGTGTTACAAACTCGATTTCCGAATTCACTCATTCTCCGTCCAAAAGTTTCTTCCGCGATTTAACGCACCAATTCCCTTCCCTGCCCTAAGTGTCGTTAATGCTTCTCATGTCTGCTACTAAAATAGCCAAAAAGCAGAAACGCGACTTGGACTATCTATTTCAATCTGTAGAAGTCGTAACCCGAGACGCCTGGCAAGAAGGCTGCAGCTGTGCGTGAGTGGGAAAGTTAGATGATGGTAACTGTGGAGGAAGTAATGAAAAAAGTGTACCCAAAACTGCGGTTGATAACGAGCTAGTATGGAATCGCATTACGCAGACGGTATTTTCGAGAGAAACTTCTGTTCAGAGATATACTAAGAACACAGTGTTCAGGGTTAGGGTAAGAGCAATTTAGGAAATTGATCAAGCATTGATATACCTGTGCTAACATTTAGTAGGATGGGGGATATGTAGAAGTGAAGAGGGGTGATTTTATAAAGCACTGCTGCTTCACGCTTTAAAGTCGCTTGACTTAACGCTTGGCTACGTGGCCTACTTATGCTCAGGACTTGCCTGCATCTCTATGACTAGTTCCTTGAGTTCAAACCTTGCTGCACCTCACTACAAGAGTGCGCCGACTTGAGTCGTCATTACAGGGATTTGGCTGCTTTTGTTCCCGGTCACTTCTGTGGAACAACAAATCTAGATAGATTCTTGTGTCTATTTTATCAATCTAAGAAGGCTTGAAAGGCCCCAGCTGGACCCACTCTATAGATGAAAGCACCTACTACCTTGTAAAAGTCAATCTTCCAATCAGTATCCCACTATTTTCGGTGAAAAGATAGGTCTTCCGTTATCTTTCTTTCTCTTTAACGAAGCTAACTTGTGAGAAGATTTACACCATTACGCGTGTGATGGCTGTTAAGATATGGTTGGCATTTGGTTGGTGAGGTTTCCACGCTTGCTTATCTTCCTTTGTCATCTTCTTTGTCTTCTTGAGATTTGTCGGGTAGGTTATCTACGTACGTACCGAGATCTGGCGTATTCAGTGTCAGTGCGGCAGAACGCGTTCGATCTTATTAGTAGCGTCATGTCGACTTCGATAAGTGAAGTGAATCAAGCATCGGATAGTAGAAATGACGCTTGACCAAGTTCATGTACTTGTGTATATGCGTTATTCAGAAGGCCCCGACTCCTTCCAATTAGAGAATACGTCTTTGATATTTCCTATATGGTACAACTCGCACACCCCAAACTAATGTTGAGACGCCCCTCCTTAGCGCTACAAGTGCGACTTCTAGGTTGTGAGCAAATTCGTTTAATTCAATGCGCGCAATCAACCACCACCCACTAATATTCGGTAATTGATCAGAGATTCTAATGTGAGATGATGTAAATACTATAGTGGATCGTGGGTAAGAAAAGCACATTTGGACCGCACCCTGATGCATGTGTCGAGTTCATGTGGAAGAGATCCTGCATTGCGTATAATAGATACTTTATGCTAGGAAGATGCAGCATTACTCGAGTGTCGTACCGATAGTGCTTGAACATATAATGAAGCAGCAACCCAGGGAGGCCAAGACCAGGTGCTCCACCAGCTGGCGGAGGAGGGATGACAAGAAGATCGAAGCGTACCTGGTTCCAGAGCTACGTGTTATTCCAGGCCCAAATTGTTAAAAGTTAACGCTCGGAACAAATTTGTTCCCTTCCTTCTAGTCTCAATCATTACTATACAATACAAGCCATCCCGAACTCGCTCACTCACTTCGACTGAATCACTGTGGCCGTCGAAATTTCCACAGCTCCTGTTTGCAACTTAAACTGAACGTTTGCATTTAAGGAGTGTCTTATATAACTGTATTATAGATACGAAGTTACGTATCAGCTTACTGATTTCCCTTCACGCTCGCCCATTATTCTCATGAACTATATAATAAGGCTTGCAGCCTTTCGCCATAACGGGTACGCAAAAGTAGGTGTGAGGTGTGCATGATGGGACTTATCTACAGTTCGATCTCTAGTTTTATTAATACGTCGTTGCTTTCGTTTCGTCATTATCTTAATTGCGGCTGCGCATGGGCTCCCGATTTCAGGGACATTGACAAGCCTAATATTACCGGCTGAAAGCGCCATAGTAAATTGTGGGGAAAATGCAGGGATTGTAGTAGAGTTATTTCCAATATCTAATTACACGTTTATTGCATATATTCTACACCAATTGTGGGCAACTGAGATACCTGTTCCCACCCCGTTGTCATGTAGATAACTTGACAAGTAATCAACTTACTTACCAAGGGCACGCATTGCGATTGGGCCAAACTGTAGTGGTGACTCCTTTGTCATAAATGGGGGGTATAAGAAATTCCGGATTCAATAGTATCATCGTATCCAAAGGTCATTGGTGCGGCAGGATAGAAACAGCACCTGTACCGTACAATTGATACGAACATACTGCCTCAGTTGCATATTTGCAGCCTTACCTTGTCCGAGTCATCAAAAATTTGAGATAGTAACTCTACAACGATATATTGTAGCCAGCACGATTTTTCCACCGGGGGGATAGGGTATATATGAAGGCTTTTTTTGTACGGTCACAGGTGATTCCGCTCTTTGTAGCTACGTACATACAGAGATCGAGGCTAGTTACCAAGGTACTATTAGAGAAAGGGCCTGTTTTTAGCCGGTCCGGAGTATGCTAATGAAATATGACGGTCTATTTGACGTTAAGGGACGGTTCAAAAATGGTCCAACAACGGTCTTCAAAAAGTTTAGACAGTTATTAGACCATTATCTCCGACCAACATACTCGGAATCGTCTAAAGAAATGGCCCTTTTTTCTAATAGTAGTTAACAGGGTCCCTGCACTCGACCCGTGTGTGGGTGGGTGGGAGAAAAGCGGATCTCAAGTAAGGGCATATACTAATGCAACAGGACAGCCGTAAAGCGTTTTAGCCGTTATGCCATCCAAAATTTGAATGAAAAATATATCACATATAGTAGGCAACATTTTTCGATTGTCAACCCCAAAGCCCGCCCTCTTCGCGGCCAACCACGAAACCGCGTCCATTCACATTCCCGATATTGAATTAGATGGCTTTAGTTTCATCTGTAAAATACGAGGTCAGTTGGTCTCGGAACCTTGGCACTCCGAGACTAGAAGTCACTTACTATATCCACTCACTTATTAGGCATGGTCAACATTCCCGAAACGGTAGTGTACAATCCAAAATTGGAAATTTAATATCCGCTTTAGGGCTGGCTGCTGCCGGATACAGAAATAGGTCACATTAACCCAATCAGGAGCGTTCCTCGTAAATGAGAGGTATCTCCATTGTTACTAAACTATATCTACCTCACTGGAGTAAAGAAATACGAAACGATACACGTATTTCTGGTACCGGTGATCCTAACCCTAGATGTCAGATGCCGTTGTACGCCTAGCCAAAATAAACATCCGTATTACGATTGAGAGGGGAATTTGCCTCTGGGGCGCTACTGTTGAGTCGGTGAAGACCCAAATCCCATTCCGTTCAAAATCAAGTCAATCCTTGATATTCAGTAGCGTGCTGGCCTACTCTAGCGCGGATGAGAGGCGTATATGATGGCGCTTACCGTTCATGTATTAATATGTTCTTACTTCTTGTGCAAGTTCTTAATATCAATGACGCTATCGTTCGGACTCTCATGGAAAGCATATAATCGTTTTGGATCGAATATTTTTGTGAGTGAAATTAGCAGTATGTACAAACACGACTGACCTGGCTAGTTGAGTGGCACGCCGAAAAAGCTCGTTAAGCGGACATAGATATCTGATAATCAAGAATTGCGAATGGCTTCGAGGTGTTTGAAGGGGCTTTAGCGTGCGAAAGCCCTGGCAAGCAAGATTACCATACCTGATGGGCTCTATCACCCACACAACACGCACAAGATCCCGCACAATTTTTGTCAGTGTCGCCAGGTCGGCCAACGGATAGGACAGAGAATCTCAATGAAAACCGGATTTCCACTCGGGTATATTGCGGCAGAAGAGTACAGGATTGGTGCTTTTCCATCATGCAAATTCGAGCTCAGCATTGGAAAATATGAGTAGCGGCAACATTTGATACCTTATACGCTGTATCGATTAGAGATTATATTATGCTTTCGCTCTGATTTCGGGATGCATTTATAAAACCGGTCCGCGTGTCAGTGGGTGGCAGGCTCGAAGTACAAAAACTCGAAAGTGACAACCGACATACCACATCCAAAAAAGTTCGCTTGTAAACTGCGACAAATGGTACCAATTACTAACTAATTAGTACTTATTTAAGTATATAACTTTAAGTATGAGTAATAGCAGAGGCACAATTTGGTGGAAGAATTTCTTGGAGCGGGGTTAGTACTGGCACTACACACAAGAGAAATTATGGCAGGTGCCACTTTTACACTGAAGTGCATTACAAGATTTTCAATCTGCACCATCACCTGAAAGCGGGTTAGGGACACAGGGTAGAAAGAATGGGGGGTGATGTGTGTTTAATTAGTGGGGAGGTATAAAAATTAATGGGCAAGCAGTTACATTATAGTGACTACAAATAGCATGTGAAGATCAGTCATTATAAGCGCTGTTAGTGACACATCAAATTTACAATAACTACACATCAAATTCTAATGACAACACATCAAAAGTTCAATGGCTATACATCAAAATTCAAAATATCTATAAAATCCTGCCAAGTTCCAAGTAAACTAAACTCAGAAACAATTACTCTACTCTGAGTCTGGTTGCAGTTTTACTAGCGAACTTTTTTTGTTGTGATATGTCCGTTGTCGCATTTTAATTTTTGAGCTTTTGTACTTCGAGGCTACCACCCAGTGGTATTTCGCTTTGCAGTTACTGGATCGCCCTTGTCGGGCTTCCACCACTCGTACCGCAATACTTCTGGCAAATGCACTCGCAGCTGGCTTAAGGCCTGGCCAGCCTGATTTCTTGTGGTGACCTAATATTGTTGTATCCATATGTGGAATTATTCAATCCGAAGACAGGGTCGTTGCTATACAGTTGGTCCCCGTTGGCAGATTCCATAGAAATCATCTCACTACAATTACGCAAGTATCTTTTCGCATCCCCTCTGGTGTCACTATCATCTGCTTGTTTGTTTGTTTGTAATTATATTGCATTTGGCCACTTGTGGTCATGATATACCATTTCCTTCCTTTCCCTACCACTTCTCAAATTTAACAAAAGATAATAAGCTACGTCATATCCCCCCCTACTATACTACTGCCCAACTCTCATCTGCTGATGCATTCCAATTCCGGGTGGTCATAGACGAGTGATATTCCATGATCGAGTATCTTCGGTGACGGAAGTACAGTCCCAGAATATAGGTAGTACCGGTTGATCCAAAGTAGTACCGGTACCTTTGTTGTAGTTCAAATTTTCAAACTACAATCTAGCATTTTCAACGTTGAGGGCAAGAAGTTAAACCGACTACTGGTAGTGCAATCTCCTCTCTAATCTCTCCATCAACCTCCTCGTGATCTATTTGCTCTTAGAGTACTAGTGCTCAAGATTATTATCTACTTATCCTTAATACAGGTCTTTGTTGACTAGGAGTTTGGCCCGGTGGCTTCCTTAGCCTTCGGTGCTGGTGGACTCGGGGATGAGGCCGGTGGCTTGAAGCCCCCACCGGCCTCGCCTGCCCCCATCGGCCTCACCTGCCCCCACCAGCCTCGCCTGCCCCCATGCCGAGGATGAGGGCTCGGCACTGGTACTCGGCTTCGGGCCCCGGCTTCGGTAGTCGGCAAGGAGTTTTCCTTCTCTCTTTCGTATATAAGTCTACTGTTTTCCTTCTCTTGTATCGATAGATAACTGAGCTTCTTCGTTCTTTCTCTTTTGCTCTCAACAGTCTTTGGAGTGTCAACAGCACTAATCCTTCAATTGTGCATATGCGAGAAAAGTGTAATACTGGTGAAGTACACTTTTGAGCCTCTGACGCGCGATGCAACACGATCTGCAGCTGAATTGTGATCGTGGAAAGCTTGAGTGATTACAACTATCCAAGTTACAGTGGCCCAGTGACGGTTAATGACCTGAGTTGTCAACCCAGCTTACAGTGGCCTAAGTAATGATTAACTATAATAGCTAGGGTACTTCTCTCGAGTTGTAACCCCACACATAATTTGCCTACAGTCGGGACCGGCATTGCCACTTTAACCGAGTACATATCCCATCATCTATAAACGCCTACCAGGCCCTTACAACTACTGTTCTTACCGACCCTGTTCCAAGGTCTTTGTTGTTAAGCTGATTTGTCTGCTGCTGCTCTCTAATGTATAATTTTCGTATTTGGCCCATCTAATCTTACAGTCTAAGTGAGTCTTAAGCCCTAACAGCCACTAGAAGAAAGTATAATGCATACCCCTCATATAAACAGATCTAAACGCGCAAGATATAACTATAGTACTTAGGGGAGAACCGTGTATTGATTCTATGATATAGTGAAGAGAAGGAGAAAGACTCGATTTATATACAGAGAATTATGAGAGAAAACTTTGATGCTTCGCCACTTGCCACTCTGAGTCACTTGTCACAGGATACGTAACACACGAGATAACGTATTTTACCGAGTGACCGTCCATGACCGGGTAAGCGCTCACCTGCGGGTGAAATCTATTGACCATATCTGACTGACTGAATTCTCCTCCCAGACTATGTAACAACCTCAACCCTTTTGCCTATATCCCAGGGCATCTCTTCACTCAATCCTGCCCTTTTCTGACCATGAATAGAATCTCTATATACAATGGGGTCCTTATTTTCATAAATTTCACCTTTATCCTCCTCCTCCCAATCAGTTACATCTTCCTCCTCATCTTCCCAATCACTAAGCACAATTGCAGGGGCCTTCTCTACTACTATGGCTTACATTTTCGAGGATGTGGTGGCTTTCTTTCACTTCTGTAGCAGCTGAGTTCTTTACTTTAGTCTTCTTTTTGTGCTTTTTAGCTTTTGTTGCCATCTCCCCTTCTATTCTCAATCTCTGTTCCATTATGTGCACCACATCCTTCTGGTTAATAACTCAAGCTTTGGTAAGGTGGCAACAACACCTCATGCATACGGCCCAGGCGCCTTATTAGGGGTGTGGGCGCGTCTAGCGCCGACACCAAACTAGCCACTAACAAGCTACTAGCGGGGCACCTTGTAGTCATGCCCACCCTCAGCTCCCCGCTCCCACATCTATCCAACTTTGAGCTCAATTAATAAATTAGTTTTACTTTGACCAGGATATTGTTTATATATGAAATGTAGTTAACAAGATGCTCTTTCACTTGCTTGTCTCCTCTTTTAGTTTCCTCTAATATTCAAGGAGTGGTTGTAGATCATTTACAGTGGCTTAGACTATAATTAGCACTGTTGATTCTGCTAAGCACTGCTTAGCACTGCAGGTGTTTTGCATCAGGTAAATTATTTCTACCTGATGCTTAGATACATGTTGTATACCATCAGGTGAATCTTTTCTACCTGACACTTAGATACATGTCATACACTGTCAGGTAAATCATTTCTACATCACTGTTTGTTGCATATATAGTTTATCTCCCTGGTGTATGGCTTCAGTTGTATGATGCATGATCTCTCTAAGATGATGGTCATTCCATACTCAGCTGGAGATGCCAGCTGAGTACACAGGCATCCATAGAAGACATAGAAGACATACTCCGAATGCTGCATATATAAGTTCCTGAATGTACCTGTACTTTGGAGTATACAAGCTTCTAGCAATCAGTAAATTTCAACAGGTTATGAGCCCAGTTATCGCTACTATCTAAATTCTCATGATCTCTTTCATGATCTTCAATGTATGAGCCTCAAGAACCCTAAACCTCGTCTCCATAGCAACACCCACATGAACAGCACTAAACCTCAACACCACGACCTCACGATGCCTTCCTCCGAACCTGCCGCCTTCAACAACACCAGGTTGGGTGACATCGCTCTGCTCACTCACGCCAACTACCATTAACTGAGAGATGACATGATACACATCCTGTCAGCCATGAAAGCATACACAACTTTCGTCATCGGAGAGGATCCTTAACCGCAGCCACTCCATTTCGACCAGAATGATAACAATGATAATTGGAAGGCTAAGAAAGCCAAGGCTGCATCTATAATTAGACTTTCCTGTTCCCTGGAAGTACAGCATATCTTTAAAGGTATAAAGAATCCTCACAAGATGTGGAACACACTAGAGACCAGCCTGGACACCACCGGATCTTATATTGGCAGCCAGGACATTGTTTGCCAGTTCCGTGCATGCAGACCTAAGGAGGACGAGCCAATTAACGCATACTTCACCAACCTTTGTAACAACCACATACAGCTGGTCCATACCAACGATGCAATCACTTATCGTAATTTCCACATGCAAATATTTACATCACTGCCATCTCAGTATGTGATGATATTAATGGTCCTACAGCATTGAACACCGTTACCTACACCCAAAGAAGCCATGCATGACCTCCTAGAAGAAGATACTACAGCCAGCCACACCAAAGAACTTGGAGATGCATCCATGGGGGCTACCCTTTCAGCTCATCATGGCAGGTAGTGTGGCCAGGGCTGAGGCCGTTGGCGTCGTGAACAGGGAGGACATGGTGGACATGTTGGACATGGTGGACACAGTGGAAGCAGTGGAACCAAAGACAGCCACAAAACTAAGTGCACCTATTGCAAAAATGACAGCCATACTACAAATGCATGATGAAAGCGGAAACGCGCACCGGAGGGAGGAAACAATACTGAGCGCATCAGCTTCCACTGCGCGCTGCCAGGACACGTTAAAGTCGGGTGCGTCTCCTACACACGTATAAAGTAGTGGTGCACAGTGAACAAAGCCACTGCTAGCACAGCTTTCGCTACAACTGGCGACTGCGAACTCTTCTCACTAACAGCTTGTGCTCTTGCCCCCAATGCCGCCGCGGTTCCCAAGTGGGTCATAGAGTCTGGAGCGTCACACCACATGTGCAATGACCGCAGCTGCTTCTCAAAGTTCAAAAAGCTCTCACTACCTACAGTAATTGAGCTTGGAGAGAACAATTCAGTCACCGCCACACACTATGGATTGGTCGATATCATACAAGGCTATCAAGTCATAGCCCTCCATACTCCTGCTTTTCGACATTCCCTCTTATCGATCAACCAGTTGGATCAGGGTGGGCATTTGATTACTTTCGGTACGGAATATGGTCCATAACTTTGCCATCTTCCAGCAATCTCGCCCGCAAACTAATCAAGAGCATATACATTGTAGTCCCCGCGACCGCACTCCTATCATCGACTACCGAGAATGGAACATGAAGTAGGAGAGAAAGCTCACTTTCAAGAGAACTAATCACAGAATCTACGACCCAACCTACAATCGAGTCTTCAGAGTCACCTACGATCGCATCTACAGATCCACCTGCTTCCTCTGTGCTAAGTGCACCTTCGACTGCCAAACTAAGTCCACTTGAAAGTCTCTCACAATCCTAGAGTCAAGACTATGGCAACGACAACTAGCCCAGAAATATCCTACAACCATGAATACTCTGATTGGCGTATATACACACGATCATTCAATGTGCACAGTCTGCATCCATGCCAAGCACAAGCAATGGTTGATTAGAATGCCAGTCAAGTGCACTACCAAGCATTACGAACTTGTACATTCTGATGTCTGGGGATCCTTCTGTACACCAACCTTGGGAGACAATCAAAATTATGTACTATTCATCGACGACTACATGAGATATACATCTGTATGGCTGCTCCCACATACGATAGCCAAGACCTGCACCCCCATGTACCAGTGATTTCAGGCCCGAGTGGACTCAATGGCATACCAGTGTAAGGGCGCGTACGCCGGCGCTCGGCAGTATATGGATGTAATATGGTATATGGTTGCACACGGGCGCGAGTGAGATCAGGTGTAGAAGTAAGTGGTAAGATATTCGGTACGGAGCTAAGTCTCCGTCGCGATGTCAATATAAGGTTGGCGGTTACCCGGCGCTGGACACCTCACGTGACCATCCGGCAACCCTAACCACGCATACT
>Ga0307512_10003027_pt1 | contig 20203 bp, 26 predicted proteins | sample 14_EM_MG_FD_200267 | JGI IMG/M metagenome (GOLD analysis project Ga0307512, IMG submission 200267) | Populus trichocarpa ectomycorrhiza microbial communities from riparian zone in the Pacific Northwest, United States - 14_EM | ecosystem: Host-associated > Plants > Roots > Unclassified | place... | reverse complement strand
GAGCTCACCGCTGGCCTTGAAAGAGACATTTGAGAGGAAAAACGCCCGCACTCCGACTGTGCCACAGGGTGACGTGAGACGATTTTGGCTCTTTTGCCGATCACACTCTCACGCCTGCAGCGTTCCCAATATAGGCTCAATGTTCCTGATAGGCTCACTTTCCGGAGGGTACGCTCTTAATCAGCTTTGGAGAGAGGTATAAAGCAATCGCTTTTTGGGGTTTTGTTCCCTCCCACCCCGACTTCCCCTTCCGAACGCGATCCTGGTCTCTCACATAATTCATATATATATTCCAGAACAGCCATGGCTTCAAGCTCTTCAGAGCCCACTCGAATATTTGTACGAAACCTCCGACCATGAACTTGCATAAGTCTAAATCCACTTCTCCCCATCTCTCCCCGTTGCAGCGCGGAAAGGCATGTTTAAATTGCAGGTGTGTGTTCGTCTCGATCTCAGGAACACCCAGACCCTTACCCGCAACCAGGAAACGGAAAATGGTTTGCACAAAGATTTTGGTAATAAGCTATCACTCACAATTATTAGAGATGCGACGGTGAAAAGCCTATCTGTGGCCCATGCGCACGGAGAAGCGATGAATGTGAATACACCGATCGTCCAGGCCCGACCAAGACACAGGTCCTCGAAGAACATATCACCTTCCTCGAGAACCGTATTCGCGACTTGGAAAATCCCGCTGAATCGTCTTCATCCGTGTTCCTAGCGGACCCGTATGCTACATTATCACAATCTCAAACTACCTACGATACAGGTAATTGATGCTGGCTTGTTGGAGACTCGCGATGCCAATTTATCCTTCTTAGACGCGACCCTTGCAGTCACTCATCCTATCCCGGTGGTCGAGCTACCTACACTTCCAGACCGATGGTGGGAGGGCGAGGAGCCACCTGTCCAACTTCGGCCGATCCTGCGAGTTTCTACCCCTTTTAATTCGAGGATTCTTACTGAATTATGTGAATAGACTCAACAGTTTCCTCCCGTACGTGTCCGTTGTCGGATTCTTCTTGAACGTACCTCGCTTCGTGAATTCCTTCTACGCCACGGCCGCAAATTCTCGACCATCTCTGGCATTGTTAAGCACGATCTATCTCTGGGGTCTCAATTTAGCCTCAGTCGAATCATTTGTGGCATATGAACCGGTGTTCTTGTCACGTGCCATACAGAGTGTATCGGGCGCCCTCGGTACAACGCATCCTCACAAGGCGAAGCACGCGTTGCAAGCGGAGTTACTTCTGAGTAACTATTTCTTCTGGACTGGGAGATTTTTAGAGGGAAGGTATCACTGTGGCGCCGCTGTTTCCATTGCCATCAGCCTCGGATCGCATCGTACTCGAAGCAGCCAGCTTCCCAGCCCGAATCTCAATACCGCCGATCCGGTTGAGGAAGGAGAACGTATCGACGGGTTCTGGTCTGTTTTCTTGAACGATGGATGTTGGGGTGTGGCCATGAACGTCCCGTCCGGTATGCCGGATCAGAAGGGGCCGAATGCACGCATTGATGTACCATGGCCGTTGGATATGACACAATACGAAAGGGTTCGTATTCTAACACCACTTATGTTCAAGATTTACATCTAATCCATTACCTCAGGGACTCCTCACTTCAGACATTCGGGGATTCAATACCATAGAATCGTTCTTGAACAAACCTGCAACGGCCACTGTTGCCGAGGAGGCATCACTCTTCGCGAAGGTCTGTAAGGGTGCAACCCTCACGGAAAAGGCGTTCCGCCTCGTTACCTCTCTTAAACCAGGTACTTCACAAAGTCTATGCCTAGGGCAATCCTGATTTCCAGCAATAGATATGACGGAAGAAGCCCTTGCAAACTTGAATAGAGAACTCCAGATTTTGAACAAAGCTACCGAAACATTCGCTGCGACACTCCCAGCCCTCGTTCCCTCCGGCGACATCAATGTACACACACTGCGTAACCAGATATTCGCCCACACGTTAGTTCGGATGGCGTTCATCCATCTCAATATCAAGTTCGCAGCCAACGACACTTCTGCTAATGTGCGCTGTGTGGAAGCCGCGATCGCGATGGTCAAGCTGTTCGATGGTGTCGACTTGGTTCGACTGGAGATGTTGCCACCCATCATGGCTGTGAGTGTGGTCACTCTTCGAGCGGAATATAGCTCGCTGAACTATTGTTAGAATGCCTGGTTGACGGCTGGACAAGTCTTAATTCAAGAGATAGTCCGCATGAACACCATAGGCGTCCAGTCGTCGGATGGACTCCCAATTGCGGCTAGGAAGGAGGAGGTAATAAATTTCCTGGACAGGTTGGAACTTATGATGGTCACGGTCGGGACGAAGGCCCCGATATTCAGTGAGCTCCTCAGTCCTGTTCTACGCCTTCGGGCTACCTGATGCTTACACACGGGCAAAAATTAGGTTTGCAACATGGTGTCCTGCGTAAGGGTCGGGATGAACAGCTACTCATTTCAGCTTAGACGTTATTCTGGTGTACTTTTTTAATAATGATTTTCACTGGGGATTAAAACCTGGTAACTCTTTGATATGATACGAACATGGGGTATCGCTAAGGAAGAAGCGTTATCTCCCACGAGTCCTCGGCGTGTTCAAAATCAGATGTTTTCCATCAGCAAGCCCAGGTCGCGTTCCTTCATTTTGAGTCATTTAATCATGAAAGTCCGCGCGTCCGACACGTCATGAATACCGGGCCAAGCTCCCGGAGCACCGGGGGGAGACATAGGAGAGCCAAAGCATACAAAGACCCGAGTCGGTGGGGGGGGGGAGTTGCGGCGATGTCATTGTCAAAGTTGCCCGGTCGCCGCGTAAATTTGCCCAGCTCCGCGAGTGTGTAAGTGTTGCCGACACCACTTTGCCGCCCAGTGATTCGCTGTAAGCCTGATGGGCATGCGGTTGGCGCGATTGTTGAACGATGTCCTAGCTCGCGCAAAAGGTCCACCATGCTGAAGAACGTAGCATTGGCGTTGGGGCCAGACATTGACTGGAGACGTTATCCTGCAGGTGATCGGATTCGGGGGCGCGATCTTGGAAATGGAAGGGCAAAAATGAATTCGGGATCTCACAATTACTTATTTTTGGCCTTCGATTTTCCTTTTCCACCGAACGACTTGCCTTCGAACCCTGGACGGCTCTTTCCCTTTCGACGTTCTGCTTTCATAGCGATGTTATCGGTGCGTTTCTTCTGTCGTGCTGCAATCGACGCGGCCGTCTGCTCCTTTCTCTCGTGCCTACAGCAATGTGATTTCAGAGACAACGTTTGGGTTCCACAAGGATCTCACGCACCATCTCTTCTGAGTCTTCTCTTTTTCTTTCTCCTTTCTCTTTGCTGCTTTCTTGAGCCGCGCTTCATCATCCTTGACCTTCACACCCTCCATGCGGGCCCCTGCCTTTTCCCATTTCTCATGTTCTTCGACAGCTTTGCGTTTTTCTTCCGGCATGGTCGCCAACTTCTCCTTGCGGGCCGTGAGCTGGTCAAGAGCCAGTGACGGGTTTGATGTTGTCGTGAGATTCTTTGACCTTTTACTTGATGATGGACCAGCAACAGCAGAGAAGGAGACATTTGTGACACCAGTGACAGGTTCTGGGACAATGAGTTGGCTCTGTGTGGAATCGGTTTTAAGTACCGGTCTCCGATGACTGAAAACGTTTGCAAACCTTCGGAGGGCCAGAAACCTTGGGTTGGTGATTCTTTTTGTCTCCCTTACCGTCTTTCTTTTCTTTTGCCTCCTTCTCCAGTCTTATTTTCTCTTTGGTCTCTTTCCGGCGCCTGTCCCGCATCAGCCCTCTCTGCTTCCGCCGCTCTTCCAGTAGTTCGTCCTTGGTCTCGGGCTGGTTCCCCGTCCTGCCCCGTCGTAGTCGATCCATTTTGGCATGAAGTTTGTCTCGTAGGGCTTGAATTCCCTGCACCGACGGCATCGGTGTGATCTCGACCTGTCCATGATCAACATCCATGGCATCTTCATCAACGCCCTCCGGTTTCGGTTTGTGCGTGTCGGGATCCAGCTTTGGTACAATGAAAGGAATTAAAAATAGAACTCAAAAAGAACTGGTGCGACCACAAGTGTCCGTTTCGGCGTACCTTTGCTCGTTTCGCGTTTTTGCTAACCTCCTTCGAGACTTTCACATGCTTACGGTATTTGGACCCTGAGGCGACATTCTCTTCATCACGGGGGATGTAATACTTAGAAGGAATCAAGCCGAGAAGAGTCTCGAACGTGGCGTTGTGTCGTTCGAGAGATTCCTGCAGTTCTGTGGACGGGATCATTTTGCTTCGACGTCGGTGGAGTTGAGGAGAGAGGAGCGTGGGTAAGCGCCGTATGATCGATCGGCTTCCTCCGAAGTTCCGACGCCCGACTCTCCATCATTCCACCTGGTCCCGGGCCAGGTGGGGGGGTGTTCGTTGTTGGGGGATGTAGATGAGATCTCGTAGGAATCACCTCCCACCTTGGGTGATTGAGTTTGAAGAGAAGACAATAATGGCTCCCCGTAATCTTTTTGGAGTATTCCCGCTTCAGCCTACCCCACTGACACCGCGAGAATCGTCCAGGATTGCCAGAGACGCGCTTCGTAAGTGATTGGCAAATTCTTACGTTTGTCTCCCAAGCCGGCATCTTTTGGCGAGGGTTCCTTCTCGAGTTCACCAGATCTTGTCACATCGGAACTAATTGCAAACATTGTCACGGCACAGCGTGGTCCATCCCAGGCGAGCCTGCCAAAAATCATGTGCAGATGAAACAGGATACTCCGTGAGTACTTCGTTCCCTACTGCTGAGTTGACAAGTCTGGCCCCTAAATTTCAACGAAGGATCGGCGTGGACGACCGAGATGGGATAACGCCAGTGTTACTTATCCCGGAAGCATTTCGCACCACCTCCCGGTGTTGGGTATGAAAATGTCACGCTACTATGGCATCCCTAGCCCGGAGACACCAAACTCGGCAGCCTGTGACATTGTGGTAGCCCCTCAGGCACGCCGACCAGCCGAAAGAACCACTCAATCCAAAGGCAGATGTATTTCCGGGGAATAAGAACGTTTTCTTCCAAAAGTAGCACAAGTATCATGACCATTACGCATGTGCCTGGAGCCCAAGCTCAGGTTCGGGGAAAGGTGACCCCATTGGGAGATCTCAATCGCCTGAACAGCGCCATCAACGTTTTTCCTCCCTCCGTACCCCAACTATCAGCGGTTACATCAGTGCATGGGAATGACGGAACACGCGCCAAAACTCACTCTCCAGCTGCGACCTCGTCGCAGCACCTTTCAAACTCTGCGCTCATGGACACTTCCTCCCATTTCTCTACCACATAATCCTACCCGAGTGTGTCAGGTTCTAGACCACTACAAAACGCGGCAGAGAAGCACTTACCTGAACGAGTCCATGGAGTTCGTCCCAGACGCTACTGGCCAAAAGCAGGCTGAAGCAGTGCTCTGGTGTGATCGTTGTCATCATATGTTCCAATGCCAAAGATGCAAGTCCACCTAGGTCGTATCGGTGGGCAATCTGGTAGACAGACAACGCGGAAGCGGGGGGAGGCTCAGGCGTAGGGTGAGGGTGGGGGTCTGGGACTGAAGTTTGGCGTACGGTGCTGTATCTCTGTGAGTTCGTGAACCCTGTGGAGGTGGCTGCTTGGTGTGTATTAACTGGTACAGGTGTAGGTAGGGGGTTATTGGAGACTCCCGATGTCGCTTTCGTTGGACCGTCGGTGGAGGTATTGGAGCGCCTGGAAGTGGAGGGACTCGGAGTCGTCAGTTGTTGCCGCGACTGCAATTTCGTTTGGGGGGTCCCTGTGATGGGGCCTGCGTGTCTGCTTGGTGCACTGCCCGTGCGGAGCGTCGTACTGGAGTTGGCCGTGTTGGAGAAGGTTGCCTGAGGTTCAATGACTCCCTTTGCTTTGCCCTTGGCATCCCCCGACCCCGCACTCTCTGTGGCGCTTGCAACGCTCCGGGCATCGCTTCTGGAAGCACTCAGGTCCTCACCAGGCCGGTCCCTGGTAAATTTCTTCCATTCCCACTCCCCCTTCCCACTGGTATTAAGCCATTTCACACTCCACCCGGCTCCAATACCCTCGATTGCAAGTCGGGGGTCATCTTCACTTCTAAAGGTCAGCCAGTTGGCGTATATCCATTTCAACAACCAAAAGACTGTCACGAAGTCTACCTCTTCCAGGACCACTGTGTACACTTTTCGTTCTCCGGGTCGGATGGAGTTCGCATTTTCAGAGAAGGACGAGGAAAGCATGGTGGCGAAGTATTCGGACCTTCGTGTCAGAATGTCAGAGTGAGCGTAAATTATTCGTTTCCGTGCGAAGGTTTGAGACGAAAAAAAGTCGAGGCCGGACGAGGAATTAGTGGATGGCGAGCTTGCTGGATCCTGGTCCGGAAGCGGGTGGCCAGCCACGGCTGGGTCGGCCCTTTCCAAGCAGATGAATTGGACATCCCCTGTGTCTGCACGTTTTGTTAGAATTAAAAGATGCTAGTCGGCTGCTTCTTACTCGAATTGTCCAAGGATGCTTCTAACCCATCTAGGAGATCCCGGGGAACATAGGCAACTGAGGGTTGTTGGGGATAAAATGGCCCAACAGGACTGTGGATTTGCACACAGATTACAAAGGAGTCCGTTTCCTTTATCTTTGGATTCTTCAATAACTCAGAAAGCGGAGGGAGTGGGCACTCTACGATCGGTGGATCAGGACGATAGGACGGATACATATGGATTAGGTCTCTCACCCCAAACTTCGCTTTCCTGCCGGAACGTCCAATCATTCTGCCATTCTTTCCAGACCCATTCCGTGCGCGCACCTCGTTCCCCGATCTTGCTATGGTTGGTTTTGATTGCGGCGAGAACGGTAGCGGATACCTCATAATCGTTGTGCGAGTAGCCAACGACTAATGAGGTGACATAAAGGGAGAGCGTCTGAGCGCCGGGTGTGCGGGCTCGAATGAAACGTTACGTCGGGCGTTCCTTATCGTAATGGGCAGGTGGCGTACCTATCTCAAGCTTGAACTTCCCGTCACCGAGGAGGGGGGATTGGCTGAGTATTTCAAAACTCTGGTCATCATCTTTGATACTCGGTTGCTCATCATTCGCATTCAAATCCGCGTCGGACTCGATGAATCTGGACAGCCGCTCCACATCAATAACGACCCATTCTAAAGCCTATTTGAAGCGCTATTAACTCAGGGAAACTTTTTTTAGCGCAGGAACACCCACTGCAAAAGTCCAGTTTCTTATCCCGTGTTGCTGGACGAGTGGAGTCGACATGGATGGTGGTCCGTTCACTTGCTTTGACAGCGTGCCCGGGGAGACAAAAACGTTTGCCGGGCTGGAGGTGGCTGAAGAGGTTCGTGGATCCCAGGACTGTGAACCAGAATAAGACCCCGCAATTGAGGTGGTGGATGTAGTGGGGTAAGAAGAGCGGTGCCGATAGGCGGACCATGGCCATTCAGGCCGTGTCATGATGATCTCGGGCCGTTGCGGGCTCGACATAGTTCAGGAAAATCTTGCTGGATAAAACTTTTTAAGCCAGACCGTCTGCAAAGGCAAAGAAGCGGTATCAGGCAACCCCTCAGCGGGCGTCACCAAGAACGATCAACCAGGATTTGTGACACTTTCCGGCGTCTTGAGTGTCACGCTCGATGAGCGCGGGGCTGCGGGCCCGGCCCCAGTCATCCATGATCCATCTCCACGGAATTCGTGCGGAGGACGACCCGTGGTAAGGAATGACAACATAGTAGAGTCAATGTAGCACTGGCATGGAAGTCACCGTTTGGCGCCTTTCAGCACGGCTCCGCGACATTCTCCTGACGCCAGCCTCCATCTGCACGATAAGCGCGAGGTGCGTAACACTGAACGTGTCCCTGTTGGTTTTAAATAATTACATGCAATATCGTTTTTTACAAGACGGAAACATGCAGGTTGATTGTTTTCCCTGACCGGCCAGCTGAACGGCAGTACAATGGGATGTTGAACATGCGTTTCACGCATGGGATGACGGATGGGGGTCAGAAGTACCCCCTGTCGCATAGGAAAAGCAATTCCTCATCTATCTGCGACCATTGGACTCGCTTTGGTCTTCGGACCGCGTTGGCAGCAGAGGCCGGCTCTTTCTCCTTTGTTGGAACTGCGTTTTTGAAAATCAGTGGAAGACTGCTGCTCAGGGAACCGTGGCTACTTACGTGTTTGGTGGTCTTCTTTGCCCTTGATGGTAGTGACAGGGCGTACACCCGCTGCACGGCTATGCAGCCATTGGCTGGGGGTTAAGAGATTCTGTTAATTTCGGTCAGTCGGGAGAGCCGAAAATGATGAAAGAAAACTTACGACCCGGATCAAGGCCACGATTGAAGTCATAGGAGGTTCGGATAAGTTTGTTGGTTATTGGTAGCTCTGGAAGTTGATGGGTTTTCTGGATTATATAGGAGATTCTCCCTTATCGTTCGATCCACCTCGGCGCTCCCAGCTGTTCTCCAGGCTTCCGGCTCAGACTTGGTCCTTCGGGTAAGTACGGAAGACCTTCCGCCTGGAGCCCAGCCCCGTGTTCTCATGCGCGTCCTAGCAAGCGATTGACTTACAACTTTATCTCCCGAATCCGCTCCTTGGCACGGGCCTATACATAGGACCTACGGCAGACATTCGCTTCCAGCGCTCTGTGGTTTAGCTTGCCTATAGGAGGAAAGATTAAGCGCATATGAATCCTCGGATATCTGCTAAGGCCACGTTGTGAGGCTCATTCACTTTGAAGGTACAAGTAGGATTCGCCACCTCCCCTCCGGGGTAAAGATGCATTGTAAAGGCTATCTTTAGCCCGGGGAGGAATATCAGTGAAGAGTGGCCCTCCCTGAATCAGGAACCTACTTGTTTATGACAAGGAACTGAAGGATAGATGGAATAGATCTCACGAGTGGAAACGGGCGGAGCGTTCTGATGACATTCAAATCCACCCTGGAACCTTGGCCTCAATCCAACTAAGATGTACGTACAACGCCGGAAGAGTGAAACTCCTGGCGCCTGTTACCCACACGGCATCGTAGCCCCACTATCGGAGGGTTGTATCCCATGTCACCCCGAGATCTTGACCTTGGTCGGAAGTGAACTTCTTCGGGAATTCCCGAAGTGACCGGTCGTGGGAACGCCTTCGCGAGGGGCCAATTGCGACTTCAAGCTGAGCTGACGGTCCGTCCCTCACTTGACGCCACAAGACACGGCAGCGATGAAGACGGAGGAGACGACCGCCCAGTCGACCACGCAGCCGGCCACGTACCGTACGCAACAGAAAACTGATTCTCTCTACCGATACCTGACCAGAGAGGGGCCTCATTAGAGATGGCGATTGACCCTGCGTTGCAGCAACAATCCATTCCAGCGTAAATGCTAATCACCTCTATTTCATGGGGTACGCTAACATGTAATTGCGTGTCATATAGGACCTCCTATTATCCTTATTCAGGATACACGCAATCCGCGTACTATTCATACGCCCAGCCACCACCCCATCTAACTTCCACTCAAACCACGGCCACCACGGCCAGAACGAACACGCAAGCTTCCACTTCCGCGAATCAGAACGAGTCGAATGATGTCGAGAACCTCAAAGACGCGTTGGGTCAGGCTGGTGTCGATCTCCGAGTTGAGTTGTCTCATTTCCCAATCTCCGCGCTTCACTTCAGTTGACCACGCCTTGTTGCTCCAACTCACAGGCGGAAGAGGAGAATCTTCAACGAGGCTCAGATCAACATCACTCATACCGATCCTACGATGACCGAACGCGAAAACAACCCGTCACTCCCAACTTTGACAGCCGCTTTATCGGAGCGACGATGCGTACCGTAGGAGCTACGCACAAAGTCACAAAAATCCCCGAAGACTCGGTCAACTACCTCGCCCTTGCCCTCAGAGTTCGTTTACAGGAACTTGTGACAGCCATGATCGCCGCCGCCGCACACCGCCACGACACCCAATTTGACAGGTCCGCTTCAACGTACGAAGATGGTAATCCAATGTGGAGCATCGTCGTCAGGACTGACATTGCGAAGCAGTTGGCAGTGTTAGAGAAGATCGAACGGGAGGAAGAGATGAAAGTCCGGAGGGAAAGGAAGGAACGATCCGAACTTGCCGCTGCTCAATCCTCCAACTACGGGACCCAACAAAGTGTTGGGGACGGGGATTTCGACGACGAAGAGGCTATTCAGCCTAAAAAGAAGAAAAAGAAGGAGGGACCTGGCGTCACGGCGAGGAATATGTCGGAGGACGTGAGGAAGAAGATGTCCAACGCGGTCGCCAGTCAGGCCGCGGGTTTGTCGACTGGGAAGTACGCTTGGATGAACGCGGCTGCTGGGTCATCCACACCTGCGAAGACCAAGTCGGCAACCCCGACCCCAGGACCGTCTACGACCACCACCAATGCGACAACCGCGACAACCACGACCACGACCACACAGCAAACGGCGAGTTCCTGGGTGCGACCCTACGTCTCCACCACCAAACAAAGTTCCTCCAAGGACGAGAGGGAGGAGGATTCGAGGCGGAAGATTACATTGCGAGATGCATTATTTGTCGTCGAGAAGGAACGAGGGCATGGCGGAGGGCGTGGCTCAGCTAAGAACTACGCAGTACGGTGACGGGGGACGACCTTTCATCTTCTCCATAATCTCTTACCCTGTATTACCTACTGCCCCCACAATTGAGAGCAGGAGATTTCTTTGGATTGAAAAAAAAAACCCCTCCTATACATTGTCAAATGTCAAAGGGACGAACGAGGTCTATATACTATTACGCTACATATAGGAGAACAACAAAAGCAAGTTGCAAACAACGAACGGGAGAATAAAATGACAGGCACATAAACATCATGCATCAACGACAGGAAGTACAGTTTGTCAGCCGCCATCGCTGCCCGAGGTTGGCGCTTGTGAGGGTGTTGAGAGGTTAGATCCGAGCTTGTTGAGGATGAGTTTGATCTTTTTAGGCCCGCCTTCCGCGTTCTCTCCACTAATACCAACAGCGTTACTGATTCGCTTCGCTTTGGTAGCCAACCTCTCGAGCATCCACTCATCGTCGTCGTCGTCGTCCCCCCTTCTCCTCTTCTCTCCCATTTTCATCAGACCCAGGTCGGGCGAACCGCTTGTGGATGATGATGCTGACCTGGCAGTCGACGGCGTAGACGGTGTGGATGAGAGTTTTATGGCAGTACCTGTGACCAAGGACTCCAGAAGTGTATCCTCCTCGTCCTCATCGTCGTCTGGCGACGGTAACGGCTGGAACGTTTGTGACTGCGAGCCGATCCTCCGATGCGATAATCGAGGTGTCGCAGGTGGCCCGCTTGCATTTTCCCCTTCTTCTGAGGATACACTGAGTCTCCTTTTTGGAAGGTGAGATGCGCCGCCGAAAAGGTCACTGTCATTGTCTTCATCGTCATCGTCATCATCGCCGCCATAGCCAACCAGGTTTCCGATTGGAGGTGCTCGTGGAAGGGTCATTTGCGGTGACCCACCAACTGTCCTACCATTTCCAGTGGATCGTTTCCGTTTCAGGAGACCGCTACCGGATGCTTTTGAAGAAACGATGGAAGGTGAGCTGATAAGTGGTGTAGGTTGGTCATCCTCATCGGAACCATCTTCGCTGAAGTATCGCTCCTCGTCCCTGTTCAGTCCGCGACCCTGCCCCCACCTGAAGCCGTTCAATCCCCTAGACTCATGGTCAGTGAGCTATTTTAGCTCCTAGTGAATCTTGGCTCACTTCTCCGGCTTCGTCTCCGGTTCTTCCTTAATCTCCGGCAGGGGTTCAACGTTCATCTCCCATCTTCGGATCACCGCACTGAACCTGGGACCGCCCAAAGGCGTCTCTGCCAACTTCCGGATCTGCGCTTCGTGCTTCGTCATACAGTGATTAATCAGCTCTTTGATGTTCTCCTGAGCTTTCAGTCAGAAAAAAAAGTCGCGCGCAGTAGTCCACTATTGACGCACCTTCCGCATATGATCGAAAAACTCTTGACAGGATGAACTGATTAGATTGTCCCTTCCCGATTCTTTGACGGAAAGATCAATGATTGGCTGGAGAATATCGAGCTTGATGAGGTGATTGAAGAGGTTACGATTGTTGATCCTGAGGCAAATCCGGAAGAACCTGAATGCAGCTGTGAAATACTTAATCAACGTGAGTCGAAGTAAGGGTCCAATGAAACACACCCAGGCGTAGATGTTTATCTCTAGAGGAAAGAAGGGAGGCAACTCGGGTGGAGATATTGGACGAAAGAAGGAAGAAATGACTGCGGAAGGAATGCTGAAGGGCAAAATTGCACAACAGATCGCAGAGATAGAGGAACAAATTTGTTCGTTCCTTCGAAATGGGAAGTGTGGATTCTTCTCGCAACAGTTAGCGGGTGCGATAAATGTCGGGAACAAAATCTTACTTTGTAACTGCCTGAACTCTGGGATATCACCAAAGGGCTTATAGAGTGTGTCGATACAACTCTTGTAAAAGTACTCCAAGAATTTTTCGACGCCAGGGTCATCCTTGGCACGCTGCATCAGTTTTACAGCAAGCGGAGCCTATCGGATCGGTCAGCGACCGTCAGGTTTCAGGGCCGAAGGATGACAAACCTGGGATGTCGGATCGTTCGGATCATTGAGGGGGATCTCAAGCATCAGTCTCAGTGCATCTCCTATCTGACTCTGCACTGCCAGATCGCGACTGCGGACCATGTTCTTGCACATCAGTAATAGAAGGGTGTTGGTTTGTTCACCGTCTGCCTCTGCCATCTGCCTCAGCACAAAGCCTCGGACTCCGTTGATATCATGGTCTAGAAGGACAGACAAGATCTCGCCGGCCGCAGCGATGGTCTGCTTCCCCTGTTCATCGTTCTCATCTTGGGTGAGGGCCCACTGGACAGGGAACAAGATTGCTCGATCTATCAGATTGCGGAAGAGGGTCAGGCGAGTGGGGAGCTGGACATTCTTGCCCATAGCACAGAGATGTTGGAGCATGAGAACGATGGATCTCCGGTTGACGTCGAGGTCAGCTTTGGAATCGGGATCCCCGTCGGCCGAGGGAAGAATTTGTAGTGATGGTCCGTCCACGTCTATCGACTCGTCTGACCGAGCTCGGTTATCGTCAAACTCCTTCAACCGCTCGCTCCACCACTTAACACCTGCGACGCCCTCTTCCAGGAATGGTTGGACAACATACGCTAAGAAGAATCGGTCATGTTGCACGTGGTTGATAATGTCCATCTGGTTGAAGAGGATGCAAGAGTTGATGACGTTGAACGTCGAATCATCCAGAACGCGGGCGAGTACGACATCCTTGAGGAATTGTAGTCGGTAGGTGTAATGGATCTTCCGCTCGATGGCTTCATCTCGGATGGGGATCGGCGCATGGAAGTGGGTATTCTGCTGGAGGAATTCTCGGTAATTCGCTTTGTGATTTGGGAATTCCGGATCATCTAGGGGAGAGGAGGGATGAGCCGAACGATCGGCGATGCTTAATTGAGGGCGCTCACACTCCAAAATGCCCATGACACCTATGAAGATGCGATCGTCCAGAATGTGTTCATAAATGGTATGGTCATTGAGAAGCACTTGGGCGGCATGACGACCGTTAGTCACAGGAAAAACACCCTGGAGAGAATCTTACAAATGGTTTGCATGCATCTACACAGGGCATGAAGATCGTTCAAGCTTTCAAGATCTTCGGACTTAGTGAACACTTCTATCAGCGAAATGATGTAGCCCTGAATCAAGATGGCTTCAGCTGACGTCAGCGGCAACAACAGATCAAATACCTCTCGTTGCATCCATTCACACATTTTCTCCTTCACCGCAGTTGCGCGGGATAGAATCTTGATGATCCTATCAATTTCTGGAATGGAATTCATCCTTGGTTCAGGGAGGCTTCCGCGGAGTTTCGACGCTGCAAGGAGGTCAGCGTCGGGGCCGGTCGCGGATATTGGTCCAAATCCATGATCTTCTACGGCAGAATGTCAGCCGAGATGTGAAACGGAACGAAAACCTGTTGCTTACCAGATGCCTTCATGTGTTGCTGAACCTCTGCAATGAAATTCCAAACCTCGGCGCAACCCTCCGCCTCCTGAAAGCTGAGTGCATAATCTACGCCATCCGGTTCGGTCCACACAATTAACGTTTCTAGAACCGGAACCAATTGAGAATGGCTCCACTATGATTCAGGTCGCGAGTTTTACCTTGTTGTCGTTGATAGACGTCACAAGACCGGATGGTGGTGCAGAGGATTGTGTTGTCGAGATCGGTTTCGGAACGCGCGATTAATTGGGCCTCGTTGGTTGACTCATCAAAATGCCCATAGCAGAAGGCGGTGCCTTGGTCCTCCCAATGAGAGCCGACAAGCTCATAGACCTTGCAACTGAGTCAGAGAAAGGATCCGGAAGATTCTGGGCGTGACAAAATGCTGCACAGAAAGAGATAATGGTAGGGAGAGAATGCAGCGTGAAGACATCGCACAAAATCCGGATATGTGGTAGGGGGTTGACCATGGAGCCGGGAGACGAACCTTGACGCGTTTGTGCTCCTGACTATCACCTTCTGTCCAATCCTGACTATCGTCGCTCGAAACCATATCTTCAGTTGTCACGCCAATGTGATCCGGGACGTCATCCAAGACCTGGATGGAGGTGGCGGTTGATTCTCCTGGTTGGATAGAGGGGTCGTGTGAAAGGTCGAGAGGTTCGAAATCATTGTCGCGGTGGAGAGCAGCGTCTTCTTCGAGAACCGGTGGGTGGACGGTCCCAGGCGAATAGGACGATGATATCACAACTTCGTTCGGAGACACGGTCGGTGGCTCTTCCGGCTGAACTGAGCCGTGCGCGAAGAGGTGTCGGTCGGAGTGAATTGCTGCGGCATCGACGGCGGACATGAGCCGTTGTTTGGGGTTGTCGGAGCGATGAAAAAGGACGCGCGACGACGCCTTGTCGATGGAAAGAGAGAGGAGAGAGTAAGGTCAACGGTCAGTTTCGCGCCCAGCCGTCCCGATGGCGGTTTGAAAACACGTTGTGTGGCCAGCAATTTCTCACACTCGAGTACTTTTGATGCCGATCGTCATTCGTCCTCAATCATATCTACACTATCTGTCCCCCCTGCATCGATGCCCAGCAGTAATGTCCACAACCAGCTGCGCACGGGTGTCCAGACAACTGCTCACGCAAGGATGGCGGCTGGGGGGTGCTGCTTATTAATGCATCCCGTATCTCAGATCCAGGAGTGAGGTCATCCTCCGAACCCAAGACGCTTGTAGAACTCGCCCTTTTCCGCGTGGGCGTCCTTGATGGTACAGGGGTGGGAAGCGGCTCAACCGTTCGTGCCGAATAATACTCCTTATAGCACTTCTGGTGTCCCCCGTGCATACACACCGGACAATGGAACATCAACGCCTTCACCGGCAAGTGACTAAAGTGGAATGGTCAAGAGTCTCCTAAGCGCCATCACGACAACTTTCTCACCAAATTGCGCAACAAGCGATATTAGTCCGACACTTTAGGCAGTAGCCGAATCCTCCGCTGGGCCGATCAAACCTCCTCTGGCCGCTGGGCACAATAATCGCCTTTCTGCAACGTCCGCATTGGGTGTATATGGTGGTGGACAGCTACCAGGGAAAAAACGACTCAGGATGTCGATAAAATCAAATCCTCGATTGCCTTACCAGTGCGCTGGACTTGATCTCCTCCAATTCGATATACTTCCGTATATCAGCTGCTGGGACATGCAACTGCAGCCTTGTCAACAGTTCTGCAAGGGCATGAGCTCATGGTGGAGAGGAAGCGAGAGGAACCGACCTAAATAGGATTCCAAGAAAAAGGTTGCGCGCCACTGTGCAATTCCAAGTTCCTTCGGGACAATCACCGCTAACATCGCGCACATCTGTATCTCTCCCTGCACCGAAGATCAACCCGGGTGAAGCACAGGATTCCTCGCCAGCATACCTCTTCAGCGTAAATTTCAAGTGATTCCTTGACCACATCCCATCCAGAATCCCTGAACCTCCTCTCAGCCTCCTCAATATCCTCTCTCCTCCTCGTCATCACCTTCTCACTTTGCCTCGGAACATGCTTTCCGGAACCCGCACCGCCCCTCTGTGACTGACTCTGGGATTTTGAATCATCATGATCGTCCAACAAGAGTTCGCTCATCGCCGCCTCGGAAAGTTGTTTTTTATGCCCGAATGCGAAAGGCCGACCGTTCGTCCCGTTCTTGTTTTCCCCATTGCTCACCTTCCTTGGTGTTTCGGATAACTTCACGCCGGATCCCCCCTGAGAATACGACGAATAAGGATCTGGAACTTCTCTCGTTGGTGTCGCGTTTTCGGAAGCGGCAACGACGGTTCGAATGCTGCTATGAGACTCTTGTTTCAAAATGGTTTTCTTTGGAACGATCAGCCCGCCGGTCCCACCACCGCTTCCAGGCACGGGCCTAACGTTAGGACTGGGGACCGAGTTGGCCGCCAAGCTAGCCACCGTGGAGCTCCTGCTATTGATAGTGTTGCTCCTCTTTCGGTCAACCGACGTCCTCATGGCGTTTGTCGAATAAAACGACACACCGGCTGACGATGCCGAAAGTACTCTCTTTCTGGGGCTCGTCGATATACCAAGGTCCGAATTCGAGGAAGCAGGCGACGACGATACATGATCTTCATCCTCCTCGTCTGACCCCCAGTTCTGTTGTCTCACGAGTTTCGATAACGGAGAGCGATGTGAAGCAGGGTTCCGCGGAAATAGGTACGGAGAAGAATTTGGACGTCTGAAAATGTCTCCTTCAAGTCCCTCATCATTTGCAGGGTCGGGAGTAGAGTCCGGTTCGTCCTCGCCACCTGACCCATCCTCGTGATCCTCTTCATTTCCAGAAGAGTCGGAATCGCTGAGAGCGCCATCTCCAACATGTTTCAAGCCTGGGCTGCGGTAGCTCGTCCCGGGAGCACCGCCACTGTTCTGCAAACTTGCCTGGCTGTCGGTTATGCTCATGATACTCTTCGCGGACATCGAAGGTCTCCGGTAAGAAGAGCTCGCCCTTGGTCGGGTGATGTAACTCCCACTCATACCAGGGATCAATCCAGCAGCTGAGGCCCGCCTCGCAAAAACAGAAGCAGGGATGGGAGTTCCGGTCATATTGATAGGCGGGAGACCAGGAGATGGGCGCTGGGGTGATGAGGGTGACGAAGAATTGGGGGTAAGGTCTGTATGGGTGCGGTGGCGAGGGCTGGGATACGTATTGCTGCGATGAGGGTGAAGTGAGACATCTGACATCGGGGTTTTAAGATCTGGACCAGGGGATTGGTTGCAATGTAACGGCGGGATTGCAGCAGGGGCAGATAAAGAATGGGGAAGACCGGGATGCATACCCGTGAGGGGCGAGAGTGGTGGTTGCAGGCGTGACTGTGAATTGAAATCCGTCTCTGGTTCCGGCCTCGGTACTAGATTAGTGAGCAGAGACTCGACAAGTAACCAGATCTCCGCTGCTTCCGGTTGTTCCGCATCATATGCGACCTGGGTCAGAGTCATCCGACCGCTGCTTACGAAGAAGGTGGTTTAACTTACGGAAGCGTTGAATTTGCATATTTCAGTTCGGTTCTCCCCTTTAACCTTGTACCCTCGAGCCAATTTTACAAAAGTCTCCAGATCTTCGAAACCGGACTCGTAGGCGTAACATCCGATATTTTGAGATACCGGAGTGTATACCGGATCACCGAGTCGTTTCGACGACGGGATTGGTTCTGAGCCATTTGAGGTCGCTGAGTGGCTATTTAACGATTGTCAATGCTACTTAACTTGGGAGCACAGTAGACCGCCTACTATTCGTCGTACGGGAGCTCAGTCGCCGATGGTTTATCCGTGACAAAGGTCAAAGACCCAGTAACCTCCCAGGTGGCTGCGACTCTAGGTACTCCATCCAAAGGCGCACGCGCGTCTCTCACGTCGAACTGCGAGAACGCCCCTGAGGAATGCTGAGTCCATAGAGTTTGTGAGTCCTTGAAAATGATATCTGGTGATAGCCGGTCAGCCCGCCTCCTAAATCGAAGAATATAGATACTACAAACCTGTAACGCCGCCTTCAACGGCGGAGTTGTTCACCAGCCACTTCGCGATGTATTGCCTCCTAACATCCCAAATCTCCACGGAATCCCCAACGCCATTCCTAGGCTGGGAAACGATCGACTCAAACGGCGTCTTCGGGCTCAAATGGTTCTGAACCTCGGCCAGAATAGAAAGAGGTTGCGGTTCGCCCTGCATCGGTTTTTCGGCTATCCGAGGACTCGGCATTTTACTCGCAGCTACGGAAATGTCCGACCCCGAACCAAGCCCAAAGTCGGCATTTGAAACAACCGCGAGTTCGCAGCCATATCCAGGTCGCCAAAGGATGCGGCGTATAGGGAAGGAAGTATGGAGGTTGTATACGGGTGATTGAGGTCCATCGCAACCGGCGCTGGAGTTGAAATCCCACACCTGACGTATACGCGATAAATTACCTCGGTCTTCAGATTGGAGCTATAGTAAGCTAACCTTGACACAACGGTCCAATCCACCCGTGGCGACCCACATTTCTGAGCTCACGCTTGGCAAACCTTCCATCCCAGACTGTGGGTTGTACCAATCCAACGATAGGATAGGTCCTGCGTGAGCTACCGGGATGCGGTCGAGTTGACCACGTTGACCCATCCTGAGGTCCCAGCTAATTGCGTAACACAGTAAGAATTGGGAGATTGAGCCAAGGATGTTACAGCGAACGCCGTGCTAACCGATAGATACTGCCTGTCGTATATTCAGTGTATGTTCGCAGAGTATAGCATAGAAATACCATTGTCAAGACCTACAATGGTATGAAGCGGTTGTGACTGGCTGGAGGAAAAGGCGAGAGCGCGGACCCCCGTAGGGTGGTGAATCTTGAGTACGGATTTCGACATATCCCTCAGGTCCTGTGTGCGCTTAGAATGACCAAAAATTTTGTTACATCATTGACTTACCCATATGCGAACATCGCCGTCCGCAGAACCTGAGAGACAGTAATGATGGACGATTGCCGAGTACGACAACCGATGTATCGCGCGCGTATGGTCGCGTGCTCGTCGTTCTTGGGTGGAAATGAGAAAACTCAGAGATCAAGAGTCTCAAGTGCATACCGTATTTCGCGTTGCCGTTCTTGTTGAGATCCCAAGTGATAATCTCACCATTTTTGGCGCTAGTTAGGATCTTGTTGGAGAAGACTTCCCCGGGTTATCCATCCGAACTGCGCTTAAGACCTTGCCCGGCCACACTAAAAGGACTCACCTCCATGACCCCAGACCACGTCAGTCGAAGAGCTATCAATCTTCAAACCGCTCCCCTCCCAGAAGTTACGAGACGCTTCGATCCTCGGTCCTGGTGGGACCGTTTTCTTCGACTCATCCTCCTCAGAGGCAATCACCTTCAAAATCCGGAGCGCTTCGAGAAACGCAATGGTTTCACCATCCAACAGTGGACCAGTAAAACGCGGGCGGAAACTCACATTCTCGCCCAGAGACTACACACTTCTCGCCGTCTTCTGACTTCGCCATTGCCCCTCCTCCATTGGTAGTCGCGCGGGGGAACCGGGCACTTTTGAACGGACCTCCTTGAGGGTCTGGTGGTGTTGACCAATCTACGCGCAGGTCCGTTGCACTCGGCATCTTTGGAAGCGAATGTTGGAATGGTGGTACCGAAAGCATGATTTGCCAGTTTCCAGAGATATTTCACCGGGTGCCTTTCATGCCTCGACCGTTGTACAGTTGCCAAGCGAAAAACGCAGACGAAGTCCACTAGTCCAGACAGAGCCCAGACGCCGGAGATGAGCGGGAAGTTGGCAACCGGTCCGATCGCCCATTTAGCGCTCGTAACCCATAACCTTCGGGTAGGACGGCTTCACGAACCAACAACCTACGAATCCCCTGCACGATATCCCCACAATGGCTCTCAACTGGACGATGATGGACGAGGGACGGAATCCGGTTCCCCTCCCATACGAGATGATTATCAAGTCGATAGAAGGTGCCGAACTCGGTATTATCATCCCCGACGCTCCACCGTCAGGATCGACAACCTCAGGTGGTTCAGGTGGTACTAAGAAACCGAGGAGTGCTGGTAGGATGTGGCTGACGGACCAACGAGTTGAGTAAACTATCGACTGCCTCGTAGAATATGTATGTCGGATCTTTACTGATCCC
>Ga0307512_10003026_pt1 | contig 20206 bp, 32 predicted proteins | sample 14_EM_MG_FD_200267 | JGI IMG/M metagenome (GOLD analysis project Ga0307512, IMG submission 200267) | Populus trichocarpa ectomycorrhiza microbial communities from riparian zone in the Pacific Northwest, United States - 14_EM | ecosystem: Host-associated > Plants > Roots > Unclassified | place... | reverse complement strand
ATGAAGAAATTTTCATCACTCAGGACATCTAACGAACGCTCGTTCCGGCATTGCAGAAGAGGACAATGTTTCGACTCAGAACTCCTGAAAGAATACCATATATTTTCATCGTAGTGAATGATTGGGAGGGGGGCGCTTCCAGCTTTCCGATATCGGTCGGAACGATGTACAGAGAGTGGCACCAGTCCCAGACCTCGTCACAAGATTTGAATGAGAACGAGACGAGACTTGGACAGAGGACCAAGTGTGTCATGTGCGTTGTTGAGGTTGTTCTGTCTGCATTTCAATTAATATTCTGACTGGCTGGTATAGGTGCGTCACACGTTCAACTGCATAAGTGATCGCCAATCTCGGGCTGCATATTGTGACCCAAGCAGGGACTCAACCGACATCGTCATGGTCCTGACGCATGACCCAACAATAAGTGACAGTTTAACATCGACACAGCTGTTACCAAGGCTGTTACCCACTTTGCTAATTAAATGGGCTGTGGGATGTCTTCACATCTATTAGGACGGTTCCTGAGGCGTATGTCAAGCTCTTCTCATAGGGGATCGTAACTGTGTCGGATATTTTTTGCTTCCTGTTACTACCTATATCTGTGTTGGGTTCTATGTGTGTGGGTTTTGGGGGGAACTTGGAGGCAGTAAATATGAACAAATACCGGAATAATCGGATTTTGTTCTCGATTCTCGATAGTCGACAACTGTGATGATGTTCGAAGCAGCGACGAAGAGAATGAGCATCCTGCTCAAGCGCAGTTATTCTACCCTCCCCGAAGCTGCTACTGCTGCAAGGACAGCATCAACACCTCGCGCTGTCCGCCTTCGTCGCGCGAGAAAAACTTCCACCACCGGTGCCGAATCCGACGCCCTCCCCAGTGGGCTAACTCCCACAGAATTTGCCCGCTACCAGCGCGCCCTCACCAAAGGCGAACTTCTACGGCCAGACGGTACAGAACCCACAGAGGCCGAGTGGCTCGCCAAACTCAACTCGCGACGATCTCGGCTGCGTGGCACGCGGGAGGTCGTGACGCCGTCTGGCGCGAAGGAGACGCAGGTGGTGGGCGAGAAGGTCTACCTGCCAAACATCATCTTCCGCCTCGTGCCCAACTTCACATCGCCGGGCAAGTCGTACAACCCTTACGAAGCGACGTTCCGCATCCCCCAGTCGGTCACCAAAACAGACGTCCGCGCGTACCTCGCTGCGATGTACGGCGTGCAAACGACATACATCCGCACGGACAACTACTTCGCGCCCGTGCGTCGCGCGTGGAACGGCGCTTGGGTGCGCGCGGGCAGGTCATACCGCACGTACAAGCGCGCCGTCGTCGGGCTCGTAGAGCCGTTCTATTACCCGATGATGCCCGAGGACATGTCCAAGGCGGACCGCGAGGCGCGCGAGCAATCTTTGGACCAACTGTATCACATCCGGGCTCGAAAGGACATGCTGAAGGCCCAGCTGTTGCGGATTACACGGAAGAATTCGCCGGGTTGGGTGTGGCGCGGGGACTTGACGACGCGGCGGGGCACGATACTGAAAAAGATTGCGGAGCAGCGGGCGTTGAGAGAACAGTTCATTCAGGTTACGAAGGAGCGTATGCAGGAGGCACGCGAGCAATAGAACTATGGTCCATTCCATTCCTCACATTACGAATACGTCGTAAATAATCGCAACCTGTTTCCGTGTGCCTTACGGCACAAGAACACTCCCCTCCCCTTATGTGGTTGTATTAAAACCACGCAAGATGTTGAGCGTCGCGCTTCTCGCTTCTCACCACGCCAAGCCCGAGGCAGTGAGTCACTACTGAGTCATATTAGCTTGCCCACGTGTTCACGGCGGCCCGTCGCTGAGAAATCACTCGAACGCGCTCTGCCGTAATTTACGTACAGCAGTTGGGGCACCTTGGCCGATGCGGTGCGTCAACTTGTTATTCATCGCCGTCTTGACCACAACCTTCCGTGGTCGCAATGCTCCTGGACGCTGTGTGCCACCACCCCGAGGGATGGGGACCCGTTTCCCACCTTCGTCGGTTTGATCTTACCCCTTGCTTCGAAGAGGCCGTCCTGTTCTCAGTTCCCCTCGGATCGCTGATACTGCTCAGCCTGTTCCGTTCGTGGCATTTATCCAGACTCAACGCACTCCAGCGTACGCACAGAATCAACACGTGTCTCTTGTGGGTGAAGTTGGTGCGTGATTTCTGGCGTGTCCTATCATCTTATAGGGCAGAGGTTATGGTTATGGTGCTTACCTAGAGGCCCAGGTTGTCCTCGGGCTCATTCTGTCGACCGCCATCGTCGATCTCGGCATAGCCATTGCTCTCCCCAGATATGTATCCTTCTTTCCGTCATTCATCCTAGAGGCCACCGCATTTCTTGTTCTCCCGTTGCTCACCTACCTCAATCACACCCGCACCCGGCGCTCATCTACCATTGCCCTCATATTCTGGCTGGCTTACATTCCCTCCCTCTTGACCTGGACCCGCACTACCCTCGACCTCACAGACCCGCGTGGCCCACTGGTCCCTGCATTGCGGTGGGGCCTCGGCGCGCTGGGCTTCGTTGCGTTTGCTCTTGAGTGTCTGGGCCCAGAGTTCCGTGCAGAACCTGACAACAAGCCGCGTCTGAATCCGGAGAGCCCACAGTTGACAGCGAACATCTTCAGCGTGTGGACGTTTGCTTGGCTCACGTCGCTGATGGGGAAGGGCGCGAAACAATTCATCACGGAGGATGACCTCCCGGAACTAGTTCCTGAGGACGAGACTTCCAAACTCGGCCAATCGTTGCAGTGTGCTATGAAGAAACAGTAAGTTTCGTTCTGCTACACAGCTGTTCTCATGGATGCGAACTGACGGAGTGCCTTGTTTAGCAAATCTCTATGGACAGCAATGTTTGTCTCATACGGAGGACCATACTTATTCGCGACATGTCTCAAGATCATTCAGGATTGCCTTTCATTCGTTCAGCCTCAACTCTTGCGTCTATTCCTCTCGTTCATCTCCGCGTATCAGAGTGCAAGATTGAATGGCATGACCGATCAGCTGGCCCCGAGTCCACTCCAAGGCCTCTCGATCGCGACGCTCATGTTCCTTGCGGCTATAATACAGTCAATCATCCTTCATCAGGTCAGGATTTATCATGAGTGCTCTCGCGTTTGTTGACATCCGGTTTAGTACTTCCAGCGTTGCTTCGAGACTGGCATGCGTGTTCGTGCGGGCCTTGTCGCAGTCATTTATCAGAAGGCACTCGTCTTGTCCAATGATGAACGCGGAAAAGCAACAGGGGATATCGTCAACCTGATGTCGGTCGATGCCTCAAGGTTGCAAGACTTGTGTACGTACGGGCTCATGATCGTTTCGGCCCCGCTCCAGGTAATGGATAAGATGTCCCTTACACGGCATAAACATCGGTAACCCTGACAATGCGACGTTTTATAAAGGTCACGCTCGCATTCATCTCGCTGTACAACCTCCTCGGATGGGCCGCATTCGTTGGGGTTGCCATCATGATATTTTCCGTCCCGTTGAATACAGTGATCGCAAATTTCTTGAAGAACCTTCAGGTCAAGCAGATGAAGTGCAAGGACAAGCGTTCGCGCTTGATGAGCGAATTGTTGGCGAATATCAGGAGGTACTGCCATATCTCATAGGGCCTGCGATGACGGCGTCCCATGATACTAACGCCATGTTCCCCGAATTTAGTATCAAGTTGTACGCCTGGGAGCATGCATTCCTTCGTCGTGTGCTATTCGTGCGAAACGAAGAGGAACTGAAGATGCTGAGGAAAATCGGAATTTGCACTGTACGTATCTGTCAGGTGATGGGATCCCTCCTGAACTCAGATTCCCTCGAATACAGGCCATGAACACGGCGCTCTGGACTGGCATTCCGTGTAGGTTTCTCTCCAATATCTGGCTTCGTAGACAGCCGTCTTACTAGGATCAATGTCACAGTGTTGGTCGCATTCAGTTCCTTTGCTACTGCTGCGAAGATATCCTCGAGGCCACTTACTAGTGACATAATATTTCCCGCGATCTCGCTGTTCATGCTCCTGCAGTTCCCACTTGCGATGGTAGCTTGGTTGTTCAGTGATTACCGTCACGTGACCTTATGCCCTATTCTAGGTTGCCATACTCATCAACCAAATCATTGAAGGATTTGTCTCTGCCAAGCGCCTCAAAGCCTTTTTAGACAGTGATGAGCTCCAGCCAGACGCAAGAGAGATGGTCCCGAAGTCTAATCTCTCCGCTGGAGATGTGGTATGTGCGCGAAATGTCTTTACTTGAATGTATCTAGTGACCCGTCTCAGGTGCTCGAAATCGAGAATGGCGAATTCGCTTGGTCCAAAGATTCGCAGAGCTCGACCTTAGAGGGTATCAATTACGTTGCGCGAAAAGGAGAGCTGACAGGAATTATCGGGCGGGTTGGCGCCGGCAAGGTTTGTGTTTGATGACGTCTTAGCCTAATTACGCCTCACGATCGCAGTCGAGCCTCCTTTCGGCGATCATTGGAGACATGCGCCGGATTGACGGGAAGGTGACATTATATGGAACCGTAGCGTACGCTCCGCAGAATCCATGGTAGGGTGATTCGCGTTCGAGTCTTGAACACTTGAATGAAACCTCGGACAGGTTAATGGGTGCTTCTATTCGCGACAACATTCTGTTTTCGCACGAGTACGACGAGGCATTTTATAACTTGGTTCTCGACGGTGTGTGCCTTGAGGACTAGTACCATGACTAACTGTATGGCTCACGTCCGTCTCCTTTTGTATAGCATGTGCCCTTCGTCCAGACCTGGAGCTCTTTCCAGATGGTGATTTGACAGAAGTCGGAGAGAAAGGTATGCACTTTTTTTGTCGACTTACAGTCTGGGATCGTTGCTAATGACCATCAGGAATCACTGTATGTCACCCAGAATGCGACATAATACGGATCTGACTTAGTTGGTATAGTTGAGTGGGGGCCAACGTGCTCGCGTCTCTTTGGCTCGTGCTGTATACGCGCGCGCGGACCTGTAAGGATGTGCCTCTTGTGACACATGCGTTGGTCTGATTTTTCACAGGGTGCTGCTTGATGACGTGCTGGCTGCCGTGGATTCGCAGGTTGCCCGGCAAGTGTTTGGTGCGTCACCTGTCTAGTTTGTATCACTAACCAACCAGGATTGCTGACGCCACCAATGCTCAGATCAAGTTATTGGGCCACGTGGCTTGCTTGCGACCAAAGCAAGAGTTATGGTTACGCACAGTATCTCATTTCTTTCCACGTTCGATCAGCTGGCCTACGTGCGCCGCGGTATCATCGTCGAATCAGGGTCGTACGCCAATCTTGCGGCAGACAAAGCCAGTCAGGTCTACAAGTTGATGTTAGTGCGGATAAATACGTATCCGATGCACCACGAGATCGCTGACTCAATCGTAGTCACGGACACGGCCATACAGGCGGATCTACGTCATCTGGAAGTGTGACGCCATTCCTGAGTGACGGAGGATTCACCCCATCTGGTGGTTCTAGTCGCGGAGAGCAAGGCATCTTGACAGAGGAAAAGATAGACGCGATTGGGGAAAAACTCACCCGAAAGAAGAGCTTCGCTCGCGCAATCCTTGCGCCAGTCACATCTCAAACAACGAAGGCCGCCTCCGGCGGTCTGAGCGAGGAACAAAGTGCCCAGGGACGAGTCAAGGGACATGTGTACTGGCGCTATATCGAGGCAGCGTCCAAGGCCGGGTTCACCCTCTTTGTGTTTATGGTGTTTTTGCAGCAGGGGTTCCAGATCCTCAGCACGTTTGCGCTGAAGTATTGGAGCGAGGGCAACCGGGAGAGTGGCGAGAACAAGAGCGCCATGAAGTTCCTCTGGGTATATGGCCTCTTATCGTTGTCTTCCGTGATCTCTAGTTGCATGGGGTCGATCTTGATGTTGGTATTATGCTCGCTGAGGAGTTCGAAGCATCTGCATGATTCTGTGCGTAGACTCTATTTTTCTCCGACCTATCGTTTCTGACTCGGCCTTGTACAGATGCTTCACTCGGTCATTCGCGCCCCATTGACATTCTTTGAACTCACACCTTCTGGCCGGCAAGTAGTTCTTATTCGGATTTGCACATGCCATATGACCTGTTGGGTTTGTCTGTCTAGTATTCTGAACTTATTCACAAAAGACACAAATGTCGTGGATCAAGCCTTGGCAAGAGTGAGTGTGTGCTCTTATTCGGTGGAGATCCCACTCTGAATAGGCTCTTCGCCCCAGGTTATCCAATTTCTCGTTCGCACATCGTCCGCTTCCATTGGCATATTAGTCGTCATCGGATCGAGCTTCCCACCATTCCTAATCGCGGTCATTCCTCTTGGCTGGATGTATTCGCGTTTTATGACGTTAGTATCCTCGTTTGGGTCCTCATACGATATCTCAACACTGCTTGCAGATATTATCTAGCTACATCGCGTGAACTTCAGCGTCTCAATGCCGTTTCTCGCTCCCCTATTATATCCTGGTTTTCCGAGTCGCTCACGGGTCTATCCACGATTCGTGCCTTTAACCAGCAGGCGATTTTTACTGAAATCAACGAACGCCGTGTCGACCGCAATCAGATGTGCTATCTACCTAGCACCACCGTTAACCGGTGGTTAGCTGTGCGACTCGAGTTCATAGGTGCAGCAATAATCCTTATATCTTCTACGTTGGCTGTCGGAGCGCTGGTGACGAGTGGGGTTGACGCGGGACTCGTTGGGCTTGTTATTTCCTACGCGCTTAACGCGACTAGTTCGTTGGTGAGTACGCTGGTCGATGTCAATCCGGTGAGGGGGCCCTAACGAATTTGGCAGAACTGGCTTGTGCGCTCTGCGAGCGAAGTGGAACAGAATATCGTCAGCGTGGAACGAATGTTACAATACATCGAGCTGAAACCCGAGGCACCATACGAGATCCCGGAAACACAACCAGAAGGCGCATGGCCAACAGATGGGCGCGTGGAATTCCGGTGCTTTCATTTGGAGCGTCGGTGGAATTCTATCGCTCACGAATTGTTCTAGAAATTACTCACTCCGATATCGTCCTGAACTGGATCTGGTGCTCAAGAGTATTTCGATTACCCTGGTATGATCATCGAGACGATATGTATGAATAGGACTGTACTGATCAGAGTTTCGACAGAACCCGGGAGAGAAGATTGGAATATGTGGTCGAACTGGCGCCGGGAAGTCATCTGTAAGACCCTCCGTGTTTGCAAAGTACCCATTACTAATTGGTTGTCACAGCTGCTACTCGCATTGTTCCGTATCCTTGAGCCTGCCGAGGGAACAATCCTGATCGACGGTGTGGATATCACAAAGATTGGACTTCATGACTTGCGCTCGGCGATGACGATTGTCCCTCAATCACCAGACTTGTTCGAAGGAACCATGCGCGAGAATATCGACCCAGTTGGTGAATATCAAGACGCCGACATCTGGGAAGCACTCAAACAGGTAATTCACACCTTCGACTCCGATGTGGTATGATACTTGTGACTGATGACATGGTTTTTATAGGCCCACTTGAGGGAGTACGTAGAGAGCCTGCCTGAGGGGCTCGATGCGCCAGTCAGAGAGGGTGGATCGTCTCTGTCCTCTGGGCAGAGGCAATTGGTATGCTTTGCCCGAGCTTTGTTGCGCAAGACGAAAATCTTGGTTCTGGACGAAGGTAATTAAACCCCACCCCTCGTAGGAGCACCATGTATTCACCTCTACTGTCAGCAACATCCGCTGTCGATCTCGAGACGGACAAGTCGATTCAGGAGATCATCCGGGGCCCACAGTTCAAGAACACGACTATCCTTACCATTGCGTGAGTAATGCGGAAGATATGCATTATCCGTCTTTCTGACGACGTCGTCATAGGCACCGATTGAATACGATAATGGACTCGGACCGGATCTTGGTTCTGGCCGCGGGCAGGGTAAGTGAGACGTGGTTGGTCTTCAGAGATCGTAATAACCTTGCTCGTAGGTCGCAGAGCTTGACACCCCTAGTAACTTGTTGACGAAACCGGATTCTACATTCCGTACGCTGACTATCGAGGCTGGATTGGCATGAAGCCGATGCAAGTACACGAAAACGAAATTTTGCACAGTTTCCTATATCCTTAAGCGTTATTAACGAAAATATACTTCTTGATCGTTTCTGTCTCGATTTTTTTTTCTTGAACGAAAATGCTGTGAAGGCTCTACTAGTAGTGGATGCGTGCAACACCCTCTGATGATTCAGCCCTTAGATTCGCCTTCTTTATTCCGGATTGCACTTGACTTCAACGGCTGTCCGTTACTTCTCATATCCAGGGATGTGTATCCTCCTATTCAAGGGCGGTCCTAGGCAGAGCTTTTCATTGACCTTACAGTGTTGAAGACCTTCATTGGTTGGGCGGCCTGGGTTTGTGCTCGTCAGCACGTGCAGAGATGATGTATTGCCAGTGCGTTATTCCCCGATCTTTAGTGACGGTTGCTGATGGCCGCCGTCCACCGACCTGAACTTGTCCTTGACGGGGTGATGTATGATTCCTGCACCTGTATTCCAAACCTTCTCGCCATCACGCCCCGGGACCACGCTTTCCAACTATCATGACCACGACAGAGATAGTAGAGAGGGCCCACCATATCACATGCATCCTTCCGCATTGCGCGCGCAAACTCCCGAAGCAACGCTACGCCTACGCGCATAGGCCGTGCCCTTCTACAGCAGCACCAGCGCCGGAAGTGGGAGCGGAAGCAGCAGCACGAACAATAGCTCATCCAGCTTCTGCGACACGTCGTCGTCAATCATCGCCGACGCCATCGGCGCAACGTACGCCGTCCCGCCCGTCGTCACGGCTAAGCAACTTTGGGGCGGCGCAGCTAACCCGACCTTCGTGTACACCCCCAGCAACCCACGGGACCCCCTCGACGCACAGGTAGCTGCGATCGTCAACTCGAGCGCGTTGACCCACCACTCAGGACGATCCCGCGTGAAGGTGAGGAGATCCGCGCGCAATAAGCACAAAGGTGGAAGAGGAAAGGCTCGGCCATCGCCAAGGTCGAGGGCGACGCCTGGAGAACGGCTTCCAGGACCTGGGTACCCTCCTTTAACATCCAGGGCCACGGCTAAACGGCCTGCCAAACCAGAAACCAGAAAAATGTATATAGACACCCCTCATCGGCGCACAGACATAACCTAGCATGACGATGAGGATGAGTGAATAAATGATCACACGCACGGCATAGTTCGCGTCCTCCTCCTCTATGAGCCTGCGCAAGACCTCGCTAGCCGTGTCCCAGTCCCCACACGCGGGTGCCGTGCCACAAACGCGACGTTGAACGCTTTGGCCGGTTCGGGCACGTTCGCGGACGCCGACACGGTCGTAAAGTGCGCATCGGCCCTGTCGATCCGTCCAGGTTGGAGACACACTCTGCCGAGCGCGAAACGCAGCTTGCCGTTGGTGATGCTGGTCGTGGTTGATGACTGCTTTTGTTGTTGGGTGGCAAGAGGCCTAAGTGGCGCGGTGGCATAGAACTAATGGTGGTAGGGCCGAAGCCCGGAAATGCACTCGGATGGAAATTTGAAACCGTAAAACTGTACATACACCTCTATTTTAACAAGTATCAAGAATACATCAATAGGCAGGAGCTACAGGTCGAGATGCCCGCCCCCTCTTCCGATCCTTCTGATCAGACCCGGCGAGTCTCCGCTTCTTCGCCTCTGGGACCAGCGTATTTCCTCTACTGGCTTCCATCTTGTCTCGCAAAGGCCGCAAGACCCTTCTCTCGCCAGCATTCGATACGTTGGCCACATCCGACGGCAGTGCATCAGAGGAACTCGCCCATTCAAGCAACGACGGCCGCCGCTTGGGATCATGCGCCGTCAGGGAGTTCGCAAATGACCGAAGGTGCTTGTCTTCGCTCTTGAACTTGTCAAGAAGGTACAGAATAACATGCCCGCACGACCATCGGTCAGCCTTGATCGGGCTGTACATCGGCTTCTCCTCGATCTCGGGAGCCATCCAATTCTCCGTTCCGCATTGGTCATCCACCTCCTCGTCCTCATCCTTTAACTGCAAGGCGAGATCGAAATCGATTATTTTCAGGCAAAATGCCTGATCCACAAGAAGGTTGTTGGGCTTGATGTCCCTGTGGGCGATACAAAGCCCATGAAGATACCCGAGGCCTTCAATGAGGCCCTCGCAGAGTTTATTGACATTTCCAGCGAGTTGCTCAGGAGCGATCCTGAGGCAATCTACAATCGTGTCCATCTTCGGTATGATGATCCACAGTGCGGATTGCGTGTGGAAGGAGTCGAGTAGTGGGATAATGTGTATCGACTTTGGCCGGGTGGTATTAAGGAGATTGAGGAGAGCGAGTTCATTCGACTCCTCGCGAACTTTCTTGGCGATGAGTTTCTTGTCCGGCTCCGATGGCCGATACACGGTAAGAATATTAGGTGGCATCTGGGTTTCGGGCATCAGCGCGGCGTATTATAAGTAGAGCATGGTGAGTGGTCACACCTTCAAAAGTGGCTCGAATGCAACACCGCTGGCATTCACAATGACATCCGGTTGCACCTCATAGGAACGTGCTCGGAGCTCTGTGCAGTATGCTGCATAAGCGCCTCCAGCGACTGCACCACCAGCTGCACCTGCACCATCACCCGTGCGAGGACGTTTTCTGCTGGCCTCTTGGTCACCCCCCTTGGAGTAAAACGACTTCATGCCGAAATCGTTCTTCTGCTTTGAGATCTTCTCCTGGAGCTGTCTAATCTTGGCTTTAACGTCCGATACAGGTTCGTCTCCTCGTAGTTTGTGGAGAAGGTTGTAAAATTGAAGCGCAAATTCGACGCGGCCCTCTGGGGTCTTTAAGTCAAAGCTTTTTTCTTTATAGTAGACCTACGACAGCTCAGCCTGATTGTGTACAGAAGCAAGCACAACATCAACATACCGTTCGGTGATTCCGCTGCTGAAACAGAGTATAGCGGGTTGCATTGCCATCGTCATAAACGAAGATAGCAAACAGGACAAAGTTCTTCGCATTGAACGTGTTTAAAAATGTGTTTGCAAAACGGACGACAGCGGCCCCCTGCAAAAGCATCCGGATAAGATCCTCAGGCCATATTTTCACTGAGGTCGAGTTAACTTCCACGAGTAGCCGTGGAATGAATGACTTCAAGAGTAGGCAGTCACTGCAAGGTCTGTACGTGCGGAATACATTTGATCGAACGTCCGCACTCTTCGTGACAAGGTTGAAAGGCCACGGAGTATTACCTCTGTAGAGTCGACACTAAATCACAATCGATGGGAAGAGGGCAAGCAATCGAATACATACAGCTGAACGGTCAAGGAGTCTTCATCACCTTTATCCAGAACGGAATTGACAAACACGCTGAAGAACATCTCGTTCATCAAAGCTTCCTTCAAGGGAGATCCTTGCCACCTTCTTTCCCATGGCGAACGCGCAAGAAGGCCAATATGTAACACCTCGACCAGCCCAGCATGGCGCGGCGGTTGATTCTCTTCCTCGTTAGATTCGCCCACGTCGGTAGAGCCCATGCTCGGCTCAGAATATGCAGCCAAAGGTCGGGGATCACTTATCAAAGCGAACGTGGGACGCACCTACACCCACCAGTCAGAATCGAAAAGCAGACTGAATACACTCAACAGCGCACATCAGAGGTCACACCTGATCTTTTGTCTAATTCTTGTTCGAATTTTGTGACGAAGTCGGGAACCGATGCCGCGCTCTCTATGTCGTTCGGAGCGAAATCGGCGAACTGGAAGACCCCCCATTCGTGCGCGACGATGGAAATACCTTGGTATTCTTTTAGATGTTCCGGGTCGAGAACAAAATTATCTTTCGCAATGGCAGCTTTGATTGTTTGAGATACGGTGTGGCGCGACAGCGGGTGGGGAAGGGTATAATACAACACGTACCTCTGGGGGGGACTTGCACGAGAACACGAATACTATTACCTGGTGCAGGCTCCTTGAAGAGTAACGATATTTCGTCCTCCGGTTCGAGTAGCCATGCAGCCGCCTTCGTCTTTACCTTTACCTTTACCTTCCCCTTCCCCTTCCCCTCCTCCTCCTCCTCCTCCTCCTCCTCCTCCTCCTCCACCGCCTCCGCCTCCTCCTCCTCTGGTCTTGGTAGGCGATCGAGGTCCTTGAGATAATTTGGGTTTTTTATTTCCCAACTTCGCGCTGGTGTGCGCAACTGCCACACATTGAGGTATTCGTTAGCTTCGTTAATTTTAAGTGCGTCCCAGCCCTTCGCCTTGATCTGGACTAGAAAGTCCTGGACAGTACCACTAGGGGGCACGTCCACAGAAGCGGAAGGCCGCAGGGTATGCTGAAGCTCATTATCCACAATTATGAACCACACTGTGATAGGCTTTTGTCGAGCTGGCATGATGATGTCGTCGGGGTGAAGGAGTTGCGGCGGGGAGCGACGATGACGATTTCATTTGTCCTTGCTGAGTTGAACTTGTGAACTTGACAAGTCTTCCTCGGGCCGGGCCGCCATGGCCAAGGTAGGCAATTACTTGTCCCAAAACAGCGACGACAAGGATGTTCAGCAGTCGAATTTTATCATTACCATCCTACGCCTCTCGCGCTCGCCTGTTCTCTACCTCGGCACGAATCCAGGAGAACCGTGCCATCATTTACTCCCAGAATGGCCGGCCTGCAGATGTCGTGCGGGCTCTCGCCATCCCCAGTCTTGCTGCTCCGGCCCCGCAAACGGTAAACGTACGCTTTGTCTTGTCGCCGATCAACCCAGCAGACGTGAACGTGATCGAAGGGGTCTATCCCTCCAAGCCGCAGCCGTCTTCCTTCCCCGGCGTCCGAGGGGACGTGTTCGTAGGCGGTAACGAAGGGCTCGCGGAAGTCACGGGCGTCGGCGATGGCGTGAAGAACATCGAGCGCGGCAACTGGGTCGTCATGAAGGCGAGCCAGGTTGGCACTTGGAGAAGCGCCGCAAATTTGAGGGAGGATCAGCTGTTGAAGGTGCCGAGGCTCGAGGGACTCTCGGAGGTGAATGCGGCGACGATGATGGTGCGTGTTCTTTCCAAACATATTTAGCTGGGAGGTCTTCACTCCTAACGATTTCTTGACCCACAGGTTAACCCAGCAACGGCGTACTGCCTTCTGTCGCACTTTGTCACTCTGGAGAGGGGCCAGTGGGTCGTTCAAAATGGGGCAAACAGTGCGGTGCGTGTATTGGAGCTGTGATATGTGCAATGTCCCAGGGCTCAATTCTTGTTTGTTCGTAGGTCGGCCAGGCGGTCATACAACTTGCGAGGGATGCTGGTCTGAAGACAATCAACTTTGTCCGGAGCCGGTGGGCGAATTGCTTTCTCGATGAAGGTTTCGATTTAGATCTCACCGGTGATGCAGGGACGACATAGATGCGCTAAGACGAGAATTACAAGACCTAGGTGCTACACATGTAGTCACATACGACGAGTTGAATGACAAAAAAGCGATCAAGGCAAAAGTCAAAGAATGGACCGATGGCCAGGTTCTCACTCTCTATCATCGGAACTTCTACGTGCTGACATTATTTGCGGAAAGGACATTTGCCTCGGCTTGAATTGTGTCGGTGGCGAGTCGACGATGGCTATGGCAGGCCTTCTGGGCAACGATGCACATCTGGTAACATATGGCGCGATGGCAAAACGTCCTGTTCCAATCCCCGCATCATTCCACATATTCAAAAATCTCACGAGCCACGGATTTTGGCTTAGTCGGTGGTACAGAGACAACGGTGAACGGCAAATCAACCTTGTCAACGAACTCGCACGGATCATGGCTTCAGGGAAGGTGAGTAGCCGCATCTCACTGTCGGTGAGGATTCGGTCCATACTTTCGAATAGTTCAAGGAACCGAAGCACGAGATTGTCACCATTGCGCGAGATGCCAGCGAAGAACGAGCCTCAAGTATGATTAGTGAGGTATTTCAGAGAATAGCGTTGGGTAGCGTTAAGAAAAAAGTGGTCCTCAAGGTCGAGGGAAGTGACAACTAGGTGCATTTTCCTACTAGGTACCCATATGATGTATTTCGAGACATAGATGATATGCAATTGTACACTAGTGTATCTTCCGATCCTCAAAGAATCGCTAGAATTGACAAAGCCATCATTAACATTTGGTGGAGGATGTGATACGGCGGTACTCACTCTCAGGTGTCGCAACTGCCATGCACAAGTTGCGAGGAGTACGATTATTTGTGTGACACTGTACCACACCGCACGGGAATTCGTACCCTCAGAAAGGTCGCGGAAATCTGCCTCCCGCTCGCGTTGATATTGCTGCTCGCGGCGAATGTCCTCGAGTTTGATATTCAAATCGCGGAGCCTACTCGAGAGAACCGAGACGTGTGAGCGATCATGGTCCGTATTGGGCTTTGTCGAGCCGACGACAATATCGAAGTGAAGTCGGATGTGTGCAGTAGGACCGAACCAGGAGCTGGAATAGCTGGTAGACAAGCAAATGGAGTGGTCTCCCGCGTCGTGAGAGGTAAAGGTGAAACGCCCTTCGGGCGGACCACGCGTATTGGCGACGGAATGGCCACTTTCCACTTCCTGTGAAAGCGACATGGTATCATGTTAAGTTAGTCCAAGACGTGTGTTACTTTACTCACCGTGACCTGCACCAGAATGCCCAGCTCTTCGTTAACTTTATAGGCCTGCTCTTTTTCGCTCCATTCCAATGCACGGTAGTGACCTAAAAGATGACGGCGGAATGGCTGAGAAATGTGCATGCTAGGATATATACATCTTTTGATGGTGCTCACCCTCGACTACGGTGTCGCTAGGCACTTCCTCGATGAAGCAGCGTTTTTCGTTCGCGTCGAGATAAAAGTGGAGGGCATTTACGGTTGAAATGAAAAGAAATAGACAGCAGAGTAGGGAACAGGGTGACCGAGCACAGGGGTTGAACATGACGTGCGGCGTAGCCGACGTGTGTAAACGTTGATGGAGCAGAACGACACGAAGTGATGCGTCCGGGCCACACCTCCATGCGGGTCACGTGGGAAAATTCCCTCAAACCAAGAAACTTGGCACAGATCGTTTCCCAGCCGTCAGTGGCCTCGATGCCCAGCTCACACAGATTCACGACTAGCGCGATAAAAAACAAGCAAAAGCGCGAACATGTCTTCCACAAAGCCAAAAAAGAGAAAGGCCAAGCTAAGCTCCAGCGCCGACTTGCCAATGCGAAGCGCGAGGCGGACGATCCAAAGGCAAAACAAGTACTTCAGACTTTGCTTGCTTTGAGTCACCCTCCCTGCTGACCACATAGTTTTCACACAAAAACCGTAGAAACGACTTGCGGAGAATGTTCCTCGCACACTCGAAAATACGCGCGAGTTTGATCCCTCATTCTTGACGGCAGACCCGTCCTCTAGCGTCCCTCAAGACCCTTCCTCATCCACTTCCACTGCCGCACAACAGCAACCCGCTGCCGAGGCTGCAGCAGACATAGCGTCTGACCCGTTCTCCTCTTACTTTTCCTCTACCGACGACCCGACGATCCCTCCAAAAGTACTGATCACGACATCCCCCAAGGCGACGCGCGCGACGTATGAGTTTTGCGACGAGCTTGTCGGGGTCTTTCCTGGGGCCGAGTTTCACAGACGACCGAAGACAAGAGGGTTCGAGATGGGGAAGATAGCGGGATGGGCAGCGGGGAGGGGGTTCACCAACCTTGTAGTCGTAAACGAAAACACGAAAAAGCCTAGTGCGTATCTCCGTCCCCACCTCCGCTGATATTGTACCATATAACCGATCGAGAAGATGCGATAACTTTGGTGCACTTACCCGACGGGCCTACGGCATACTTCAGGCTCACCTCCATCGAACTCACAAAAAAGATCTTTGTGCGTACTCATTTGGGCTTTTGTTGAGCATTTCTTGTTCACCATCGACATCGTGAACAGGGCCACGCGCGAGCAACACCTCATCACCCAGAGCTAGTTCTCAACAACTTCATCACGCGTCTGGGACACACCGTCGGGCGAATGTTCCAGACGTTCTTTCCACCACTCCCTGAATTCCAAGGACGGCAAGTCGTCACGCTGCACAACCAGCGTGACTTTTTATTCTTCAGACGCCATCGGTAAGTGACTTCCATACGATCCCACTGGATATCTCGAGATTGACGCGAAGGCATCGTCGAGTTATGCATTTCGTTCGACAGAAAAGGTCGCATTACAGGAGATTGGCCCGCGATTTACGCTCAAGTTACGGTCGTTGAAGAAAGGACTTCCGGCTGTCAACTATCTGGGAGACGTGGCGAAGCCATTGGAATTTGATAATTTCAGCGAGCCAGAAGGAGAGAAGACGGAAAGAGCTACGGATGATGCTCAAGGGGAACCCTGCACCGAAGAGGAACCAATTGAGGCCGTAAAATCCTCGAAGACAGTGCCGCCCAAGGCGGACGAGTATGAGTGGGTTTGGAAGGTGAGTTTGGCCGTGATTCAGAATGCTGTGGTCTGATGTTAATCCCAACAGCCGGAGCTAGAGACATCGAGGCGTACATTTTTCCTGTGAACTATGTAGCGACGCACTTGCTCAGAAATTTATGGAAAGTGTGTTCGCCCTCGAGTTGTGTGTGGCAAGTGTCGACCGCGAACCTGTCGATCAGAACACAAACTGCCTTCAGATTGGCAAAAGGACATAAGTAGGGCTTGCGAGCTATGATGACACCATGACCCTGCCCTGTGCCCCAATGCCACCTAACAAACTTGCAGAACACCACTTATCGGATCACCTAAGACAAACTGCCAATTTTTACCAAAAGCACCCAAAAATAGGTATAGAATGCAAATAACCACTTGATTGTTCTGTCTACAAGATTATAACTGTAGAGTTCATCACTGGTGTTGAAAGGCTTATTGCTTATCAGGGCTATATGTTAAGAGGGCTTCGATGTAGTGGGGGTTCTTGACATTCATTTAAGACAAAACAAGACATATAAGCAAAAATGGATGACATGTAATACCACCAATATGGGAGGGTGGATATTTCAAAGGCTCCCAGATGGTAAAGCATTTATCCTCACCCCCAAAGTCAGCTAAACAGTTGTGATGCAATAGGATTGGGAGGATTGCTTTTCATATAGGCTCTTTGCAGACAGCAGATAGCACACTTTGTTGGTGGGCTTCCTGTTCAGGCCATCGATACCATACAGAGATTGAGGCCATATTGAGGGGCAGATTAAGACTCGACTCGACTCAAGATGAGCTAAGGTAGTGCTAAGGTTAGGAGCTAATCGGAGAGTGAATCGAAACGGCTGGTTCCGAACCTGGCTAGTTCCGCTCATTTTTCACATGCTCGTTGATTCCGCTACGGTACGAACTTACCCCTGTGTGCTCGAAAATATAAACAAGTCTGGAATGAGTCGGGTCAGTTCAGAACGGAGACGCCAACCACCCTAACGTACACCACACCACGAACAACGTCTGCAAAGCAAAGCTGAAATGTTCGATGCTGATGCAACCCACAGACTTTGGTACTATATCAGCGGCAAATCCGATGTTTCATCCATCTTAGTTCTGCCCAATGAAACCATCGATGATCTGAAAACGAAAATTTATAACAAGTCCACCAAGTCCTTCACCGGATGTGACGCCCCGGATCTTATTCTCGCCAAAGTGCGCTATATCGTGATGTCTATAAACACTGATGTAACAATTAATGGCGTAGGTCGATGTGGACATTGGTAGGATACAGAAAGCTATACGCGACGATGGTGAATATCTGTTCAATACTGCTGACGAAGGCCAATTGTGGGGTATGCAAACCATTACCGAAGTGTGGCCTTGGCCACCTTCCCATGGCCAACTCCACGTTTATATCTCTTTACCGGCTAACATGGGCAGCTCAAGTCTTGGTGACGCGACTGGTGGGTACATCATGCATCTCTTTGTGCCAGCTCAGACTATCTGACAAGAATGGTCACTACCATTTCACTAATCTCGTAACCTTGTTTCCCTTTCCCCGGCCACCATCACGCCACCAGCCCCACGGGATGACTACCCTTCCAAGCGACAGCGTTTGGACGACTCCTCCATTTTCTCCTGGTTAAAGGAAGTTCGGTCAAAGATTTGGAATGAGGAGAGACTTGTACCGCAGCTTTTCCGAAGGGTGGAGGTCACTCAAGCGCATTACACTGAATTGCAAAGGCGCCTGAATGAGCAGCACCCAGATCGTGACTTGCCGGAATACGATGGCAGGCATAATGTCCAAGGTGTCAAGCTTGATTTGCTTCGATCAATCCCTCCTTTGTCACCGCAACACCCCGACAACAATGAGGATCAAGTTGGCCATGGCGAGGATCCGGAGGCAAGCAACGGGGACGAGTTGGATATCAACTCGCACTTCCCGTTCACTCTCAGCTTTTTGGATTTATCAACTTTGGACCTCAAGAAGGAGGTACCGGACGTCTTACCTTTGCCACTTCTCCTTCGTCAAGAATATGGTGATATCTCAGCGCTGATCGAGAAAGAACCTCGAAGCAAGTATGGTTCGGTGGTAGTCAGTGGACAACCTGGAACTGGTGAGTCTCTTGTCTTCCTGTCTCACAGGATCTAACCAGCTTTGCCGATATCAAGGCAAGACCGCGTATCTCCACCTTAGGATGATCCAGTTTATGATCGAAGGTCACCCATTCCTGTACCAAGCCCGTAACAGAACTGTCTTTCATGTCAACGAGAATGGTGTTCAGGCGATCGAGTCCTGGCCATCAAATACAGACATTGTGGCCTTTGTCGACGGCGACAAAGATTACGAGCCCCACGATATGCTCCTCATGGACAGTGTCCAGATCATTCTGGCATCATCCCCAAAAGGTGCAGGGGCAAAATGGATAAGGCAAGAAGGTTACATTAACACAATTGCATGTAAACTATGGTCGGCCCGTGAGCTTCTCATAGCTGGGTTTGTATTAGGGTTGCTTCTTTCAATGTTCGACTGATCCATTTCGTTAGGGTATTCCTTCATCCCCTTGATATCTCTCTTGAGCTACTCACGGAGTCAACATCGTATTTCGGCTACAATCCCCATCTATGCTTTAGTTCTGCCCAGTCCATGAAAGGATTTGACGACATGAAGGTGGAGGTCAGGTCGCGAATCAGAAGCGTTAATTTCAAGCAAAGCAATCCTTTACAACTGCTGAACTCGTCTTGGACGGGTGACAACGCCGTCTCCCATTTAATTTTTGAAATCTCCCCAATAAACGATTTCCGGCGCCTCGGAGAATGCGGGTTTCGGACTGTCTCACGATGGGCTTTCGATCGCCTTCTAGAAGCATACGAAGCTCAAGAAGCTCATGCGGCCACTACCTTCTACCGTCATATTTCAGGAACGCCTGAAGCAGCGTCGCTCTGGGGCCAGTGTTCGAAAGACGGGTATTGAATCGCATTGATGCTGGTGGGTTCAACTTTCCGATACGTGGGCTGCTGACCTTACCCGAGGAAATCACGTGGACGTGTCGTCCCATTCCACGTTCCAAATTTCTGCAGGAGTCGGACTTCATCGAACAAATCACCAAAGCGATTCAGAAGAATGAGGAACTGCATTTGGTACCTTCAGCTCCCAACTTTAAGGCTGTTGATTCGATCCTCTATGTAGCAACTAATAAAAGTGGGTTTATGTGCAAAGCGATCAAACGCGAGCAGGACTGTATAACAGACACTCAGTTGGGCACAAGATAGCACAAACTGAGGGTGCCGCCACACGACTACAAAAGATATTTAAAGTACACAAAGAAGGTACTCGACGGATGCTAATTAAGCTATGTACTGTATCTGAACCAAGCAAAAGGTCCGGTAAAGGCCCCAAGGAGCCTAGTGCACTGCGCACTGTGGAGCGTGCTGTGTGGTCTTGATCCGGTGGTCCTGGCCGGCCGCCACTTCCGCGACACTCTACGCCCCAAATGAGGTGCTCACCTGTATTCAGGCCACGGTCAGTCGTAAAGATCACGGTATTCTTGTCCCTGGTCTCCGGTGCATTCAAAGGTGGCTCGGACGTTGCCCGCTTGCGCATCTCCGCCCTTCAGCAGATAGGCCGTGGCGCTTCATATTTGTTGTACCGCCAGACAAGGCGTCGACTTTCGAATTCCAACGGTTTGAACGCGATACTGCCCAGGGCGAATGGGCTGGAAAGGTGCACCAATATGTATTGGGGTTGGATGTACTTGAGTAAAAAACATAGTAAT
>Ga0307512_10003025_pt1 | contig 20209 bp, 25 predicted proteins | sample 14_EM_MG_FD_200267 | JGI IMG/M metagenome (GOLD analysis project Ga0307512, IMG submission 200267) | Populus trichocarpa ectomycorrhiza microbial communities from riparian zone in the Pacific Northwest, United States - 14_EM | ecosystem: Host-associated > Plants > Roots > Unclassified | place... | reverse complement strand
ATCTGACTTCACTCGACCTCGGCCTCCCAGTGCATCTCCAAACTCGATCGATCACGGCCTCCAAGTGCATCTCTGAGTTCACCCGATCTCAGCCTCCATGTGCATCTCCAAACTCGCTCGATCACGGCCTCCCAGTGCATCTCCAGATTCAATTGATCACGGCCTCCAAGTGTATCTCTCAGTTCACTCGATCACGGCCACCAAGTGCATCTCCAAACTAGCTCGATCACGGCCTCCAAGTATATCCTTAAGGAGCGACAGTGGGTGTACGGAGATACAGGGGTAACGGAGGTGGAATGAGCGACCCCGAGTATATATTCGGGAGACCCCGGGGTAGATAGATAGCCAGCATCTCATTTTCCACTCATCTTGTCATACAACGAAAATACACACTCTATCATTCCCAACTTTTGGTCTCACTCGCTCTTTCCGAGATTTCGTGGATCCGCGCAATTGCGTGGATCCTTACCGCCGGGTTGTATCATATCTTCTCACCTTCCTACGCTCCTCGAGCTTAATGTAGAAGGAACCTGAGGAGAGCTTTTCGCAGCGTCACCGATTGCATTGCAATCCCGATGCAAGTGTGTACCCAATGAACCCATTCCGACGTATGGTCACAGTTGGCCCCAACGCCAGAGCGTTTGTTTAAAATAGGAGACCGACAGAGCGAGAAGAAACGGCGAAACCCCGATCGGAGGGCAATATGCAACGCGACGCGTGGTATTGACGCCGGGCGCAGAGTAATCCGCCACCGGGGTGTCTCTGACGGCTCTGACGGAGCGCGTCCACTCTGACGCAGCCATTCCGCCCGGACGGAAATGATTTTTGCTGATGTGACGATGATGAGGAGGAAGATGAAGAGGAGGAAGATGAAGAGAAGGAACATGAGGTGGAGGTGGAGGAAGAGGATGAGGATGAGGAGGAGGATAAAGATGAGGATGATGGGAAAGAACCTCGGACGATTGGCCAGGGAGAGATGGTAAATACATCGGCTGACGATGCTGATACCATGGTAGACAATGAGTCACCCGTGCTACCTGAGCAAGGCTAGGAGATGCGCGAGCATACCCCACGGCCACAACCTCCGGTGCCTGCCTCACGGCGACAAACCCCCGAGCCTTCCTCATCACCACAATCTCCGGAGACTCATACCCTCAGTGGGCTGGAGTTTTTTGTCCGTGTGACGCCCCAAAAACCTCGTCCAGCGGCGCCAACTGTGCGAGAAGCTGAGGCAGCAGGAAACACCTCGGATGGCGATGTGGAGCAGCAGCTACTTGGTGAATCGGCAGGTGGCGACAGTCTCCCCGATGTCCCTCTCCCGGATGTTCCTCTCCCGGATGTCCCTCTCCCGGATGTCCCTCTCCCGGATGTCCATCTCCCGGATGTCCCAGTGCCTGCTGTCCCTCTCCCGGATGCCCCTCTCTCCGATGTCACTCTCCATGAGGCGCGTCATGATGGCTTGGTAGGCGAGGAGTCAACCAGTCCTCGCGTTGCGTTTGGGTTAGAGTCGGGTTCTTGTCTTGTGAGTTTCCTTTGCTGTATTCTATTCATCTCAGGCACTGATTAAGGCACGCGTGTAGGTGTTTTGTGCGTTTGGGTTAGGGTTGTGGGCTTGTTCGTTTCGTTTGTTCTAATCTATTCATCTCAGGCATTGATTATTACACGCGTCGCGAGGTTTTTGGATTGCTCGGGGTTTATTTTTTATTTATTCATAGTATTATGGGACATCGCGCATGCAGTGTTTTTGCAACTCCTGGTGTGATGGTGTTGAGGCTCCATAAATCTCTCAAGTATAGTGAGCTTGTACCGACACCAGACTGCTCAGCCCCAGCTCCAACTTTCGTGCCTTTCCACAGTGAATACTCCACTCCTCCCATATCGTCGACAATGCCAGAGAAGAGCCCATTCCTTTGCCCGGAATTGTCATGCCGAAAGAAGTTCACCTCAGACAGCTGGCGACTTAAACATATCAAATTACACCATCCTGAACACAGTCAATTTGCAAAGAATCTGACTGTTCGCAGCGCGGCCCGACGCGTTGAACCCGCTCAGCGTCGTGAATTCAATGCTAACAAAGATTCAGTCGAAGACTTGGACGCGTTTCCCTAACTCCAACACGTTGAAAACATCGCAGACTCGGAGTCTCAACCACCGCCACCTCCTCTGCCCCGGACGGAAACATACCACGGCGCCGGCGCTCCGCTGAGCGATTACATTGCTCAGCCATGGGAACGTGACGCTCAGGATTGCATTAAGACGAACATACGGAACAATCCCTAGTACCCGTTTGCGACGCATGAAGACTACAGATATATCCAGTGTGGGATCAAGAAGACGGGTATGAAGACTTACTATGACAACGTGCAGAAGGAAGAAAACACCGCCCTGCGTTTCCCAAGCTTCAAAAATGTGGATGGTGTACTGAAGCTCGTGGCTAGCATGCCAGATGATCAGGCTCTCGGGGAGTGGGAACTACACACTCTCGAAGATTTGAGATGGAATGACAATCACCAACGGCCTATCAAATACTGGAGTCGAGTCATCATCAAAAGCATGAGATGGTTGATGCGGCAGGCAGCCTACGCCGAGCATCTCATTTACGCCCCTCAACGTTGCTTTAACAGTGATAGGCCACCGAAATGCCTCTATACTTAAATTCACACTGCGGACTGGTGGTGGGAGACACAGGTAAGCAGAGATACTCCAGGATAATAACCTGGTAATCGAGGTTAAGGCAACGCTTAGACTGGGGGATGCACTGGTTCCCTTGATCTTCATGTCCGACAGAACACATCTCTCGAATTTTGCTGGCGACAAGCAAGAGTGGCCTGTGTATATGACAATTGGCAATCTATCTTCGAAGATCTGCCAGATGCCCTCAGCGCACACCATCGTAATGGTCGCTCTCCTGCCGATTCCGATCAAGAACCGCAATATTCCTCAGAAGCGGCTGGATGAGCAGCGGCAAACAAACAGAGAGGTGCTGAACCAAGTACTCCGGCGGGTACTCCAGCCTCTCACCTTTAATCAGAATCCCAACGCTGAGAGCGGGTATTACAACGTTCCCTGTGTAGATGGTAACTTCAGGCGTTGCAAACCACTTTTAGCAGCATGGCTTGCAGATTGCATTGAATATAGCGAGCTACATCATCTCGAGCGGCATGTTTGTTTTTGGTGCGAGTGTCCAAAGAACGAACGTGGAGATTATGTCCCTTCTGACAAGCAACACCCCCGGCGGGATCACAACGTATATAGAATGCTCAGCGATGCCAACTGCATTGCAGCCGATTCCACACTCTCGTCGCGCCATGTCCACCGAGGACTCATCGTGTTTCGACATACTCCCTGTATCATGAGGGACCTCCCGAAGCCCGACCTCCTCCATACAATGCAGATCGGCATGCTTCACCACATCCAGAAGTGGATTTTCCACTTCATGAAGACGCACGAACGGCTTGACAAGTACAATGCATTATGGTTATCTGTGCCTGCTTACCACGACCTCACACCAAAAAATAAGTCATATGTGGAAGGTTCTCAATGGAATGGGAAAGAGATGAAAGAAATGAGCCAGTACCTGCTAGGAGTTGTAACCCAGTCTCTACGAGGTGGAAGCCCCGCTCAGTGTCCCATATTCAATCGCGCAATTGAGTGCACACGGGCATTGTTAGAATTCTATAGGTATGCTCGATATAAATCTCACGATGATGCAACTTTGAGCTACATGGAGGATGTTACGGCCAGAAATCAGGGATATGATGGGTTACATTCGTTAAGGTACGCGAGAAGATGTGCAGGAACCAGGGAAGAGAAGGTCACTCATTCAGGGAAAAGCGCGGACGAAGGTTCTAGAGGAACGTGAGGAACCGGAAATGGTGTGGAATTAATAAGGAATGATAAGGATGAGATGAGGATGTGGGAAGAAGTGTTGCGACGTCGGACGATGTGGCGTGGTTGTACTGATAAGAAGAGTTTTCGGGTGTGTAAGATCATGAGAGGATTATTCGGTTGGTACATCGAAGCATGAGGGATGACTCGAGAGTGGTGAACGAACTGTATATAAAGAGAGGTTGTTTGGTGTTGGAGGATTTCCTTTTCTTCTCTCTTTACTCGTTCTCTTGTATAGCCAAGCAAGTTACGACTTTGAAACAGCTTCGACTCTTGTCTTGTCTTGTCTTGTCTTGTCTCGATTTCCTCGAAACGAACCTCGAGCCTCTTGCCCCGCTTTGATACATCACAGTCATCCATATCACCTGCGCCCGATCCCACCCGTCACAGAGGACGCCTTCCATCGTTTTCACACCTTCAAAGATGTTTTCTTACTCGGGCGAGCCAGCAAAAAGGCGAAGGCCAAAGCCAATGCGCTGAGAACGGAACTCGTGAAGAAGCGAAAAGTTGACGAGGAAACAAATGCTGAAACTTGGACGCCGTCCGAAAAGCGGCGCGAAATGAACGCCTGGCGGGATTATAACAGCCACGAGATATCGGTTTCCAAGGAGTTCGGTGGCAACTTCAACTTTCCGAAGATCCACTTGATGTCTCATTGGGTCGAACAGATTCGTCGTTATGGAGCCTTGCAACAGGATTCTGCCGAGAGACATGAAAAAGCACATAAAGCAAACCTCAAGGACGGTTGGAACGCCTCCAATCACAATCTCAACTACCTGCCGCAAGTAATCACCTTTCAGCGTCCCATTTTCTGCTTCGAAATCAGAGAGCTCAATCTCCAAGCCCTCGCTCAGCGTCGGGAGAACAGCGCTGCCGTCTGCAAAGTCCTCCCTTCTGGTGCGGATCTGGCTGCCCCCCTGGGCTCCCAGTCATATGCGAAGCCCGAATTCATGGGGCCCCAAAACCGCCATGATGGAAAGCATCCTGACGCTATGATCAATGACTTCAGAGCATTACCTGCCAATACACATGACGCAATGCACCGCGTGGCAATATGCAGTGGCACGCGGAAGTTTATCAAGGATAAGAGTCGTAACAAGACGTATATATCGGATGATCTACTGCACGCAATGGAGCTCGGTATTTATCATGGTATTAAGGTCCAAGGTGAGGGTTTAGATGGTGAACTCATATCTCAGATGTGTCGATGCACAGGAAGCCAGAGCTGGCGCGGAGGGGATCGACGGAACGACTGGGTATGGGTAAAGCAATGCCCGGGGAGGTGTTATGGCCAGCTGAATGGGCGTCTCCCGTGGTAACTGGAACGACTATTCAAAATGAAACTCCTAAATGAGGATGGAGCTTTCGTTGAGTACTTGTTAGCCCTGGCGCTCACCACAATACCTGAAAACTCGGGTAACTTCGATCCGGTCTCGAAATTTGTACAAGTGAGAAAACCACCTGCAGCCGTTGCTTTGCAAGTTTTCAGCTTGGGAAATCGTGTCGGCTGCGCGGACGTCATTCCAGAGATAGCTACTAGCAGTAAGGCAGGAGACGGACGGAACGAACGATGGATTGTCAATAGCCACTCAGATCTGGCGACCTGGAATGATGTGTATAATTAGTAAAGAGAGAATTCCATTTTGCACGCAGGTAGAAGGAACGCGAGGAGAGATTTTCGCAGCGTCACCCATCGCCTTGCAATCCTGTATAATTAGTAAAGAGAGAATTGCATTTTGGGCGCAGGTAGAAGGAACGCGAGGAGAGATTTTCTTCGCGTCACCCATAGCATTGAAATCCCGATGCAGGCACGTACCCAATGAACCCATTCCGACGTATGGTCACAGTTGGCCACAACGCCAGAATGATCGTTTAAAATAGGAGACCGACAGAACGAGAAGAACCAGTGAAACAGCGATAAGAGGGCGATATGGAACGCTACGCGTTGAATTGACGCCGTGGGCGGAGTAATCCGCCACCGGGGTGTCTCTGACGGCTCTGACGGAGCGCGTCCACTCTGACAGAGCCATTCCGCCTGGACGGAAATATTTTTTGCTGATGAAGCCCTACACAGGTAGAAAATAGAGACGTACTCGAACAGCGCAATGCAGCAACATAACATTTGCTCAGTATCATTTGAGGCACGTACAAAAGAGATTTTGAATGAGGTATGCTGATGCAACCACCCACATTGGATATTACAGGCTCAAACTGGTAGCTGGTTCGCGCTCAAGTCGATAAGGTTAAATCCCATCCAATTCAATTCGCAAGTGACAATATAGCAAAGCTATATGATCTCCACCACTTCGAATTCAACACAGAGCGTTTGCAATTCATTGATTCCCTCCTGGCAGACAATAAGTATTTTTTCCTGTAGCAAAGCGTGTGGAATGTGGTGTACGTGGTACAAATCCAATGCAGAGATTGTCAAAAGCTGATACCACATGGCCAGCATCCACTCTACTTCCTGGCGGAAGCAATGCCGCAGTTTTTCAACATCAAGTTATATCATTGGGCGAATAACCACGGTAAGTTTGCTGATGGATATTATAATTCCATGATTAACGACAAGGACAGTCATATACCCTCGCTACAGATCATGTTTACCTGCACAGCGTTGCACCATGCTCCCCAGGAGTGGCCAAAGAACAAAGGGGTTCATCCGAAAGCTTCCAAGAAAAACCTGAAGCGGGCATACCTGATCGCTCGGATTACTTCAATTAAAAGAATGACAGGAGTCAGAACCCATCCTGCTGCGGTGCGCAAGTCGTTAACCTTGCCTGGCATTGCAGACGCATATGCATTCTTGATGAATACCTGGTACACGCTACCGGAGAGCTAGCAACAGAGGCTGCATAACAACTCTCTTGCTACCGTCAAGCATCCGATCCAACAGACGGAGAACCCAACACCTGCCGTGGGGATCAGTGTGGAAGCTGTGCATGTTAACTGTGCTATTTTTCATGAGTATTTTACCTCAGAAGTGGTGCTTGAAGACCCTGAGATCGGAAGCACAGACCCAAACATCCCGACAAAGTACAAATGCGTGCATGATGAACAATATTTCGGGACAACCGGGGACAGAGGTGATAACTGAGCTGACTGTGATGAACGGGCGGTGCGCAATACCATACCCAGCTCCGGCTGGCGATTGCCGCCCACGACTGAACTTATGCGGTTTGACTTGGGAACCAGTGATGTCGACGGGAATGATGGCAAGGATGGCGCCAATGCAGACAAGGATGAGGTGAAAGAAGTACCGCAAGCCGATGATAGATCAACTCAGAATGTGGAGGACTGCGGGCATTATAGGTTTGACGTGCCAACTTGTGATGTCGACGGTTGTGGTTGCGAGCATTGCGACGATGAGGATGCGGATGAGGAGGAATAAGCATCGCAAGCCGATGAGGGATTAATGCAGAATGTGGAGGACTGAGGGCATAGTACTACAGAGTGTGAAGATTGGACTGTATAGTTCAAACCTGTAAAATACAATAATGGAGAAGCAAATGCAACAGCAAGCGATTTATCTGAAGCCAAGTCTGTATTGCAATTTGTGACAAAATCTCAATGGTTAACATATATGAGGCGAGTGCAGCATCTGATATAGAGCAATAGCTGAGAGGAATAATGCGGCTATCGGCTGAAGAAAGGCATAAACATTGGCGCTGGTTGTGTAAATGGCTACACCATAACTGCAGCCCCTGTGAAGAGTTTAACACAAGGGTTGTAGTGATGGTGCATATACCAGGTGCAAAGTGATGGAGGTAAGTATCCAACGGGAAGTGTCTAATCCTCCATGAGATAGAACAAGGTTCCATCAGAGCGATCAGAGCCATCCGGAACACCCGAGTGTTTCAGACGAACACTAGGGTTGTTGCTGATGTGATTAGGTATTAGAACTCCCTGTGAGCTGCTTAGGGTTAGCAACAGTTCCGGACGATCACTTCTGGTCTGGATCCGGATGTAGACCGAACCGTTGCCAAATTGGCGGTCCGGGTCGTCAATCAACCTTAACTGCCCACTTGGGTACAGTTCCATGGTAATCTCCCAACCCATCTGAGTACGGCGTGTTGTCAGCGGGTCGCCCTGCGGGTCCATCTATAGATTCATATAAGGCTCTTGTATTTGCAGTGTGTTAATAGTATCTTATCAAAATTGCGTTTTCAGCAACCATTAATGAGCTTTTGCTTATTGAGCAGTGTGCAATATCGATTAATTTGATATGTGTGTTTCACCTTTGATAAATGGTATTTTTGCCTAGAAAGGCAGTCAATAATACAGTTATGCATGCGAAAATCTACGGAATGCCTTGATGATGAAATATGCAAGTCCAAAAACTGTTGACGCTCCGTTGACGCTCATTTTCACGATGCTGCAGAAAGCATTTCGCTGTTTTTCTTGCCAGTAAAGGCTGCCAATATCGCATAAATGGATGTCTGCAACCAATCAGAACATAACTTAATCAAGATGCAAACCTAAAAATCATTGCCACTCCGTTCACGCTCATGCAAAGAATGGGGTGGTGATCGTGTTGCTATCTCTTTTGCCAATAAAAGCTGCCAATACATCCGTTATGCATAAAAACGACCAAGTCACTGGTGAATTACCGTACTTATATTACCACAAATCATTGACGCTCCGTTGACACTCATGCTACAAATGGGGCGGTGACTGTATTGCTATCTCTTTTGCCAATACAAGCTGCCAATACATCCGTTATGCATAACACCGACCAAGTCACTGGTGAATTGCTGTACTTACATGACCACAAATCGTTGATGCTTTGTTGACGCTCATGCTAAGAATGGAGCGGTGACTGTGTTGCTATCTCTTGTGCTAAGAAACGCTGCCAATACGTCCGTTATGCATAAGAACGACCAAGTCACTGGTGAATTACCTTGATTAAAAGAGCAAAAATCGTTGACGCTCCATTGACGCTCAGGATAAGAATGGGGCTGTGACCATGTTGCGATCTCTTTTGCGATCAAAAGCTGCCAATACGTCCATGATGCATAACAGCGACCAAGTCGCTGGTGAATTACCGTACTTATAAGACCACAAATCGTTGACGCTCCGTTGACGCTCATGCTATGAATGGGGTGGTGACAATGTTGCTATCTCTTTTGCTAATAAAAGCTGCCAATGCATCCTTTATGCATAAAAACTACCAAGTCACTGGTGCATTAACGTACTTACAAGACCACAAATCATTGACGCTCTGTTGAGTCTCAGTTTAAAGTATTGTCAATTCACAATCTGCTACCATCCATAATGGTATTCATCATGATTTGACTGTACTGGTTAGCTGTCAACTAGATTGGGACTCAACCCTGTGAAAAAGCCGAGCAGTGTGGTTATCTTTCACTGTTCACTCTCACATGACTAAAAATGATGTATCATGCCAAAAGATTCATTGCGCCTGCTATACATCTATTTATGAACCAATATTCACAAGCTACTTACCATTCGCCCATAATATATCTCTAACTGATACTCTCGGTCAAGCTACATCAAGCTGGTGAACTGTTGACGCATTCTCTCCTACTTTTTCTTCCCTCTATTATTTCTCCGCGTTTCAACCGCATTGACCGTCATTAACACCTTTTCATCCTACCTCTTTAACTTCCGTGTCAGCCAAACCAATCCGGGCACATTTGGTGCGGTGCTCACATCCTGCTGCTCTGGGCATTCCGGATCCTCAATGCAATTGTTGTGCTCGATATCAGAGTCATTGTCCGCTGCCCAATCCTGTTTGCTGTCTTTTGGACTATCCAAGTTGCCATTCCAGTTTAGCCAATCTTGAGTGTACGAAATGCTTTCAGGTGCGCTATCCTTGTCGCATTTGACTGGATGACAGTTCATTCTCGGAATACGGCGGACATTCAAGATTTGAGTTCGTCCTCCATGGTGGTCCTTTGTAGATAAAGCTGGTGGCAAAGGTGATCTTTCTGACAATTTAAATGCAACCGCACCATCATGTGGGAAGAGTGACCAGGATGCTTTGACAATTTCTTCAGTATCCGAATTGTATCCTACCGCGATCATCTGTTTGTTTTGAGCGCGTGATTCCTTCTGCATAGCACGTAGGTTTTCCCTGCCATGCCATATATCCAAAAAGTCCAGAACCTTGGCAATTTTGCGCAATTTCCTTTCCTCCGCCTCTTTCGTCATTTTCGAGTCTTTTTCTGTGTTTGTGGTATCCAATTCTTGGTCAGTGCCTGCCAAAATGACATTATTGGCACGTGCAAACTGCCGTACACCCACCTTTTTGCGAATGGTCTCGCCTGTGGTTTTTGACTACCTCCAGCCGATAACATCTCGGCCAAGGGAAAAACTGGCCTACACTCCGACACCATGTGGTATGATAGAGAATATGTCGCCCGCCACATCAGAGAGATCGGCTTACGTTGAGTGCGTTTCCTACTGTTGTCTCCGCCAGTCAGTTATGTCCGGTATCCAAAATGTACTGCTACTCACCATTGGGTTAGAGTGGTAATCATTGACATTTGGATTAATTTGGCCCCAGTTCTTTGGTGCTTCAGGAGGCAAATTCAAATAGAGCCTGTCGGCTGTCAATAAGTGGGCTGCACGATCACTTCGTCCAGGTGGCGTCTCACCCACCTTGTTAGGCGTTAAGTATTCCTCATCATCGCTGCACCAATCATATGGATCAAAGGATGATTGGTAAGACCCTGAAGACGTTGCAGAGGGGACGAGATTGCTGCTTGGTACCATTTCCAGTTTATTGACTGGCACAAGTCGATGTTTGGTGCAGTATTCATTCTTGACATATTTCAGAAACCCCTCTTGGTATTGTGTAGTCTAGGATGTCTCATCCTCAGGATTAATATACATTCCCTTGTCCCACTTGCTAAACGATCGCAACTTCCTGAAAGGATCGAGGATGTGCGCGGAAATCAGAAGCATGGCAGTCGTTGTAGTCACTTCGGCATAGTATTTTAACAGCTTCTGCCGAGCTAACTGCATAGCGAAGAACAAGACTTCATTCCATGGAGTCTTCGTCTTGGCCAAAGCTCACAACATGCCATCAATGTGATCGAACGTGTCATTGTACACTCTCATAACTTGATGCAATGTGACTGTATCCCTCGTTGACATCCAAAGGGTCCAATATCGAAATGGCCTCAATACTTCCATGACGTACTTGACAATCGTACATTCATCCTGAGTTGTGAATAGTGGCCGAGATTCTGCATATTTTGGGTTCTGAAGCCACTCACAGCTGAATTCCCATAAGCGGTAGGCGCGCTCGAGCAACTCCAGAGTAGAGTTCCAAAGTGTCTTCACATCCATAATTGGAAGTACTGCAAGGCGGACTTTGGCTGTTTGACAATCAACAACCTCGTTTCGACGACCAGGTGTTAGCGTAATCAATACAGCAAGCATTCTCTGCTTTATGAAGGTCAGCTTCAGGACTTTCAAAATATCATGAAATACGTACTTTCTCAATTATCTTTGCTCAACCTGGTCTCATGTCCGACACCTTGTTGATTCTAGCATTGCTCTCTTCTCGAAGTCTTTGACTATTTCCAATCTCTATGCGTTCATTCTCGCCAAATTGCTGATCGCACTCATAGGCTTCCCAAGACTTTGTGTGGCCTTTTACACCGAGACTGCTCATGACAGCACCTACAACCAGCTGTGTGACGTACGCCATGCACGGTATATGGTTCCTCAATGCGGGCCACTGGATTCCAGTGGACTGCAGTATTGATTGCGGCTCGCGTGTCATTGAATAGTTTAAGGAAGCAGTATTCCTCGTAATACCAAGTAAACGGCCGTCTGTAGACTCAAAACGATGAAGCACGTAGTTCAAATGTACGGCTATCGTTGCTCCAGTATGTTGGCCGCTGACCAATCATCCTCAGTTAGCTTTCGCTATAGGAACAGAACAGGCGATCCACCTCATCAAAAGTGAGTTGAACTTCATGCAATGCCCAATGTCGCTCTGTATAGTGAGCAATGACTGACTTTATGGCTAGTTTGTTCGTTGATGTCCATCCGTTCAAAGCTAAACTAACTTTATTTCGTATGGGCAATTCCTTCTTAATTGCATACACAGTCATTGCATCTTGCCTCCAGCAAATGTTACTAAGGGTCGTAGCAGATGGCAGAACTAAGTCATCGCATAATGCCTTATATAACCATCGTACCTCAAGGTTCGATATAGCGTTCCATGGAATATGTGCCGAAACACATCCTTACCTAAGGTAGCGATTCCACGTGTCTTGGTGAAATTCAGCAGTTTTATAGTCCTTATTGCCCAGTTTGGAATGTTTTGTGTGTCATTTCGGTCAATATGGATTAAACTCGAAATCAAATATGATTTTCCTCTGCCAACTTACTATTGTGATTCCACAACATCCTTGCCTCTTCAGGATGGCCAAAGCTGTTTCATCGACCGTCGAACTAGTAAATTGAGTGACCTCAGACTCTGTTAATTCGTTTAACTATGCGATGTGAGCATTTACCAGTTAGTGTTTCCCCATTGAGCTGGTCCCAATGTCTGATGGATGGGGATGAACTTGATAACAAACGATACATATGATGCAAGGGCTGCCGGTCTCCTCAATTCCACAGTGCAAATAGAATCGCCACGAAGGCACATGTCTAGAATAATTCCGAGCCACAGGCCGCTTCGAGCCTACATTCATCGACGCCTACCAAGCATCGAAGATAATTTGCAAAGTATAGTTGCTCAAATCACAAATAAAGACACGTTCATTTTTGGAAGAGATCATAACCTATATCAATGAGGTGTTCAAAGATTGTATATCCGACATGGCGGTAAAAATTGGAAAGCTGGGTAATCCGACTCGAGAGACTGCCGAAAATTGAAATACAGTTAATCAGAATGTGGGTTCTTAAATATTGACGCTCCGTTGACGCTGATTTTGGAAAAATGGTTACGATCTTGTCGGGAGCATATTTGCCTAGAATGGCGGCTGGTAGTCCAATTATAGATTATTGTAGATGCATAGTCCAATGATTGTCCAAGATGGAAGGCCTCAAATCGTTGACGCTCCGTTGTCGCTCATTTTTGGGGCATTGTGATGATATCGTCAAAGCCATTGTTGCTTAGAAAGACGCCCAATAGTCCAATTATGTGTTGATATCACCGCACTGCCCTCGGATTATCCGAGATGCATGGCCAAACGTCGTTGACGCTCAGTTGACACTCATTTTGAGGACATAGTAGAGCTCTAGTCGCAACTGTTTTTGCCTAGAAAGGTAGCTGATAATTTGATTATGTCTTCATGTCGCCACAAGGCCCAAGGATTTTCGATGATACTAGGCTAAAAGTTGTTGACACTCCGTTGACGCTCATTTTTAGGATATAGTAGCAATGTTGTTGCAAGGGTATTTGCCTGGAAAGGCGGCCGATAGCAAGATTATGGGGTAACGTCGCCGCACAGCCCATGCATTTTCCAAAATGCAAGGGCAAAAGTTGTTGACGCTCTGTTGACGCTCATTTTTAGAACAAAGTAGAAATGTTGCCACCACCATGGTTTCATAGAAAGGTGGCCGACAGTTTCATTATGACTTACTGTTACCGTACAGCCTAATGGATGGTTCATGACGCAATGCCAAAAATCGTTGACGCTCTTTTCACGCACACATTATTCACATCGAAACAGCCTTTGTACACTACATATTTGTTTGCAACAAATCAAATAGACAGTTTCGACATCCATTATTGCGTTTGTATGTATTATCGTTTGCATCCAGGAGTTTTGTTATCTCTCAATTTTTGATCAACTGCTATTTACACTATCTCAGTCAGAAATGACGTGGCCCTATCACATTCCTGCGCTTTCAGCAGGCAATTCACAGTATGTAGATCATTCCACAACATTTTGGCAACTATAGCTCAACTTCCTCACCATTCCTGATCCAGCTCCTTCTCCTCGATTTCCATGACGTACCACAAGCAATTTCAAATATCTCAACCATGTGCACCAGATCTGTGCGGAGAGTTATGCAGGTGGCTTCATGCATGATTACGGCATGATGGTTGTCGTTCAGAGCGATTCGTTATGGGCACTGACCGCTCTTCCCATGACACATATGGCATCACTTACTTAAATTTGGTTAGCACATTTCGTCACTGATAATGCTTTTGCTTTGCCACTTAACAGTCACTTGCAGAATAAAATCGAATGTGATGGCCATCTTACAGCCCTATTTGGATTCTAGAACTTTCACATGGTGCCATCGACCATTCCACATGCACAGACGAATTATCATGTCTCACAATTTGGTCACTGAAATCAACCAAAAGCTGACACATAGCAAAATTGGTAAACAACTTGGTTTTCACCGCAATCAGACGTCAAAAATTACAGTCGGGACTTCTATTCTTCCACAGAGACAGGAGCCGTTACCTTCTCTTCGTCGGAATCCGATATCTATATGGTAATTAGCTGGAGGCTATATGCAGGGGTAAACGCTTACTGGTTTAAGTAGCTTCGCTTTCAGTAACATTGACAAATCGGGCTCTGCAGCTGGTTCACCAGTAGGTATGTTCGATTTAGACTGCGGCTTTACCGAACCTGGCCAAATATGACTACTTCCTGGTTGAGAAGTCCCTAGCGGCCTTTGCAATATTCCGAGGAAAATGTCAAGACTCTCCAACAGCTCTCCAAATGTTGCTGGTGGAGGTGCCGGAGCGTCATCATTTATTTTTGGCTGAACCACGCCTGGAACCCTCAATTCAGTGGTGCCATACTTCTTATCTCGTTCACGGAAGTAGTCAGCTGCATTCTCCCATCCCGGTTGAGTCAATTCGTCGAGCTTCATCTGTTTCTGCCGAAACCTCTCCATGCGCTGCAGGACCGTGTTGGTGATTGTGCCCATCACCCAGCCGGGTTCGTCATCTTCACTCAAATTGCCCTGCTCAGTCTCTTCATCATCCTCATCATCCCCATCCTCCCCATTGTCGGAACTGGCAAGGTCACTCAGACTATCTCTGATAGCAACCAGCATCTCCTCAACCGTCTTTTCGGGCTCTCTGAATGTCAATCCCACTATTTCAGCATGCGTCATATTGTCCTGCTCTCATTGAACCTCTGCCTCTGCGTCTTCAACTCGCTTTCTTGCCACAGCGGTTTCTCTCTCAATATAATCCTCAATCCATTTCTCTTTCTGTTCATTGCTTAAGACGTGTGTTTCTCGTCGTTTCTCGGCCGCAAGCTTCTTTGTGGATCTCAAGCTGCGCAATGCCCCAAGGGCTCGGTTTCTCCCTGCCACCAAGCAGATCTTGCCTTCATTCGCTTGATGACATCTTTGGGTTGAGCCCTTCGTCGATTTCCGTATCTGCCTGACAGAACTGGCGAAAAGTTCTGTGTCGGTGCATTGACCATTGTAGTTTTCGTGGACTTTGTTGTTGGGCGAGATGTTGGATATTGCAAGCTATGGACAATATGGATGTAAGCTGCATCTTTTAGGTCAAGGCGAGTACGTTTACTCATTCTGAACAAAGCAAAATCGCTCTCTTGACAGTCCATAAAGCAGGAATAATAACACTGACCGTCCAACATGACATGATTGTTAGCGTCAGTTTCATGTAATATCGCGGGGATTATTTGAGACAAACATCAGCAGACATCCTTTCGCTCAAAGTACATCCTATTAATATCCAGCAATTGGGCGATTTTGGGGGTCGTACAACGCAATTGATCCCTGTTATCAAACTGACAACATCAGACCGACTGATTGCAAATTGCAGGGCAGTGGGAAACCCCTACAACTAGCAGCCATACTCAGTAGGATTCATCTTGAGCATAACGATCATGTTGGCTGCTACTTATTCCTTTCTGACATGAACCTAACTATTTAGTCCTCAGGGCTTCCCACTTCCTCTCATTATCATCTTCCTCTTCAAATCCACACCAGCACATTATGGATAAACAACCACCTCCGCCAGGTCAGAGCAGATCATATACCGGCATGTTGGCTGGCACTTCATCAAATACAGATATTCTTGGCACACAACAAGCGCGCAGACACAAGTTCGTTCACCGCGATGCTGCCAATGTAGCCACCAAACATATGACCCAGGATGCACATTTAAAGATTGTCCGCAAAACTGGAATCAGCAAAAACAAGAAGTAGCATGCAGTTGGGTGTGAGAATATCCTTATCAAGGCAATCGACAGGGAATTAACCGTATATCCTACAGCCGGTGTCCGTAGAGAGCTACGTAACGAATTCATTGATGCCTGTAACAGGAAACCTCCATGGTCGACAATGTCATTTTGCCGCAAAGTCTGCAAAATGGAACATCATGATGTTGTGAGCTCTGGGATTTTTGCAGATGAATTTCCTGATAAGCGTCCGCATGAGTGGACGAAATAGGCTTTAATCACCTTGGAGGAGGCTACAGAAGCGTAGATGGTAGAGGTAACAGCCGAATTTCATTGTTAGAAGCATCAACTAATGTTTTGTAGATTTTCAACATGTATGCAACTATCGAAAGGCAAGAAGGTCGGGTACAGCTGGAACAGTCTGACATGTGCCTGGCGTTGAATACAGCCCAAATGGACAAAGAATGCTGTTCGCCCGCCGCAATTGAGGAAACAAAATATCTCATTAAGAAACCACGCGCCGAGGTCCTCCAAGAGACGCAGTGGGGTGTTGGGTTTCCTGGGCATAAAAATTGGAATGCTTGGTTACCATGACACCCGGCAATGCTTCGTCATAACCAAACGTGCTGCTGCCTTCTTTGCCAAAATGGCACTGCAAAGAATCCGCAGACATGCTGGAAACGCAAAGGAACAGGTGCACCTTCCCTAGCCCGATGCAGAGTGCAGACTCCAGAGCTGACTCCACCTCACCCCGGCATGCCACCTGCCGCAGTTGGTAACACTTCCGGAGATCAACCGTATGAAATCGTCAATTTGCCGGCCGGATATACAAATTTGCATACAGCTGTTCCCTGTGCGGAGATTTTTCGAAGATGATGAGGATACCGACCACGATACCGATTTCAATCTAGATATGCTGACTGATGATGGTTAGTACACTATCTGTTGTGTGGTGTTGCGGCTAACATTCATTTTGAAAACAAAGCAGCGGATTGAGCGATCCTGCAGCTGATGACGAGCATTGACCGAAAGACATGGGATTTTGGAGATCATTAATATATGTATCTGTGTATTATTAACGAGGAACGTAGTGATCAAGAAGAAAGTAAATGAAAATTCCCGAAAGGCAGCCAAAACAATGAGAATGATGGACTGTGCCAAATTGAATGATTCCATATTGTGGATACAGCCATGGCGAAATGAGCGTCAACGGAGGGTCAACGATATTGGGTCATGCCTCCAGGGAAATGACACCTCCAACAGGTAGTAGTCAGTCAGAATGGAATTTTTGGCTGCATTGATTGGCAAAATAGATAGCAATACCATCCGTGCCCTATCATGAAAATGAGCGTCAACGGAGCATCAACTGTTTTTGGTCATGCGTCCTGAGAAATCACGCCTCCAATAGGTTGTAGTCAGTCACAACAGAATTTTTGGCCACCTTTATAGGCAAAACAAACAGCAATATCCTCCCTGCCCCATCATGAAAATGGGCATCAATGGAGCGTCAACAATTTTTGGTCATGTGTCCTGGGAAATCACACCTCCGATAGGTTGTATTTAGCCATAAAGCAATTTTTGGTTGCCTTTATAGGCAAAACAGAGTGCAATACCCTCCCTGCCCCATCATGAAAATCAGCATCAACGGAGCGTCAACGATTTTTCGTCATGTGTATAGGGAAATCACACCTCTGATAGGTTGTATTCAGTCATAAAGGAATTTTTGGCTGCCTTTATAGGCAAAACAGAGTGCAATTCCCTCCCTGCCCCAACATGAAAATGAGCGTCAATGGAGCATCAACGATTTTTGGTCATGCGTCCTGGGAAATGACAACTCTGATAGGGTGTAGTCAGTCATAAAGGAATTTTTGGCTGCCTTTATAGGCAAAAACCATTGCAATACCCTCCATGTCCCATCATGAAAATGAGTGTCAATGGAGCTTCAAAGATTGTTGGTCATGTATTATGGGTAATCTGGGGACAGGTTGCACATTGTCATAAATTGATCATTGACTGCCTTTATAGGCAAAAGTGAAAGTGAAACGCTTCCTGCCCCATCTTTAAAATGAGTGTCAACAGAGTGTCAACGATTGTTGGCCTTCCATCATGGTTAATCACAGTGCGATGTGGTGGTTATTGTCTATATACATCGTTTTGACTGTTATTATACTCTAAAAGGCTCAAGAATACTTAGTGGTAGCACTGTAAATGAAATAAGTTGTTACTGTCCCGGAGGATGTGGCTAGAATATCCCGTACATATCAGCCTATAAAGGCTGCCATCTCCTTCCTTATGGAAGTTTGTGATCACGCACCACTCATATTACCGAAGATGCAAGACCAAATATCTTTGACGCTCTGTTGACGCTCATTTTCAGGAAGTGGTTGGGCGCGTCAGTATTCTTGTTTCGCACATCAAGGCGGCTAATAGGTCGAAAATGAACTGTGACTTACCAATGTCAATATTTTACGATTAACAGTAGCAGATCTGAATGCGACTCTAAATATGAGACCTGATACGCAAAACCGGAGATTGGTACATACGGGTCTAGCCAAACCCGGCGAAAGCCATGGGTTGACGGGTACATGTCCCGGTTGGGCCCGCCAAGAGTCTGCTGGTCGGGTTTTTGGACAAGTGGGGTTTTTGGACGGGTCTGAATCTGAACCGACCCGTTTTTGCGGTCCAAACACGGAATGCTCGCGGGTTACCCGGACCCGTTGCTAACACTTGAGCTGGTTCAGGTCAGTACATTTAAGTCTTGAGCTGTCACTCATCACAGATGCACATTAAAGTCAGGTAGACAAGATTTACATGATGGTATACAACATGTATCCAAGTGTCAGGTAGAAATTATTTACCTGACACAAAATGCCAGCAGTGCTAAGCAGTTCTTTGCTGTATCAGCAGTGCTGAGTATATTCTAAGCCACTGTACTTGATCTACAACAACTCATTGAATGTTGGGGAAAACCAATGGGGAGGCCAGCAAGTGAAAGAGCATCTTATTAACTACATTTCAAATATAAACAATATCCTAGTCAAAGTAAAATTCTTGGAGTTAATTGAGCTCAAAGTTGAATAGATGTGGCAGCTGAGAGCAGGGGAGGTGGCTCCGGTGGGAGTGTGGCTATGAGGTGCCCTCACAGCGGCTTGTTAGGTGTGGGCGTTAAACGCCCCACGCCCCTTATAAGGCGCCTGGGCCGTATGCATGACGTGTTCCCCTGGGTGCCAAGGCCACTTATGATGAGGTGTCCCACCTCATGCATACGGCCCAGGCGCCTTATTAGGGGTGTGGGCACGTCCAGCGCCCACACCTAACAAGCCATTAGCGGGGGCGCCTTGCACTCCACTAAGAAATCCTGGTATTTTTTCAAAATTGCAAGTTACTCAACAACAACACAATGGAGAGAAGATCGGAGACTGCAGTATGATACGTAACTGCAAGGCCTACATATGCATCCAAAAATCAAGTCCAATGGACCAATTTTGAGCAAGTTGAAAATGTGAGTGAGAGTCCATGCAGCTGGCGGATTTTTTGTCTTTCTTTTGACTCCCCTGTTTTATCACCAATTGTAAATCAAATTTGCTAGTGATGATATCAGAGTATATATGGCTTGCTGGATGTCAATTTGTACTGGTCTTGGCATGTTTGGATGGGTGGTTGTTGTAATAGATACCATTCTGAAGTTACAATACTGGGAGACATTCTACAACAGCATAACTCAGGGAATTTTTGCCCAAGTGACATTTTACACTATTTAGAAATTGCCAAGCTGCACCTGAATAGTCTTCTGCTATGCATAAGAGACACTGGCAGCAAGGGCACTGAATTCCAACCAGCATTGGTGGAGAAATCAAGTGGGGTAGGTAGTCCTGCTTCTTTTCCATCTGCCCACCTACCAACCACCCCCATAAGTCTGCCAATTCTTGGTCAAATTCCATGCCCTTTTGCCTAGAGTAGCTCTACTATATGTATATAGATTCTGCCTTATCCTTGGGCAGATACTAGAACTGTCTGTGAACAGGTTCAGGTCACTACATTTGAGTCATGAGCTGTCACTCATCTCAGATGCACTTTACAGTCAGGTAGAAAAGATTTACCTGATGGTATACAACATGTATCTAAGCGTCAGGTAGAAATAATTTACCTGACGCCAAATACCAGTGGTGCTAAGCAGTGCTTAGCAGCATCAGCAGTGCTGAGTATATTCT
>Ga0307512_10003024_pt1 | contig 20215 bp, 29 predicted proteins | sample 14_EM_MG_FD_200267 | JGI IMG/M metagenome (GOLD analysis project Ga0307512, IMG submission 200267) | Populus trichocarpa ectomycorrhiza microbial communities from riparian zone in the Pacific Northwest, United States - 14_EM | ecosystem: Host-associated > Plants > Roots > Unclassified | place... | reverse complement strand
ACTCACATTCTCTACAACATCACCGAAAACACAGCTCACTTCCATCCGAACGGGACCGTCTGCTTTAGTCTCCCCATCCATGCGCGTTATGGGACACCTTCCACCTCCGACCTACATCCTTTGTCCATCAACTGCTCTTGTGTTTTCTCCTCTTGTCCCAGATCGCGTATGTCCGTCCCTCTCTTCCTCATCATAGGCTAACCAGCGAAACTACCAGGTGGCTCTCAAACGATGTCAGACGTAGATGACATTGCCAAATTTTTGCGCACGGAGGATGTCACTCTGCATGTTTTCCAGAAATCAACTGACTGTACCGTATCGCTCCTTTTGCCTGTCGGTGACCTCAGCGTTTTGAAAGATGTCCAAATCGGCACCGCTTTTGTTCTCTTGTCGACGGCTGCTTACTGCCTATACACATTTATCAAAGCCTTTCGTCGACTAAGAGCACCAAGAATAGTATACAAGGAGGATTAGCTGCCGTAGCCGGTGGGACCACACCTACGCCCACCAGAGAGAGAGTCAGGTATAACTAAAGTGATATGCACTAGATAATGGTCATGCAACAATACACGTTCGCTTTTTACCAATTTTCCCCCATTTCCCCCGCATGCTCTCCCGGAGCGCGAGATGAAAGACCTCCTGGACGCCCACTCCAGTCTTGGCTGAGCACTCTATGTACTTTGCCCCAATTTCCTTTGCTATCTCGGCCCCTTGTTCGGACGAGACTGGGGTTTGACCTTGCGCACCAAGCATCCGTCGCGTTTGCTCGTCGCGCCGGAGATCTGTCTTGGTCCCGACCAATATCAGTGGTGTTCCTTCACAGAAATGAGCGACCTCTGGATGCCACTGTAAACGACCAGTGAGAGGGCGCGTTCCATCATGTGTTGAAAGGCCTTCGTACCTTATCCTGAACATTAGCCAGACTTGTAGGAAAGTCCACAGAGAAAACTATGAGGATAACGTGGCTCTCCGGATAGCTCAAGGGTCGTAGTCGATCGTATTCTTCCTGACCGGCAGTATCCCAGAGTGCGAGCTCGATTGTCTTGCCATCGAACGGGACAAGGGTCACGTAGTTCTCGAACACCGTCGGCACGTATGACTGCATAGTGTAGGTTTCAGTGAGAAAAACGGGTCAGATTTTTTGCTGGCGAACCTCGGGGAACCTGTTCTCCGCATACACAATCAACAGACAGGTCTTTCCACAGCCACCTTTGCACCCCAAACGATCAACTCTCGGTCACGAAGTCGAGAGAGAAACGGACGAACCATCGCCAACAACGACCAGCTTTCGTTTCAAATCAGGCCTTTTAGAGTTATCCATAGAGAGAGCGTGTGGCGGTCAGTTGTGGTCAAAGGAAGGGTTATACTGGTAATCGAACGCTCCTGTACTGGTACGTTACATACAAGTGTCTCCCGTATCTTCCCACGAATACTCGTCCTATCGTCATTCTACAAACGCACGATATACCTCCGTCTTTTCTTCCTGCCCCACAATCTTTACCTTCGTCTCCGCGGCCACGAAAAATACCTCCCCTGTCGTCGCTTCTAGTCTCCCTCCTGACCATTCGATTTTGCAGCTGCCTCTAGTTACTATTGCAATACTCGGTCCTTTGAACTCCCGGTGCACCTCCTCACTCCCAGAATCAAGCTCTGTCTGCAGCACAGAGAAATCCAGGATGGGAGGGTCGAACAATCGTGTGTGAGAACACGACTCAAATGGTATTGCCATCACCCCGTGTTTGCTCGCATCCGCTGCCTCGTATGTCAGACTGGAGACGAGGTTTGGAATATCGCGCAACTTCGGAGTCAGCCCAGCACGAATAACGTTATCAGATGCCGCCATGCATTCCATTATATCTGAAAATCTTTGGTCAGATCGTCACCTCTCCCTTCCGACTCTGATCCCTACCTCCAGACACATAGGCGTGCGGCTCCCCCGCCCCGAGAAATATCGCTTCACCCCTCTTGAGCTTCACGTAGTTCAGCACAAATGGGCAGAAGATTCCGATATCTCCTGGGAATTGGTCGTTCAACCGTATTACCAAGTCCGCTAATCGAATTTCCATTTCGTTCACTTTTCCCTCTCGGTACCGTTTGACCAAGGTCTTCAGCGCCGGAACAAATTGACTTTCCTCGGCAGTCATGAGCGATGTGAACAACTCTCTCAATGCGTTCCTCGTTTCCAGGGAGGAGGCTGTATGAGAGGAGGCAGAATCGATGAACGTTCGCCGGACCTTGGGTGGGATCAAGCCCGCAAACTCCGGAACAACTTCCAAATACGATACAATGTGGTCGATAGGAAGGAATCCGCAGAGAGCTGAGAATGGTGTCAGAGCGATTGCCATCTCTGGCTTGTGATTTCCATCTGTATGCTGTGTAAGCGAGTAGAACGAGAACCGTTTGCTTGTGCGCACCTCTGTAGATGTGAGGCTTTTCGGCGTGCAATTTCTCCGCGGTGGCCTTGTCGGGGTGCGTTTGTATGCTCAGCGCCTTTTCGATAGACAAGACCTTGAACAAGAAAGGCAGGACTCCGTTTGACACGCTGAACCTATCGACGATCTGTGCACCAATATCATCCTGGTTTTCTCTAAGATAGTCCGAGAGTAGATCGCCCGACTTTGCAACCTTGGAAGGGGAAGAGACGTGGGTTCCCATCCACAGCTAATATCCCGTCTTTAGTCCTGGCTTGTGTAGATGGAAGACCAGAATCACCTCAGCATATGGTGCGTTCTCGTCGAGTTGAAAATCGGGGAGTTTTGAAGCTACGGCCAACTGTGCAACCTTGGAATTACTTCCCCGCTTGCCCCAGTCGTATCTCTGTGTAGTGGGGATGATTTTAAGGACAGACGGCATTGGGAGAGGTTTGAGATAACGACAACGATGATCGATCACGATGCATGTACTCTGAATATCGATAGTAATCTATGCTATCTTCAAGTGTCCTAACCGATCCTCACAAAGCACTCTCAAATAAGAGCTTCCGAGGTTTCCGTATCGTAGGTGGAGGCGTGAATAGTGCAGGTCTACTTCCCCTTAATTAGTGATGGGCGAAATCCCAGGGACAAAATACTGACAATGATGTGCCACAACTCGAGGCTGGGTTTCCAATGATAATGCTTTCGGAAACCCCAGAGATGCCATCAGTCTTCCCCACTGCAGATGCGTCAAAGAGGTGGTCAGTGGTTTTTTCGAATGATGCTAGCATCAGCACGCTGTCTTTCATCTTGGCTACGCCAAACCTAGTGATTCCCAGCACCTCCCCCTGAGCGCCGGTGTGAGTGTGATACTGAACTACCGTAATACCGCATCACTCACCTTGTATGTCATAACGTCACCCAGTAACATCACATGCCGTGGGTCAATACCCATTCCGTGTGATTTCATAGTATACTGAATCTCGTTAATAATCGTTTGTCGTGCAGCCTCGATTCCGAGGACTTGGGCAACTTCGATTACGTGGTTGGAGGTAGTGTTTTCTCCAACGATTCCTGTGAAGGCTGAGACATGGAGGGATTTTGGATGGGAGGGTGGACGCCACCTTCCGTAACCATAACCTTTTGCAGACCATAGCCCTCCACCAAGAGTTCTTTATCTCCTTTCTTTCCACGGAGATCGTCCTCTTCCTTGATATTGATAATCGCTCTGTGGATACTCGGGACACCCTATCAGGTATCTCAGGTCAACGGTCACAATCTGGTGTCTGCTACCGTCCCTCACTTTGACCACTACTTCTGGTAGTGCACGGCGGAGTTCCCGTAGCTTGTAATACTTGTCAGGGCCGTCGATATAGATTCGAAGGCGATTTCTTCGTGGGATCACCGTGATAGACTGGAAAAGTTAGAGACGGGAGCAACACGGCGAATTAATACCTACGTCATGCTTTATCTTGAGTTTCTTAGCAGATACGATGGCCCATTTGATTTCGTCGAGAGTCAGTTCAAGCTAAGAGTCATGAATAGGGGCCTGGAAGTGGAACCGCAAATTATGCACCTGCAATTTTCGGATGCTGTCCACATCAACGATAATACCGATGTATGTATATTCGGGTGCCCAAGCTTCTTCAAGCACGGATGCGACCTGTAAGATATCAGAGTAACTGATGAACAAATAGATGGGGACCCTTACATCCCCGAGGTGTGTTTTCTCCAGCCGACCCTTGACAATTCGCGCGGACGCTTCGTTATCTTTCGTCACGAGTTTACAGCTAATGATAGGAGTGCTGATAACTTTGGCAGCATTGATGATTTCCTTGATCCGGGGGACACCGAGAGTTACATTCATAGATGCCACCCCAGCAAAGTGGAACGTTTTCAAAGTCATCTGTGTCCCTGGCTCTCCGATTGATTGCGCCCCGACTGCCCCTACCGTAGACCCTGAGGTGGAGAGGGTATTAGCGGAGTCCAGCAACCGCGGTGGCGGGGAAAATACCAGGTTCAATCTTTGCCTTGACAAATTTTGCCCGACAAGATGCCAAAAAGTTCCGCAACTGTTCCTCGGTGACCCTCGCAGTATTATCGATTACTACCGTGGAGGTAAGCGGTTCAATACACGATGGAGCTGTGGATCAAAGGTTGGGACGACCTTGGCTTTGCTCGTCTGAGCCGTGCTGCGTACCCCTTTTCAGTCCATCTGGGAGGCCACGGTGTCTTCGGATAATCGCTAAAGGGGTGATTATATGCTGTTCCACGAACGTGCGGATTGCGGCAATGTAGGCGTTCGAGCACTCTGCGCCGAAATTTGGGTGGGATAGCTCACTATCCACGAAGTCTCCGATCTCGAACGGTAATAGTCCGGGGGTCTTCTGCGGACTAATGGACTACATTTACGTAAGCATTTGGTGGGGGTAAAAATTGTAGCAACTCGCTTACTCGTGCATGGCTCCATGTGCGGAAGAACTCGACTGGTTGTGCATCACCCTCCAAACATCCCGGATCGAGTCCGTCGTCCCCATATGTGAACTGTACCATTCCCCCGACCGCATTCCTCACGGACGAATCGTAGTGAGTAACTAGGTCCTCCAGTGCCTTCATTAGGCGCCGCTGCATATACCCTGTTTCTGCTGTCTTCACCGCTGTGTCAACAAGGCCCTCCCGCCCAGATATTGCATGGAACAAAAATTCCGTCGGCGAGAGCCCGGTATAAAAGCTGTTGCGAACAAAGCCCTTGGAAGGTGGTTCCTTTGACTTTTTCGGGAAATGAGGAAGCGACCTATCTTGAAAACCATCCGGAACCCGATGACCTGCGATGATTTGTTGTCCAACACACGCAACCATTTGAGACACGTTGATAACGGAACCTGGAAAATGGATCAGATCATCGTGTCTGTGAATGATTTCCGGGAACGGGCCCACCCTTTGAACCACAGGTGGCCATGATCAGTGGTGCATTGTGCCTCGAGAGCTCTCGCATACAAATTTCACCTAAGGGGATTTGAATCGAATACTGGTCGGACTGAACGCCATGCTTACCAACTTTGTCTCGAACCTGCGATAGCACGGAAGATATCATGGCTTCTAATGTCTGCTCCTGGTTACACCCCGGCTTGTTCTCCAGTTTTCCTTTTTTTGCGAGGGTAATCAAGTCAAGGCAGTCGGAATATGCCTTTCGCACCAACGATTCTTTCTTCTCTGAAAGGATGGGGCCTGGGATGACATCGTTAATCCCCAAGGAGAAACCTATGTTCGCTGTTCCATACGTGAGAAATCGAGACCCGACGGGACAGATTCTGAAACAAACCGAGCCAACGGGCGCAGACTTTGGCGAGTCTATTCATTGTCGCGGCCGCCTGGTGGGGACCATAATCGCGCATGATGACGCCGAAAATTGACTTCTTCTTTCCGCCAACCGTAGCCTTGTCCATTACTCCACACATAATCTCGCTGTTGACGACCACCAACCTGCCGTCGTTAGGTGAGAGATCTGGAGCCAGGTTCTCGATCCTGGGGTAGTTGGCCGGATTTGGCTTTTCTTCCTTGTTACACTTGCATTCTACGTTGACCATGATATTAGAGCTGCGGTTGGGACGCATGAGGACGTTGAATATCTGCTTGCCCGTCCAAAGGCGTTGCGGTTTCCATATCGTCGGAGGTGGGATGTCTATGTGTAGATCGGCATCCGCGAAGTAGGAACATACTTGGGTGAATTGTCTGCGATCGAAAAATCTGTCTTTCGAGGACAAGAGCCACGATGCGGTAATAAAATCTTGGATAGCTGCAATAACCGGTTCTCCATTTCTTGGCGTCACCATGTTGTGCTTCACATTCATCAATTCAAGGGCCTCGGTCCTCGCCTCCTCCGTTTGGGGGACATCTGATAGTGTGATTTATTGTCAACTCATGCAAATCGTCAAGATTGGAACTTACGAAGGTTCATCTCGTCCCCGTCAAAATCGGCATTGTACGGGTTGCAGACGCACTCATTCAACCTGAATGACCGCCATGGACGGATTTTCGCCTTGTGTACTCGTGTAGCTCAGGTGCAGGGAGAGATGGGGTACGTACATACCTGATGGCACATGATCGACAACTAATTACCTGTCATTGCGGTTCATGAGGTAAACGCGATATCGAACTCACCCGATGTAAGCTTGGCTGTCGGTTGAATAATACGATATCTCCATCGTTGATATGCCTCTCGACGGTGTCGCCGATTCGCAGGTTGTCAACGACTGCCTTCCTGTTCCCAAATTTGAGGTATTTTTTGAACCCGCTCGAGCCAGTTGTCACGTAGTTTGCGCCTGGGTGTACGTCACAACCATTTCTTACGGCGGATCTGAGTACTTCGATGTTATGCTCAGTGACTCTTTCGGGGTATGTAAGGACCTTGGCTACTCGTTCTGGGACGGCAACTTCGTCAATACGGAGGTTTGGGTCCGGAGAGATCACGGTGCGAGCCGAAAAGTCGACGCGCTTTCCGGAAAGGTTCCCTCTGAATCGGCCTTGTTTCCCCTTGAGTCTCTGACAAAAACCCCGCATTGGTTTCTGGCCCATTTGGGGAGGAACACCTGGTAGTTCGGAATTGATATACATCGCAACGGATACCTGAAGGAATTCCCATTGTTCCTGGCGAAGGTCGTCAGAAGGACAAACCTGGAACGAAACACAGGAAGGACATACCATGAACTGGGAGATTGGAGCACCTTTGACGATCCCTTGTTTTATGAGTGCGTTTGTGAAAACTATCTCTGTCAGTTTGACGGTGATATCGTCCTCGTTTGAAGCTCCATCCTGAGCCACAGAGGGACGAATGCAAACGGGAGGAACGGATATGTATTGCCAGATGTATTGTTCCGGTCTCCCGAATTCTGAACGCAATCCGAGGAGTTCGCAGTCCTGAGGTAAACTGAGACATCCACCAAGGGGTAAATTTAATCAGAGTTGACTCACCTCATCCGAAATCCGCCTGAACAGACTGAGGACCTTTGCGGGATTGAGGTCTTCATGTACGGCCTTGCTCAGATACGAGCCGAGTTCTTTCTGGCTCTCAACAGCACGAGCAAAGGTCAATTTCCATCGTTCCTTGTCATCTGCGGTCTTTTTGGCTCGAAACTTGTCGTGAACGATCTTGAGAGCACCTGCTTTCTTTACAGCTCCGTTGATGGAGCCACAGTGGGGACAGTCCACCGCCTTTCGAGCAATTGCGTTTATTGCCTTTGTGAGAGACTGGCGAGTTAAGTTCTCGAGGTTGGGCCGACGGAAGCGAGCGAGGTAGTCTCGCCTGTCTTTCTCTCCAAGTAGAACCTTTGCGCATGCCTAAAAGCAGCCGGTCATATCGTAGACTTGGTCGATGATGCGGTGCGCAAACCTTGCATATGCACTGAAGAATTGATATTGTGTGCTTGAAGTATCCGATGTGGAATACTGGGACAACGAGTTTTATGTACGCGTAATGACCAACACAGTCAACAGAGCTGAGACCGCAAGTCTCACAAAACGCGCTTTTGTCGGTGGTCCCCTGGAGGGATGATTAGCGGGAGGGAATGGGGCGAGGGGTGGAGAAAGGGCACCAGACGCCTGTCCAGGACGCCATCCTTGACGGGGAGACGGTCTGCGGCTGTGTATAGTTCGCGATGGGTGACTTGAAACTCTGAAAGCTTGACTACATCCTGAGGGCTGAAGAGAGAGAATTGCAGTTTTTTTATCACTTTCGGGTGGTGATGGCTGACAGTCTCCTTCATCCGGCAGTGGCGGTGATCGAGAGAGATTGCGCGTCCTGATCCAGAGCCATGTCCAGGACTTCATACGATAGGTAAACTTTTCCCGCCATTTTCGCCATTTTTTTTGCTGATATCTCCCAGGTATCTCACCGTTTTCTCTCCAGAGGGCCGTTTATATCAAGTTGGTCAGTCCCCGTTTCATACGACACCAATATCATCTACCAATCTTCCCCAAGAATACGCCTTTAAGGCGATCTCGGGCTCAGGTCACACCGCAATATCTGTCCGTGGAAAGGACACTGCAGTCGTGATCACCCAGAAAAAAGTCCCGGTTGGTCCCGTCACTGTCCTCGCTTGCGAACCAGGCGTCCTCATTCGCTTGAAAGGACAAGCTTCTGAACGCAGACACGGTCACGCATCTCTTCAGCATCACGCCAACCATAGGTTGTGTCATGACTGGCCTGATTGGTCAGTATCCTCCCATTCTCGTCTCTGTCCATTCCGTTCACTCTCCTTCAAAGCCGACGCGAGGAATCAAGTAGCACGCGCACGCTCAGAAGCTGCTGATTTCAGATATAAGTACGGATACGAGATCACCCCAGACGCCCTCGCGAGGCGGTTAGCAAACATCAATCAAGTGTACACACAGAGGGCTGCCATGCGACCACTTGGCATCGGTTAGTCCTCTCGTCGTCGTCATTCACACATATGATATATCGCCTATGCTAGCCATGATACTCGTTGGAATCGATCCCGAATTCGGGCCCCAGTGCTTCAAGCTCGATCCTGCTGGCTACTTTGTTGGATTCCATGCAACGGCCGCTGGGCAGAAACAACAAGAAGCCATGAATCATCTGGAGAAAAAGTGGAAGAAGCTTAATAATGGCGGCGGGGCTGAGGATGCTGCAGTAGCTGGAAAGACGCTGGTCAAGGACCAGGTGATCGAGGTAGCTTTCACTTTCCTCGGTTCAAGCGGATCTCTCACGTTTGGAAACTCCAGATGGCTATCGAAGCGATTTCGACGGTGCATGCTACAGATTTCAAGCCGGGAGAAGTCGAGATCGGGATCGTTTCAGACAGTGAGGATGAAGCGGCTGAACGGAGGGGGCGGTGGCGGGTGATGAATGAAGCGGAGGTGGAGAGACATTTGCTCGCATACGCGGAAAAGGATTGAAGAGACGGTGTATCGTATTGTTGTGTGCGCAAACTGTATGTGTAATCTAGTGCAGCGTCGCTCCTCCGCTCTGGAAAGGACCTGTGAGCATGGAGGCGGTGTGAGTGGTGGTGGACACTAACTAGGACCGCGTCGACTTCCTCCTCAGAGATCGTTTTCAACCGACTGTTCCAATACTTGGAAGGTGCCTCCCAAAACTCTTGGTAGACGTGTGCACCAGAACTCGACCCTCTACCATTTGTCCTCACTGTAGACTGAAATTTCTTGAGGAAGTCCGTAAACGACCTCTTGAGCTCTTCGGGTGCAGCGGGGTGCGCATGTTGCACGTCGGGTGCTATCGATCCGTTAGTTTAACGAGTCACACCCAGGCCGGAGCTATGCGCACTGGATGGCCAGGACCGCTTGCCCAGGAAACGGATGAGAGGACGGTGTGCAGCAGTCAGCCTTACTGTTGGGTGCATGTTACAAGGATAGTTGTTTACATCTGTTTACAGAAATTTACCAATCCTCGACATCGTCATTGCTGCCTTCATCCCCCGGTGGCGGCCAAAACGGAATAGGTCCTCCCACGACTTCTGCCCCTCGCCCTCTCCGTAGATCATCTAGCACGCGGACAGATTTTTGGAACATTTCTTCAGCAACGATCGCGGCGGAATCCGCACACTCCGAGATCAGCGTTGTGATTTGCGGCACCAGCCATCGGTCTTCTCCTGAAGAAGACAAGCCGTGCTCCAGTTGCGTATAGAACAGGGAAAATAATGGTTTGATTGGTTGGTCTTCCTTGGTCAGGGTTAAAGTAGCTTCAAGATACGGTTGAAGCATGATCTCGGGCGGAACCCTGGAGTCATGCAAAGGGATCGACAAGTACAAAATCCCTGGTTAAGCTGTCAGAGCGGACGATATCAGGCAAATGCCTATACTGGAAAGACGTACAATTCCCCTTTGGCGCAGACATACTACCCTCACCGGTCACAAAGACATGGGCCGCCGTTGTTCCCGATCCGCCAGGGAGGACGGACGGTGGGAATATTACCAACGCTGTGTCCACCGCCGTGACCGTGGGTTGCAGAGATCCCTCGGGGGGCGTATCGGCTTCTTCTTGGGACACGAAATCTAAAGGCTTATCGATTATGGCAACACACCGCGCGACTGCACTTGTGACACCAGTGCTTCTCGGATCGGGGGGTTCTATGGAAGATATAAGCAAGTCGCAATTTATCGTTTCGTCCAGGCCGTTGAGCGAGACGGAATAGCAGCGAGACGCCGATGATCCTGCCGAAGTCGAGGACATACTGTGGCTCAGAACGTAGGTACTTCCGCTTACAGCAGAGACGCGACAAAATCCCTGTACAAGCTCGCCTAAACCTCCGTAATGGCCGACGAGGAAAGGGGAGGGTCCGTAGCGGCCGCTGGAACGAAGGTAATGGCGCACTCGTTTTAGAGCCGGCAACGTTGGCTCTGCTTATATGAGCATCTGCAATACGACGGACAAGGTGGCCACAGACCTTGGAGGGATGAGCAAAATGCGAGGGCAAACACAATCGTCTCCGCGATGGTTCTCTCCAACGTGAAAGTTGAGGTCAAGAAGTCGACAAAAGATACAGATTCTTTTTCGTATAACTCTGGTTTGTCCTCGAAATCGCCAGAGACGAAAGTAAAGAAGCGCATGAGCCGGCGCTTGTCGATGAGGGAGATATGTCTGTTATTGAACACATCCTCCTTTGAGTTTGGAACACTTTGAACGTGACCGGGAGAACGATAGAGAGCAACTTTCTCAAGGAGCTTGAATCCCCCGTACTTAGACACACCGGAGTTTACCAGGGTGGAGATTAGGGGTCCGACGGAAGGAATGATGGAAGGTGAGAGCGATAGTGAATACTGCCTGGAGGCTGGAGGCGGGGAACCATGATAAGATATAGAGACGAATCTGTTCCGTTGACCCGCCGAATATTCGCTTGTGCTTCCGTTCTCAACAGAAGAAGAACGGAGGTTGGCCCAGGAGATGATCTCGTTGACATTGAGGGTAGCGTGATCGCCGCCATAGTAGTCGTTTGGGTCGACATGGATGACCTTGTACCCTGCCTTAGCCAAAGCGCTTGTAGAAGTGAGCACGGAAAAGAAATCCAAAGAGATGAAAGACGGACGCGGCAAGGATTGAAGACGGAAGGTCGGTTCCAAGGAGGACGACGTCCGAGTCCATGATCGATGATCAGCTGGGTGATCGGCGTGACCCCTGTGACTAAAATTTCTTCCCTCTCCAAAATGCCCAAGCCGACCAGCGGGAAAAAATCCGACCAAAAACCTTCGAAAAAGCGACTGCCTGCAAAACAGGAGAAGCCACTCAAAGACGTCAAGATTAAGCATGCTCCTCCAGTCTCCTCCAAGGACATCATCGCCAAGGCCGAAGCAAATGTCCGGGTAATTCGTGGCCTCCTCCTCTTCCCCGCTGATCAACCCTCTCTGTTTAGGTTGCCAAACCCCCCAAATCGAAGCCTGCACCAAAGCCGGTTGTAAAGAAACCCGTTTCTGAGTCGTCCTCTTCAGAGGATTCAGAGTCAGAATCAGATTCCAATCCTACAAAATCAGCTATTCGCAAAACCAAGATCAACGGAAAGGTTATATCGCCTGTTCTTTCCATGTACTCTGTATATTTACCACACCCCTCTCAAGCCCTCTCCTTCTAAGAAAATTTCCCCAGCAAAAATCCCCACCCCGGCAAAGAATCAAAAGGTTGTGAATTATCTCTTTGTCCAAATTGTCTCTCATACATTATATAGTCCCGGAGAGCATCTTCCGGTGACTCCTCGAGCGATTCCTCGAGTGAAGGTGAAGCGCCGGCAAGGCCCGCCCCCGCTTTCAAGGCTAACGGAACTGTAAGGAAGGCCAAACCTCCTTCTCCGTTATTTTCAGGCTCACTGCCATATTTATTTTTCCTGCACCTAGTCTAAACCCGCTGAATCAGAAAGCAGTAGTGAGGAAGAAAGCAGCGAGGAGGATACTAGCGACAGTTCCACTGCCAGTGCAAAACCTTCAACCGCGCAGAAGACCATTCCACATGACGACTCCCATGATAGCGAGGATGACTCCTCTGAGGACGAAAAACCGAAGGTCCGGCAGATTCAGGCGGTACCTAAACCGGCCAATTCACCACACGAAGAGTCGAACTCCAGTTCTGAAGACTCTGACTCTGATACCCCTCCGAAACCTCCTACCGCCACGTTGAAAAAGGTGCAGCGGGTTAAGGGCTCATCATCTGATAGTGACGCTTCCTCAGATGAGGAAAGTTCCAGCAGTGGCAGCGAGGATGCAGAAATGGAGGATCATACCCCTGCCGTGGTTACGACAGGTAGACGCACAGTGGCTTTCACGGTCCCTTCAAACAGAAGCTTACGCCGTGTGTTTAGGGAAACGAAAGGCGGAGGGTGACCACACCCTCCCGGCCAAAAAAGCCAAGACGACAAATGAATCTTCAGTGGTCGCCAAGCCCGAGGGCGGTTTGACAAAGACGATATTCGTTGGAAACCTTTCCTGGGCCGTGGACAACGATCGGTTGTCCCAGGAATTTGCGGACTGTGGCGAAGTCATATCCGCTCGTGTGCAACTGGACAGGAATACCGGCAAGTCTCGAGGGTTCGGCTATGTCACCTTCGCTACAACCGAGGCCGTTGATGCTGCCGTTGCCCTCAATGGGACCAAGGAAATAGACGGCCGGACACTCAACCTCGACAAGAGTGCCGATGTTGGCCCCAACAGAGAAAAGAGGGCGCAGGCCTTTGGGGACGTCCGCAACGCACCCTCGAAAATCCTGTTTGTGGGAAATCTGAATTGGAGCACTGTAGAAGACACTCTTTGGGATGCCTTCAGCGAATATGGTGAAGTCAGCAGCGTCAGGCTTCCCACCGACAGGGAGACCGGCAAACCAAAAGGCTACGGTTACATAGAGTTCAGTATCCTCGATTCCGCACAAAAAGCTATGGACACCATGAACGGCAGGGAACTTGATGGCCGCCCGATCCGACTTGACTTCTCACAGCCCCGGGATGCCAACAGTACCGGGCGCGGACGAGGAGGCAGAGGGAGAGGCGGTTTTGACGGTGGGAGAGGGAGAGGTGGTTTTGACGGTGGGAGAGGGAGAGGTGGTTTTGACGGTGGGAGAGGGAGAGGTACCGGTCGCGTGCGTCCTTTCACTATTTCAAGTTCCCTGCCCTGATAACCTTTTTTGTCATAGGGTCGTGGTGGCGATCGCGGTCGTGGTAGAGGTGGGGCAAGAGGCGGAATGCGGACTGGCGCCATTGCTGCTTCTGAAGGTAAAAAAATCACGTTCTAACTTTGTTCTCCGTCTCCGTCCACACCTGCAATTTTTGCGGTACAATATATTTCAACACCAACAATGATTACGATTATATAAGTGGAAGATGTAGGGTATTGTGGATGCGCGAGCCCTCGTAAACGGGAAATCTGCCTACCAACACGACTCTCAACCCAACTTGCCTTGTTCTACTGCCTTTCTGATCGGGTTTTGGTTAGGTTGGATGGCACCGCTTTTCTCGAGCCTGTCGAATAATACAAAGAGTTTTTCGGCCTCCCTCTCCTTTTCTTCGTCCGTCATATCCGGCACAGTGGTTTGTTGCTGAACAATTCCAGTGATAGGGTTGATCGGCGCTCCTGTGCTTGAGGTTGATGGTCCATATGAGGCATTGGATGAGGTTGATGATTGTGGTGGAGGATTCATAATGCCTTTACTGAATAAAAAGCCTGCAACGTTCCCGTAGCCCACCTGGGACGCAAGGATAGAAGCTGTTCGTCCATCATGTCAGAGTGAGCGATAACGTTACTCCACCCTCTCCATGCTTACCGTCAGAATCGCACATTGCGTACAGCATTTCACCCACGGCCTTCTTGAGATTGGTGTGGTAAACACTGCCCAATAATCTTAAACATCTCCCAAGTGTGTCTGAACGGGTCTCTAGCGGACTTGTGCGATCCAAATTGGAAGGTATGAGCCAGTCACGCAACCTTGCTCGCGACGGTTCGTTGCCAATACAAAGTCGAGTAACGAGCAAAACCAACGGGGTAATCAGTTCGTCCAGGGTCGTGTCATCGCGCATACACTTCTCCCTTACAGATGCATCATCGGGATCCAATGCTTCGGGAAGATAGTACGCGAACATGAAATCTAGGAGATTGTATGCGTGCAGGAGCGTGTCTTGGAGATTGGATGGATTCGGAGATGACGATAGTGACGGCCGTGAACGAGTGGACAACATGGAGAGTGCTCGGTCAATTTTTCCTATCTTGGTATCTTTTGGCGATGGATCCGATGCCAAGGTCGGAGAGAGTCTTGAGCACCCTTTCGACATAGGGGAAGAAGTTGTGGAGGGAGGTTTGGATGTATATGAAATATGGGAGGACGTTGGAGCTGATTGGGGGAACCACCATTGGTAAAGAGGGGCGGAAACAGGGACCATGATGAGGCTGTGGATAAGCTGTATCATGGGAGGTGTCATCGGCGAAGGGAAGGTGGGTGGTAAAGAGTTAAATGTTCGCAGCAAGGGCGGGAGAATGCTATGGACGGGTGAGATGGAGAACGACCCTATAATACACAGTAGGAGACATACCCTTCGAGCCGGCGCGGCCACGTGCCTTGTGTATCGGTGCTATCCCAGTCGTCTCTTGATTCTTGGACACCGAGGATCTAAGGGAGTTTTTAAATAATCGAGAGGTGGTGGGAGACGCGAGCAATACCCTTGGATAAAAACATAACACGTTAAACCCGAACTTGAGCATTTCCGACATTGCTTCGCGGGCCATCGGTGTTTCTACTACTATTAAGGAGAGAAGGGCATCCAGTTTTGAAGCAAGAGTATCAACAACGTTTTGACGGTTCTTGGAAACTCTTCCTTCCGCCAGATCTTTGATAAAGTCGCCTGCGGTAGCGGAGGAAGCGGTCGAAAGGAACAGCAGCCTTGAGGTTACAAATATGAGATCGGGCGAAGTTGTCCCCTGACGGCGAGACTGAGTACGGTGAAGATCCTGTCAACAGGGTCGATTCTCACCTCGAGGATTCCCAGGATCGCAGGACCGCCGCCTACCTCCTTGGTGATGAATGTAGAGCGGGAATCTGGAACGAGGAGCAACCCATTGGCAATGCAACGGAGGACTTCACCGGTCGTTTTTGGGGTATCCTTGAACGCCTCTGTGGCGGAGATCAGAGCGGACAAGGTAGATGGCCGTGTGATCAACTCAGAGCCAACGGGGTTGCGGCCGAGCATTTTGAGAGCAAGTACAGCCTGGGCCACATCTGTTGGCTGAGTTAGATACGAGGTAGCAACGTGGATGGAACGACGGAAACGGAACGTTTGGTCGAGATCTTCAATTTGTCGGATTTGGGATCCTGCACGCAAGCATCGATATCCTTCAGCAAAAGTTCGATGATGGATGTCCGGGTTCCACTGTCGAAGACCTCCGGACCAGCTGTGTGCGTGAGTGTGAGGATGAGAGGACGAAAGAGGTGGAGATTGTGTTGGTTACCGCTGACTATCTCTCCCAATACCGCCTTGATGGCTGAAGGATCTGAGGAAGGAGAGAGGGAGGAGTATTTTTCGAGAATGTCTGCCATCTCTTTGCTGGAAGAGGAGGAGGGAAGACAAAAGAGCTAGAACGGGGTTTCGGCCCCCAGTCCTCTGACCCGTGCACCCACGGGTTGTCATGATGATCACCCATCCCGCACCTCCGATATCTTCCTCTTCCGCCCCTGTGTCCGCCATTCCTGTGCCGTCAACGTCAACGCCGGCGCCAGACTCACCCAGACTGTCCCAGACTCCTCCGACTGGGTTGCATGGCGATCTGGAGGTCGAGTTGCTTGGTCTCGCGAATGCACTCTACAATCTCGGTACGACGGTCATAAGCGATCTCTCGAGGGAGAAGGACAAGCCAGGTGTTGGGAAACAGGTCGGGCTTCGTGTGTAAGTGAGAGAAATGTCCTCTGTGCGCTACTCACGCTCTCACAATCGCGCAGGAACCAGGTGGTGGATCACCTTGCCGCATTGGATCACAGTTCACAAAACATTCAGACAATGATCCCAATGCAGGTCCTCTTGGACATCGACAACGCCAAAAACCCGATGTTGCTCACGAAAGATAGGCTGGAGCGAGCGGCGACGGAAAACCAATTTATGAACGGGAAGATAGCAGCGATCGAGGTTTCTCTCCCTTGTCGCAGATGCCAACCCGCTCGCTTATACCTCTGCAGTCCTACAGATCCTATCTTAACGAAGCCCTCGTTCAAACCTTCCCAGAACTCGCGCCGCATCTGACGAGGCGTGACACTACAGAGATCAAGTTGGAATCAACTCTGGATGTGCCGTGATTCGCAAGGGTTGCACAAATAGAATATGTTATCACGTTTACCTCGAGGTCGCGACCTAGCATGAATTTAAAGGAGGTAAAAGATACACGAAACGCCACACAATCTGTATACCACGAACATCCATCACGAGCGGCCAGCACCTGGCACGTTTTTTCTCTCGCGCCTCGGTGCCCTCTCGGGTACTGTACTGGTGGGGATGACCACGTTGACAGGAACGCTGTCAAAGTTAAGGGCTCGGAGTAGTTCCTAGGCAAAGTCAGCGACATGCTGGTATTTGGACAAAAACTCAGAAGCACGTACCTTGGTGTCGGGGTCAACATCGAGGCCAGTGGTTGAGGTATCCAGGGCAGAGGTTTCAGGAACGTAGTTGTCCTTCCTCTCACGTTCCTCCTCCTGCAATTTGAAGGAGATACCTCGCACGGGTCCCTTTTGGATTCGTCTCATAAGATGGGTTGTGAACCCGGCGATTTTGTTGCGCAGACGTTTCGAGGGCACGACAGCCTGGGGGAGGGATCTTTGATATGGTAACCCAAGAGTAAACAGCGGGTTGTATGGCTTACAACTTCATCGATGATGCGTTTGTTCGTGTGGAAATCGAGGGTCAAACGAGGGTAGCTATCCAAGCGACGATCAGTGGGCGATAGGGGAAGAGAGGATAGGACGGACTATTTCTCGATTAGAACCCGAGAGGCCCTCTTTGTAGTCTTTGTGCGAACGCGACCCTAGAAGAAACTCCTGAGAGGGGTATGCAAGGACAGAATGGCCAGTATCTGCTCACCATTGTCGTTTGTGTGGTGGGTGTTGTCTCTCGTGCGTATTCGGTGAGGGATGCTTTGATCGGGAAATATCCGACTGTATAGTTAATCAGCCACAATCCACACCCGCCCTGTCTGGCATTCGACAATCGACGTCTTCGCCATCGTCGCCAACGATCCCAAAGAAAACAAAGGTGAATCAACCATCTCATCGTGCTATCGGAGATGCCCAATCGCTGGCTCTTTGGACAAAGTCCCAGTCTCGACTCGCGCTTTCCGTAGCACGACACTCAGACTGGGCTGCATGTATGCTCACCTCTCCCTCACTCACAGTCTACTCCCCACCCCTTGACCCGACATGGTTCGAGTATCCGTTTTGGTTCGTCCACCAGGTTCTTGTGCTCCCCCACCCCAAATCTAACAGAACATCGTGCAGAATGACTGTCTTGTTTGTCGATTTTCGGCTTCGATATATTGATGATAGTTAAAAACCCATCCTATGACAGAACAACATCGTAAACGCAGAGAGGCGCGGCAAGCGGCAGGTCTTGATTCGTCCCTCTTCCAAGGTCGTCGTCAAGTTTTTGAGTGTTATGCAACGACACGGTAAGCTCCCGCACCTTTTGCTTTCTCCGGACGATAACTACGGTTGGCGGGGTATTCAACTTGTCATTCGTTTTAAACGGCCGGTATATCGACCTTATTGTCTCTTTCTTTCCAAACAACCCTTACTCCCCTTTTCTCTTCCACGGACGCTTTGGGTTCACTCTGGAGACTACATCATTCACTTACACATTGGCGACTTCATTTTCCAGGTTACATAGGGGAGTTCGAGATCGTTGATGACCATCGGTCTGGAAAGATCGTCGTCCAACTGAACGGTCGACTGAACAAAACTGGTGTTATCTCACCCCGTTACAACGTGCAAGTCAACCAGATTGAGAATTGGGTAAACTTATTACTCCCAGCTCGTGGCTTCGGTATTATCATCTTGGTAGGTCATCGGCTGAAGACGTTTTCGGTGAGGGGTACTAATTTAACGATCCCAGACGACCTCCTCGGGTATTTTGGACCATGACGAGGCTCGAAGAAAGAACGTTGGAGGCAAACTGCTGGGATATGTGTACTAGATTCTGTTTTCTGTACCGATGTAGCATTAAAAAAATCGCCAGCCGATCCTCACACCTGCGCAGCCACGAGCCGTCCACCTGCTTCGTCATCAAAATCAACCCGGACACCGGACACGGCCACGATCCCTTCTGTTCACGACCACCCTTGTAGCTTCAAGGCAGACCATTCGAGATACCCCTACCTAGATGACACTCCCCGCAAACGACGCATTCACGCTCGGTCTCGCCCACGACGACACCAGCAGACGACCTCACCAATCACGCTCCCGCTCCCTGCCTCGTTCTCCTTCCCCAAAAATATCATTTTCATCGTCCAAATCCACAATTACAGCCACGCATACATCCAGAGTTGAGCGTGGCCTTGCCAGAAGGGCAAGCAGGCACACCTCTTCAGGCCAGCACAAAGATGGTTCGGGGCCTGTTGGTGACCTTCTCCCCAACTCCCTTACAAAGGCTGTCCAACGCCCTTTACAAGAGATAGAAGAGAAACGGGAAGATAGTCCGACTCCCTCCCCAGCCACTCCAATTCAGAAAGTGGACTGGGAAATCCCTCGAAAGATACTTCACTCGTCTATCGGTACGACCGCCACCATTTCTTGCTTGCAGCCCCAGCTCACGTATAACCCCTCCAGGATTTCTCACCTTGTACCTGTACTACTCAAACGGATCGCCCAGACCAGTCGTTGTCGGTCTTGGAACCGCGCTCGTTGTTGTAATTGCACCAGCAGATGCAATTCGTCTACGCTCTTCGCGATTTGAGAGGGTTTATGAAAGATGTCTAGGATTTTTAATGCGGGAAAGCGAAAAGGTGAACCCTACTTGTTTTGATTCCCCCCGTTTTCTGTTGACTCGATTCCTCAAGAAATCTACAAACGGCGTGATCTGGTATATCCTCGGGGTTGTATTCGTCCTCGCGTTCTTTCCCTTGGATATCGCAGTGGTGTCCATCCTTATGTAAACAATTCTTCCGTTGATTCAGAAATGTCCACCGCTGACGCTTGGAGCAGACTGTCTTGGGCAGATACCAGTGCTTCTACATTTGGACGTCTTTGGGGGAAGAAGACGAGGGCACTTCCCCGTAGTTTTTTGGGTCTGCCATTCGCCCCGCGCAAGTCTCTTGCAGGGTTCGTTGCTGCCTCCCTCACAGGCGCTCTAGCCGCTGTTGCCTTCTGGGGTTGGTTTGCTCCATCAGTGAATCGACCCGCCTCGTGGACCTGGGTGGATGGTTTCTCCGCTTCACCCGCAGCTGGAGATTATATCCTTGACAACGTCAACCAAGGACGGGGGTCCCCCAATTTTGGTGGGTGGGCGGGTCTCGGAATCATCGGCATTTTCGCGGGGTTGGTATCTGGTGTTGCAGAGGCGTTAGGTGATTGACTCGTTTCCATCCTTCTCACTTTCCCTGACCCCTGCCCAAAGACTTAGGCTCCGTAGACGACAATCTCAGTCTACCAGTTATTTCGGGTACCTGCCTTTGTGGATTGTTCAAGCTATTCGGTTACATGTCATCGTGAAGACGGCGAATGGTTCGACATTTGATCCTATTAATTTCCATACACTACCTTGATCTTACCTGTGATGTAATACCCCACGTAGGTCCAGCAGGTCGCAGTATATCTACGTGTTAATTCA
>Ga0307512_10003023_pt1 | contig 20221 bp, 21 predicted proteins | sample 14_EM_MG_FD_200267 | JGI IMG/M metagenome (GOLD analysis project Ga0307512, IMG submission 200267) | Populus trichocarpa ectomycorrhiza microbial communities from riparian zone in the Pacific Northwest, United States - 14_EM | ecosystem: Host-associated > Plants > Roots > Unclassified | place... | reverse complement strand
AGCTTTCATTTGTCAGCGGGGATGAAGGGTAGCGGGGGGGGAGCTCCGCCATCTAGCCGGCTAGCCCGGAGGCGCAGGGGATATCTGGTCCTGTCATACCATAATTAGAGTGAATACAGTATGAATAAAACAAAAAACAAACGTGATAGTGGCTGCGCAAAATGGAAAATATAGTCTGAGCCAAAGGGGCGTGATTCTGCAGTTTTTTGTTTTTTTGTTTTAATCATGCTGTATTCACTCTATTTAGAGTATGACAGAACCCTAATGAGCTCCGCCTCCGGCAGGCCAGCTAGATGGTGAAGCTCAATTTCTGCTACCTGTCATCCCCTCTGACAAAAGAAAGCAAAGGATTGATGAAATCATACAAACCCAAAAGGCAGACTCCCGAAGCTCACTCCTCCATTTGCTGGGGCGGGAACTTCCCGACATCAGTAATCGCCACAAAGTCCAGCACTGCTTTATCGCACTTCGGCATCAAGAACAGTTCAGATCTATGCACGTGTCGCCATCTGCCCGCTTTCCAGCCCATTGCCTTCCCCACCACTTTCCAGAGTGTTCTTTGCTGGTTTTCCATCGGCTGCAGTGGTAGAAGAGGAGTTCCTGCGTCTGGTCTATTTTTCCTCCACCGCCACACCACCATCACTTGTCATAGTCTCGGTGTCTGAACTGTTCTATGTACATGCCGACTGGCATGTGCCTGTACCTCAGTGCGCAGAACCTGGCCGCCACTGTCCTCACACTGGTCAATTGCATAGGTCTGTTGTTCCCGGCCTTGCCCTTCAGTCTGTAGCTGCAGTGTTTGCTGCACTTGTCGGCCTCCCACTGTGCCTTCACTGCCACCATTGCTTCGGAGGTACATCTGATTCTGTTCCCCACCGAGGTGTATATTCGATCTGATTCCATGCCCGCTCTGTGGCCATCTTGGGCTAGGTTTCCTTGGCGATCTGCTTCTTCATTACCGAGGATACCAGTGTGTCCCGGTACCTAGTTGAACTCTGTTTCCATACCGACATTGCAAAGCGCCCTCGCATTGCCGTTAATCCGCCTGGCTAGTTGCTGCCCTGGCGCCAGCTCCTGTTGCTATATCCGTGAGATGTCCGCCTCCGAGTGCCAGAAGACAGCCACCTTCGTCACTCAGATTGCCTGCAGTATGTCTCTCTTCTGGATTGACTCCTCGATGTAAGTCCGATTGCCCACAGCTCAGCATTGAATACTTCCATTCGTCCGGTAGCAAGGTGTCTGTTGAAACAAATCCAGTCATCTCTGTGTGTGCACACCGCAGCGGCTACAACTCTCCCATGGTCGGTTCGCAAGCCGTTCGTTGACCATGTCCAGACCCCGGCGCCTACCTCGCCTTTCTTCTCTGTCACCCAGTATATCCCCTCTCTCTTAGCCATGACGTCATCGCTCAGTATGACCGTCCTTACAGCTGGTTCTTCGTCAGGGCTGGGTGAATGCCTGGTCTCTGCTTTCCGACCTCATTTGTATTCATTCTTGAGCATTGTGCATATCGGTGCGCCAGGCGTAGGGTAGTCATACATCTCCTCCAGCTTGGTCCCTTCCAAACAGAAACAGCGCGATAAGTTGACAACGACGATAGCAATTAAAAAACGGACGGCGGCAATCGATTCTGGACGTTGAATTGACCCCGGAGCGAGCGTCCCAGAACCTGCGAGACTGCAGGAGGAGAGGCCGCACAGGAATCCACGCGACGGAGTGGGTTCGCGTAAAGGCTTGCCTGAGAAGGCGACTGATGCGACGCAACGGCCAACGAGCAAGCGATGATGAGGACTAAGAGGCGTGCCTCACCTGAGTGACGACCGAATCCAGAGTGAGCGGGAGGAGTGACCTGGACGCGGGAGAAGCTGCAGATGGGAGGAGCGATGCGCCAATGGAGGTGGCGATGGAGATGGCGACAGCGGCGACATCCATCCCCGCGGAGAGTGCGGGCGCAACCATATTTGACCCGATGGAGAGAAACGAGAATGGAAAACCGGGACGGAGGAGCGAGGCCCCTGCAGCCCTCAGCGACTGGAAGAGCCGCATGGAAAGGACGATACGACAGCAAGCACAGGAGCTAGCGCAGCTGCACCTAACGGTTGGATACCTAGCAAAGCTGTGCGAAGTCCGGGCAGCCTGCGAAGAGGCACTGTGGTAAGGAATGATGAGGTGGATGCAAGAGAGAGAGCAGAAGTGTGACGCCCGCCATGAGGACGACAAGCTGTGGGGGGTGGGCATCATGAACATGATCGCAAAGGTCATGAATGGAGTAGCACCAGGCCAGGAAGGGAGAGAGAAAGCAAGAGAAGTGACTGCGAGGACGGACGGTGGCGGGCTAGCGGCCTCCCAACATGCAGACACGATCTGAGAAGAGGGACCAGAGAAGCGCCAGCAGCTGCTGCAGCAACCAAAGTCCAAACTGCAGGTCAAACTGCAGCCTAAACCGCAGCCCGCGCCCAAACCAAAGTCAGCTACGACACCCGCTAGACTGTGGGAGACCGTTCCACCCCGAGCCAAGAGTGAGAGGGCACCGGTCGGCCCAGGCGCAGGCCCTGCCCCGACGGCGGGATAGAACATGGCAGGGAGAAGCCTGATATTCAGAAGAGAGGAGAGTGTACCGCTCTGCAATAAAATGGATCAGGAAATCGCGTCAGCAATCAACAGAGGGCTCTTCCACCAGAAGGCACCGGCCCACTTTAGGATCATGAAGGCCAAAAGGAATGCCAAGGGTGCGATCCCTGCACTCACGCACCCTAATGCGACGGCAGAGATAGCTCTGCAGTACCGCGAGATCATCATCACAGCAGCGAGGACGATCGACAATGGAGTCGTGGACTTCTAAGAGAATGAGTCTTGTGAATGGCTAAAGATCCACGCAGTCCCTCTGATACGGTACAAGGGGAAAGGCACAGAAGGCCTGGAGAGTATGCGAGAAGAATTCGAAGCGGAGAATGAAGGTATAGTGATCCCCACCGAAGTAAGGTGGCTGATAAACCCCTGTAGCATCAGGGAGAGGAAGCAGAACCGAAAAATTGCCGCATAATCGGTAGTCTTCGTCGTAATCGGGAGCAACGCGGCACATATCTTAGCCAAGGAAGGCATCAAGGCGGCGGGGGTGTGGTATCGAGTCGAAACGTGCACGAGCGAGGGCCCTGGCCGCAAGTGTGAGCTCTCCTGTGGGTGGGGCCACATCGAGAACAAGCGCGGCAGCAAGCCCAAATGTTTCTACACCTCAGGCCATCACCGGACAAACGACCACAAGTGCAATGTGGTGTGATGCGCTGCAAAGCAGGGGTCACTCTGCGGCCACACGCTGGAAATGTGCCCTAACTGGCATGCGTCCAAGCAGTCGCACTATATGGCAGTGAGCTCTGGTGGGACCCCAGGGAAGTAGGCAGGCGAGATAATCTCCAGCTCCTTCTAAATCGACAAGCCAGATCCATTCTGGGCGCACTGCCCACCACACTACAGGGGGCACTGATGAGAGAGGCAGGGCTTACACCCGCGCCTGTAATCTTAGACTCTAGACAACAAAGATTCACAGCTAGACTAGCAAACGCATGCAGTGACAAATTAAAGGAGCCACACAGAAACCCCGCTTCCGGCACACCGATATGCACAGTAGTCAAGAAAGAGCATGAGCCTGGCCGGACAACCGAAGGCATGAACTGGCCCGCCCCGGGCGAAAATCCAGCGGTCAGGACCACCTGTAACTGCAGCACTTGACCCAGGTCCGTGTAACAGCCATTCTATATAGTCAGCGCGCCACGAGACTTAGATCACTAGCGATAATTTTACCAATACCCCTATTTACTATCACTCGAGTCCACGTTTCCAACTGTATACCATAATTACTATACGTATGCCTATAAGGCCGAACGCTGGTGTACGTGCTCTTACACTATGATTGCTTTTTCAGTAAACAGATACGTTTCGCTCACGGGATTTTACGAGTTTTACCCCTTTACCGACTCGCCACATCATCAAGTCTACAATTGAGATTACAGCCTTAAAAACGACATATCAATACATGATTACTGCAAGCCCGGATATCGATCATTTCATCATTCAATTGAGCACCCCGATGGCAGCGGAGAAGATTTCAGAGGCCAATTCTCACACGAGACGCGTCACCGGCGATGACGAGAATTATCACGACTACACGGCGCGGCGATTTGATCCGGCCAATGAGAGAAACCGAATACAATCCAGAGAAATCGAATACCATTCCCACAAGTCAATGGAGCGCGATCATCAGTTGGAGAACCTACAATCAATGACGGGATCTCACCCCTGAATCGGCAATACCGGGAACCGAAGCCGAAGTCAACAGACGATTGCGAGTCAGCGCATCGTGTATACCTACAGCTCTAGCAACCTCAAAGAAGCCCGGAAGACAGCGAAAACAACAAAGGCAATTGGGAGAGTCTCAGAATGGCGGCAATAAGAAATGCAACTTCCGACCATTCATCTCCGCACCTGCAGATAACAATCCAGGCAATTCTAATAATTCCAACTATCCCGATCCCGGGAATTCAACATCGGTCAAGTCCAATAAGCCCAGTGGAGGCAGCCGTGCCAACTCATCACCAGCGCCGTGGCTTTCAAAGGAAGTTGACGAAAGAGGAAAGGCAAACCGGCAATGCACTCGCTGTGGCAGCGGAGACCACAAAACCTTCTGTGTTAATAAATATACACAGCAACATTCAGCGAGTCAAAGCACAAATCGATTGCAGTGCAATGAGCATCTTTTATCGCCCCGCCTACTTAGGAAACTCGAGCTACCATACGAACCAGCATTCACCTCCACCCTGGCCCGGTGATGATGTATGTAGAGAGTAGAATGGCCAGACTCTTGGTTCAGTATTTTGAATACCTTAAACAGGTTGACAAATCGGAGGTTTTAGTTAGTCGTCCCAATGAAGGTATACGACGTAGTCTTGGGTTTGCCATGGCAAGAAACCCGGAAATCGACTGCAGCAACGGTCGATTGACAGCCCTGCGAGCGCCAGATGGACCGCAACGGGCGAAGATTCCAGAAGCAGATTGCACAAGTCCTCTGCCGGCTTGCAGTGGGGTAACCAAAATGGTGAGCCTTCTCCGGGTATACAACTACTCGGGGCTACCGCATTCAGTCATCTCTGAGCTAATAAGGAGGTGGTCGAGGAATTCGCCATATGACTTGGAGAATGTCAAGGGTTGCTGGGAGCATCGCTGGAAGGCATCACCGAACGTGACAGAAACCCCAGGATGTTGAACCAGAGAGCAGGAGCAGCGGCGGAAATTGCGGCAGAAGACTGACACAGTGACGGTGCTTGAATGACTGCTACCGGCTCGCCGGGACACGAACGAAGAAACTGGACAACCGGGGTGGTCTATTGCGACGAACCATCTGATCCAGCCAACCCGGGACCCCTACCCATCTCCACTCCGCCAAGCATGCTACAATCCAGAATGCAGACAAGGCTGATGAGAATAGGAACAGACATAGTTAACGTGGAGATGGTAACAACAGATGATGGGGGTCGCATCCCAGCACAATATCAAGATGTGTCGGATCCTCGTGAGATACAAGGACAATGTGGACGTATGCAGCAAAGCTATGCCAACTCTCGCACCGCACTTATCACGGCATGCAAATGGAATTCGAGAGGAAGAGCGATTCTGGCTCGAGGAGCGTAGGAAGATGGTGAGAGGAAATGACAGGGTACCAGGCCGTGAGGAACCACACAAATTTTTTGGATCAACGAAATCTCGGAAACAGCGAGCCGACATCGAAGCAAACGTAACCAATGGATTCATCCAGCGATCATCTCCTGCGGCAGCACCGATCTTATTTGCAAAGAAGGACGGCGGACTGCGGCTGTGTGTGGACTACCGAGCTCTCAATACAGCCACTGTGAAGAACCGATATCCTGTCCCACTGATCTCGGAGATGCTGGACAGGACCTAAGGAATGCCTATCGCCTGATCCAAATCAAGGAAGCCGACGAGTACAAAACCGAGCTACATTACCAATTAGAGGGGATAAGTCGTCAGCAGAGCTACGACCTTTAAAGAGACGGATGACCCTACCGGAACCGAAATCCCCATATACTATGAACCTATCGGAGGTGTCGGAATGAAGACAGAGTGTACTTAACAACGGAGAAGTCCAGCGGCACCCAGACAGCGGCGATAAATACACCCAGAGAGCAGGGATAAGCGTACCAGAAGAATCAACATACGCACCAAGCATCCGGAAGATGATCAGCTCACCTAGAGAATTCATGGCCAAAGCTCAAAGTCAAAGACAACAGGAATAAACCAAGCGAAGTCCAAAAAGGTGTAAAGAAGTCGAAGTGTCAACGCAAAGCAAGTCGAAACACAAAGCCAGTCGAAACACAAAGCAGGTCAATGAACAAAGCGAGGCAAAAAGAATCGCCAAAGCAAGTGGAAAACGGAGACGAAAGCAAGTGCAAAAATGATACGACGCAAGTGAAGCCGACCAAGACCAGCCAAATGAAAAGCGATGTCGAATACCTCCAAAATCCAGTGACGAAGGCTTCCGAAAGACACGTTGGTCAATAAGGATCACCAAAAGTCTACTGAAGTTCATAAGTCTACCGAAGCACGATGGCAACCAACGATCTATTTGAGTCTAAGTCGTCGGCGGAGCAACGAACTTCAAAAAGGGGGATGACAGTGTCAAAAAATACATCCTACCGACAAGCCAAAAGCCCACAGGGAGGCAGTCTACCGAGACACACTGAGAAGTCGATCAAGAAGTCTACTGAGAAGTCGACCAGTCAAGTCCTACCGACGAGGCAAAAGCCCACTGGGAGGCAATCTACTGAGAGTCACCGAGAAGTCGACCGAGAAGTCTACCAAGAAGTCGACCAGCAAAGTTTACCAAATCGACCCATATTCTACTGAAGCCGCCTATCGAAAGCGCAACCAGACGTTGACCGTAAAGTCCACCAAGTCGATCAAGATTCTATTGAAGCCTCCAGTTGAGAGCGCAACCATGAAGTGGACACGATGGTTACCAAAGCGGACTTCCAAAGATGACTACCTAGTCAAGCAGTATCTGGAAGTCAATGCCACTTACCGATGACTACCGGCTGCAAGAGATATTCCACAAAGCGCACGGAAGCACTGCACGAATGCTCAAGAGAGCCCAGGCGTGCTTGAACTTGGTAAGTATAACCATCTTTAGAGAAGCTCACTTGTTAGATGTCGATGAATGCGACGCGACTACACGTGATGCAATTGACGTATACGATTGACGGCTACGACCGATGCGGGCAGCAGAAAATCCCATCAATGCCAAGTCACGAGTGGAAGCTCTACCACCCTGACAATTTCAACAAAGACCTGCAAGGAAATACAAGCTACCGTAGTGATGGTCGTAGGAGCATGGGTTAGGAAGTTGAGATAAATGGAGGACGGGATCACTTTTGGATGTTTTCTTGTTTCTCTCTTCTCGTGTTCTCTTCTTTGGATCTCGGCCCGGTACAAATGGCGTCGGCACAGGTTTTTACCACCAGTCAATGGATGTGGTGTTTCCCCGTGCGCCGGATCATCCGAACATTTGCCATTGAGCTGTACCAAATGGTTGTGGAACTTCTGGGTTCGTACGATTGCGTACGTGGGATGATTGTCTCATTCTTTGTTTCCCTTTCCTTTCCTTTTCTCTTGTACGGTTTATGCAGCCCAGGAGCTCTGCGCCTGAAGAGAGGGATAATGTAACAGTGGCATGTGACCCAGGTCCGGGTAACGGCCATTCTATATAGTCAGCTCGCCATGAGACTTAGATCCCTAGCGATAATCTTACCTATACACCTATTTACTATCACTCGAGGGCACGTTTGCAACCGTATACCATAATTACCATACATATGCCTATCAGGCGGAACGCTGGCGTAGGTGCCCTTACACCACCATACTGGACAGCACCACGGCAGCCAGAAGCGCCGCGCACCGCTGGGCAAGCGGGAATGAAGCCAAAATCGGCGCAGGGGTCTGGATGTGGTGGGCAGATGGATTGTACTCAGACAATGGCCGAGTGGGAGCCGCAGCAGTATGTAAACACGGATATGAATGGAGGTCGCGCCACAGCTTCCTAGGCACCGGACGTATGGAGCTCTTCGACGCTGAACTGGGCGCGATCGGGCTCGCCCTTGACATGACGATCGAGAAGAGAGAAGTATTGCTGATGCATGGAGTGAGGACAGTGGAAGTCTTCAGCGACTCACAGGCAGCAATTCGACAAGCGGCACACCTGGAGCTGGGCCCAGTGCAGCGACTGGCGAGGCGGATCAACAGAAGGGCACGGAGTCTCCTTGCACACAGCATCACAACCGAGATCCACTGGGTCCCGGGGCACTCTGGCATCCCCGGAAATGAAGAAGCAGACCGTCAGGCCAACTTGGCCCGAGACCCAAGCGGAATCACAGCGATAGAGCAACCATAAACCTCATCCTCGAACCGGGCTGGACGAATCTCCGAGATATGGTCAGCAGCTAAGGCAGAGTGGGACACCGACAAGTGCAGCAAGCACTTCAGCTACAGACCCATGGGCAAGGCGGGGACCAAAAGGGCTATCCCGATGACAACCGTAAAATTGCTGGCCGCCAGGTTCTATCGACTGAAGTCCGGGCATGCACCCACTGGAGTCTACCTGAAGCGGTTCGGCCACAGAGATGACGACAAATGCTGGTTGTGTGGAGGGACAGTGTCCCCGACGCGGGAGCACCTCTTCCGCCACTGTAGCCGGTGGAGAGACCAACAACGAGAACTATGGAAGGCGTTGGGAAAGGAGACGGGCTGGAAAGCGGGCAGATGCCGGCACGTGCAGATCTCTGAGCTTTTTACCATAGGAGAGTGTGACCAAGCAGTGATGGACTTCATGGCGGCCACTGAGGTTGGGAATTTCCCGCCCAAATGAAGAAGGAGCGGTCCGGAGCGGGCTTAGGGCTTCGGGCTCAGGAGTGGCATTGGCGGGAACGGGGTTATACCATTCTTTCTTTCTTTCTTTCTTTCTTTCCTTTCCTGTTCGTCTCTCTCTTACCTTTCATTTGTCAGTGGGGACAAATGGTAGCGGGTGGGGAGCTCCGCCATCTAGCCGGCTCTCCCGGAGGCGGAGGGGATATCAGGGTCCTGTCATACTCTAATTAGAGTCAATACAGTATGATTAAACAACAACAACAGCTTGGTCCCTTCCCACGCGTTTGCTAGTCTGGTTGTGAATCGTTGCTGCCTGGAGTCCAGTGCTACTGGTGCGTGATCCTGCAGTAGTATGGGGCCAAGCGTGACACTGGATAATCAGATACAGCTGCTGAGCGGGTTATGACCATAGTTGAAAATTATTTCAGCAGTTGGATGGTCTTGGTGACTTAGGGAGGATATGGAACGACTTTTGGATAGAACGTGGATGTAGAGAGTACGAGTGGTGCATTTTTACATATATATTTTTTGGAGGCGGGTTTGAGTATGGTCATCATATAGGTTGGTTTAGGGTTTCTCGGATGAGCCGCCTGCACTGTAGGTCTTGTGTACGTGTCAATGAGACTTAGAGACAGTCAGTGAGTTTAGGTCAATAGAGAGATTCAGCTAAGCGGACACGGTACAACATTTTTCAGTCAGCACCAGACGATTGACTGCGCACTTTACACCTTATTTTGACCTCCCTGTGCCGATGTCAGTCAATCTTGAGTACTCTTGGACACGGATCAGGAGGTGTTACAAACGAACTCGGCAGGCCACAGCTCACTTGTGCAGTTAGTACCGCACCTCGTTTGATGAATTAGGAGTCACCACTGATGAGTGTTGTTTGACATTCTTTAGCTAAGATAGGTATGACTCCGCATTCAGATATCCGCGGAGTATAGCCGTGACATGTGCTTCGGGTTGGGTACTTCCGGTACTTGTGCAAGGGAGAGTAGATCGTTACACATCGTCGATTGAATTGGGGAAAGCTTGATCATTCTTTCTCCAGGTTCGATGAGTAACTTAACTAGCACCATCGTACAGGTCAGATCGGTCCTGGTTTGTATGGGTAAGGGATATTGAGTGTTCCAATTTTTCATCTCCTCTAAGCTTGGTGCATTTTGTTTTGGCTATCGGCGCAACCCGTGTTCGGTGATGATAAGGATGCGAGTGGTTATTGGATGACGGTAGGATACGAATGATGGTTGCACTACCTGACTTGAGGTACAGTGTGCGCGGGCGGCGGTGCTCCGTTCGGGTCGGTGGCTAACTTCATTAGGTAAGTGCACGACAGTCGTTACCTTCCGGTTATGATACCCTGTATCTCCGATCCAAACATAGTTGTCCACCTTGTACAATCACCTCCACAGACCGACAGCTGACGCTGCAGTTTCAATTTGGGCTGCTCACAATTAAGACGAACCCTCCCGAAGTGCCGAATAACAGGCTGATACTGGCCCACGGGGAAGTGATCGACTCTCCTTCATACCGAGCTGTAGCCTCGTTATCCTTGCAGTTGAGTGCTGCAAATCCTATTGCTGATTAAATTTAGTTGGCCTTTGATTGTGCACGTATCCCAAAGGCGAAATCGGGAATGTTTAATCCCTGCTGCCATAGTGTAGCAGCAATGCGGAGAAACCTATAGCCGTATGCCGTCCCACTCTTTGATATTTCAAGCTAATGTTGACACTAATAGAGCTTGAATAAGCCGTTCAGTTGCGCTAACTATCAGTCAACCTCCCTTCTGACCTTCACCAAACCTTTGGCACCACGATGTCGAAGCGATCAAATAACCATCTGGCATCCAACCTACCGCCGAACAAGCTCCACAACCCATCTCCATCACCAGCTCCAGTCGCAGGACTCTCACCGCACGTGCCGTCATCCACTTCCACCGTTGACGCTGCTACCCACTGTACAAGTCCTCGATCACAGTACCAAGAGCGCACATTTGTTATAACGCCACAATCCTCTTCATCTGAAGTCGGCAATACATCCCAACATGACGACCCAGCTGCAAGAAGCTCTTTGCCCTCCGAAATCACTGATCGGGGTCGTAGTATCACCCGCATGTGTAATGCTGGGTCGGAATGTTTCCGAATCGCCAACGTCCCACTGAATTGGAATGAGGATATGCTTCTTGCTGCTCTCGAAAATATCGACCCATACCGAGAAAGTGTAAAACTTCAACTTTCGCTCTACCCAGCATGTTGCGGCGCCAATCAAACGGCAATACTCAACCTTGACGTTTGTACTGAATATTATAAACAACTCAAGCTGCGCGACTTCAATTATGCGCCGATTACTAACACCACTGATAGTGAGCATCTTGTATTTGACTGCCATTTCTACGGCTTGACGCCTTTGAATTCACCTGGAGACAAAGTAGTTGCAGAGTGAGTTTTGCCTTGTCTTCTGTTGCCCAGTTCATGCTGACATAAGATAATTTGCAGTGTAGTTGCAGTAACCGGCCTTGCAGGCCATGCATTCGGATCTTGGAGAAATAATGACACTCACAAAATGTGGCTCAAGGATTTTTTACCCAATGATGTCAAGAATGTCAGGATTATGACCTATGGTTACGATAGCAGCCTCATTCAGGGTGCAAACAACGACACGAGACTGCTCGATTACAAAAGAAACTTCATCGAACAGCTGGAAAATTCTAGAAGCTCGGCAAAGGTTTGCATTCTTTTGTAGCAACTCAAGCTATGAGCTGACGCTTATTGTATTACGTGCATCAGGGTCGGCCTCTCATTTTCCTGGGGCACAGTATGGGAGGCATTTTGATACTACAAGTATGTGTTCGTTTACTTCAGAGCTTCACTTGTCAACTTACAATCATCGGTGACAGACATTAGTCGAATCTAAACGGAATCCTCATCACAAATCTATTCTGGATTCTACTCGTGGGATCTTTTTCTTTGCAACACCACACCAAGGTCTTCAAACCGAGTTAAATGAAATGGTCGATGTCGACTCAGGTGGACAAAGAAGTAACCTAATGATGCAGCTGAAAGCGGACTCAGAATTCCTGGAGAATCAAAAGGAGGATCTGATACGTATATGGGAAGGATTCAAACAAAAAAGAAGAGTAATTAGCTTTTACGAAACAGTAAAGACACCATCGGTCAGAAAGGTGAATACCACATCCCATTTTCTGCATAGCTCGAAATGCTACTCACTTCATATAGTTAGAATCAGGCGATTTTACACGAGATGGTGAGGAAGTACAAATCGTCCAGAGATTTTCTGCTCAATTATATCTGCCATCCGAATACCGACTCCCAGTCGACAAGAACCATACCGATATTGTGAAATTTTCCTCTCCGGTGGACACGACATATGCGACAGTGGTTAGACACATGAAAGAGTGCATTGGTACGTCCTGTGTTGGCTGTACAATAGATCCGTAATCAGCCCAGTGTATTACTGGATTTGAATCTACAGGCAGTGGGGACTGATGTTATTGTAGATCAAACCGACAGGGAAATGATTGTGCAATCACTTCTCCGTTCACAGGGAATAATCGACCATTACATCATTGATCAGAACAGTTATATCAAGTACCTCTCAAACGCGGGTGAGCTTGAGCAGGATAGTAGATTCTTCTCGATCTTCCACAATCTAGACTACATAGAGTGGCTTAAGGTTGATGGGAATGTGAACATATTGGCGATGTGTGGTTCACCCTTTTTAGAGCACGCTGCATCACAAATTGTCCATACTCTGATGAACGAGGCTGCCGACTTAACCCTATACTTCTTCGTCGGCTCGACAAGACATGCTAAGCGCTCACTGATACGATCAGTAGGTGACAGGCAGGATATATTATTGGTGTGCACCCTTCTGAGGGCGGTAATTGATTACCACCCGCTGCCTCAGCAGCAATCTCTTCTCAAAACATTTCTGGGAGAGCTTTTGGCACACCGAAGTGCCAAGAAGCTATCTAAACTGTCTACGGATCCCACGGAAGCTTTCAATTGGTTATTATGTCATTGCACGCTTCAGAATTTATGGGATGCATTTGAATAAGTGCTCAGCAAAGCAGAGAATCACGGAGACCAGATGGCTTGGGAAGGACAGGGCATGCGGCAGAACAAACGGAAACTGACATTCATTTTTGATCTCGACAGGCGCCTTGAGGAAACCTGGAAAGCACTGATCAATCATGTTCGGGGAGCAATAGCAAACCTGCGCCGAGAATACCTCGTGGTGAGATTGTTGATCACGAATCCACCAGTCGCTAGTGATCTTGGACTACTACAGCCATCAGAGATTATTCTTGAATACGACCAAGAAAGACAAGGTTTGTACGGCTCGCAAGTCGCTTGGCTTCCGATCTACGATCAATCTACATTGTCTAACATTGTTACAGACTGTCTTAACTCCCTCCGATTCAAAAATACACGGTATTGGAAGATCTCCACGCACTGTGAACATACGCTGGAGTGGCTTTGGAGGAACCCAGCTTATCGTTCTTGGAGCTCTTCTGAACACTCAAGTTTCTTGTTCATTGAAGGAAAGACAGGCAGCGGTAAAAGCACGCTGGTAAGATACTTTACGGACCACTGGCGAGAGGATGGAGCTATTATTGCGAAGTTCTTTTACAGCTACCGGGATGGAGAACTGGAGAGAGATCATCGCAATATGTTGCAATCCTTACTCTACCACATTCTCAAAGCAGACGAAACCTTCTTTATTCATTTTCAACAAGATTATCGAAATCTTAGAGATGCCGAATTGGACTGGTGGACCGGTACTACCTGGCCTTATGAAACATTGAAGAACATCCTTCAATCTTGCTCAGCACATCCGCTCAAACGAAGGCTTCTTCTAATTGTTGACGCTATGGATGAGTCCGACAATGTTGACAGGGCGAAGATTGTTCAACTTTTATGGGACTTATCCGTTGCTGCTGACAAAGAATGTGTGGTTAAAGTTTTTCTTGCTAGTAGACCAATCGGCGAATTTCATCCACAGTTCACACGCAAATGTAATCGAATCCAGCTGCAAATCGAAAATACGGACGATATTAGAAAATACACACATGGGATCCTGAACAACGAAGCATTCGACTTGGCTAAGATCATCTCTGCCCAGGTCGAGGACTACATCATTAAGAATGCACATGGGGTATTTCTGTGGGTATCTTTAGTACGAGATGAGTTGTTACGCTTTGTCCAGAGAGGTTCAGCTCGAGATACGGTGCTCAACTTTCTCAAAGAACTTCCTAAGGGACTCGAAAGCTATTATGAGTATATGTTTCAGAAATTGAATAGCGATGATGGAGACGATACTAGAGATGGCACACGAATATTTCAATTTTGTCTCTTCTCTCCTCGCGCAGTACAGCTACTTGAGTTAGGCCACGCTCTTGCGATCCCTGCTGAATTACAAGACCTTCTGCCCGACGCATCATCTTGGGAAGATAAAAGGCCGATAGATGTTAGGAACCGATTGCTTCATTGCACTGGAAATTTAGTGGAAATCAGAAATACTCCCATCTCGCGTCTCGATGGTAAGTTCTTCGTTTCGCTTATGCCGTTTTATGCGCCTAAGCTTACCATTCTCTCAAGCTATGGAGGAACACGCTATTGTTCAAGTAATGCATCAGACAGTGCGTCAATTTTTCCTCCGACCTCGCGACGTGGTGTGTAGATCTCCATTCCAAGTTGTTGCAAATGTGCAACAGTCGCGAATGATGATACAGACGACGTGCGTCCGGTATCTAAATGTCCATTACCAAGAAATTGTGAACAAACTTGCGGGTGATTGGAGACTCCAAGATTCAAGCCCCGAAGGTTTTCATAAGTTTGTTCAATACTTTGATACGAGACCCTTTATTAAGTACTCGCTCGAGTACTTGACACGACATAGGAGTGACATTGGTTCGGATAACCTTAAGCTTCTTTTGGGCTTGACCAGCAGCCTCGAAAGCTCTCCACCGTCACCAGCATTTTGCCTTCTAAAACGACTGGTCAATTCTAGTAGTGACTATGGCAACGTCCAGAAACAAATGAATCATTTGCTTGGAGTTTCAGCTGAAAATGGTTGCGTTGTAGCTATCGGCAACTTGTTGGAAGCAGGTGCACAGTGTGACTCCATGAACGAGTACAAGTGCCCACCGCTACACTCCGCCGTAAGGATGGGGCACGAGGCCACAGCGCGGCTGTTTCCTCGACCGTGGCGCTGATCAGGAGGCAAAAGATGGTGAAGGAAGAACGGCACTGCACCATGCGGCTTTGAATGGCCACTACTCCACGATCCAATTGCTCGTCCAGACCCTGGGCGGTGACATAGAGGTGGACGACAACAAAGGGTGGACGGCGCTACACAGTGCGGTTTCGAACGGCCATAACTCTACGGTACAACTGCTTGTTCAGACTCTGGGGGCCAACAAGGAGGCAGAAGACAACAAAGGACGGACGGTGCTGCACCATGCGGCTGCGAATGGCCACGATTCGATGGTCCAACTGCTCGTCGAAACAATGGGTATCAACAAGGACGCAACGGATAACCGTGGACTCACGGCGTTGCATTTAGGAGCTTGGTTTGGGCGTGAAAGTACTGTCCGACTGCTCGTCAATACCATACATGTGAATAGGGAAGCCAAGAATAAAGAAGGGAAAACAGCACTAGATCTTGCCCGAAATATGTACGTTTCCCATTCCGTCTTGTCGTTTGCGCCATGAAATAGTTGCTAACGAGAGCGCGATGGCGTGATCGAAAAGGTTGTCAGTTTCTCCCTGCTGCTGAACACTTCTGCCGGCTGCAACCAGCTGTTGCATACTAACGCGAGCCCGATAACCTGATCCGACAGAGAGTGAGTTTCTTGGTGCCGATGTCCCCCGAGGGCTGCTGGTGGCTAATCAGAACCTGATGGCGTAATTCGACAGCGAGTGTGTTTCCCCATGTTAGTTGTCCCCCTGGACAGCTGCGGATTGCTGACGCGAGCCCTATGATCTGATACGACAGCTTGTGAGTTTCACCATTCCACTATGCTAAACAGACCACTCTGCCGGCTACCATTTACTAATGTGAGCCTAATGACCTAATCCAACAGCACGTAAGATTCTCCCAGCTACTGGGACACCAGTTGGTTATCATTTACTAACAGGAGCCCGGTACCATGATCCGATAGCTAGTGAGTTCTTCCGTGCCGATGGCTCGCCCTGCTTGTTGCCAGTGGCTAATACGACCCCGATGGCCTGATACGACAGCCTGTAAGTTTCTCTCTGCAGCTTGTCTCCACTGCGAGCTACATTTCCCATGCAAGTGGCCCTCATGCCGGCATCCGTTTTCTAACGCGAGCCCGATGACCCGGTCCGACAGAGAGTGAGTTTTTTCTAGATGTTAGTCCCACCGTTTCTAACGACAGCATGATGGCCTGATCCGACAGAGAGTAAGTTTCTCCCTACTAGTGGTCCCACCTGTCAGCTGCGGTTTGCTAACACGAGCTCGATGGCATGATCTGACAGAGAGTGAGTTTCTCCATGCTAATGACCCACTCAGTGTTTCTAAGCGGCTAGGCCGGGCCGCTTAGGAACACTGAATTCACCCTGCCGGCTACCATTTGTTAATGTCATCCTGCTGACCTGTTCCAACAGGCTGTGAGTTTCTCCTGCTACTGTTCCACGTATGGGCTATAGTTTGCTAATGCGAACCTAATGACTTGATCCGACAGCTGGTGAGTTTCTCCTTTCTGATGATCCCCGCTGCCAACTACCATTTGATGCTGTGAGTCTCATTGCTGGATCTACTAGGTTGTGAGATTCTCCCTGCTGCTGCTAGTTCACTTATGGGCTATCGTTTACTAATGCGTACACGCTAACCTAATCCTCCAGTCCGTGAGTATTTCCCAAGTGATAGTCCTCCTACCAGCGATCGGTTGCTAATGCGAGCCCAACGACCTGCTCCGACAGGTCGTGCGTTTCTCCTTACTGCTAGTTCTCATGCCCGAAACCGGTTGCTAATGTGAGCCCGATGGCCTGATACGACAGGCTGTGAGTTTCTCCGTCATGCTGATCCCCCCTTGCCGGCTACCTGTTGCTGACTTGAGCCTGACTTGACAGGTAGTAAGTTGCTTTCTGCTGCTGGTCCCCTCTACCAGCTGCCGGTCACAGTGTACTAACACGAGCTCGATGACCTGGTCCGACAGCGAGTGAGTCTTTCTATGCTCGTGATCCCCCTGCTAGCGACCTTTTGCTAACGCAGGTCTGATGGCCTGATCCAACAGCATGTGAGTTTCTCTTTGCTGCTTTTTCCCCCTGCCAGCGACAGTTTACTCAACGAGTCCGATTACTTAATCAAACAGGATGTGAGTTTCTCTGTACGGCTGTGTTCCCCCTGCCGGCTACGTGTTGCTAATTTGAGCCTGATGGCCTGATTTGACAGGTAGTGAGTTTTATTCTGCTTATGGTCTCCTATGGCAGCTGCCGGTCACCGTGTACTAACACGAGCTCGATGGCCTGATCCGACAGCGAGTGAGTTTTTCTATGCTGGTGGTCCGCTCTGCTGGCTATCGTTTACTAATGCGAACCCGTTGGCCTCTTCCGGCAGCGAGTGAGTTTCTCTACGCTGCTAGTCCCCCGCTAAGGCCACCTACCGGTTGCTAATCTGCGCTCGATGGCCTCTTTCGGCAGCGAGTGAGTTTCTCTATGCTGCAGATCCCTGTCGGTGATAGGTTGCTAATATAAGCCTGATTCACCAGCTAGTGAGTTTCCTTCCCGATGTTGGTCCTACCCCAACATTTCCATCAATCCGGGCGGTCTCGGTCCGGCATGGACTATACCGAGAAGGTTTCAGTCTGCACTGGTCCATCCCTGGACCGGTGGAAACGTTGTCCCATGTGTCAGTTACCGTTTGCTAACGCGAGCCCGATTGCCTGATATGACAGCATGTGAGTTTCTCCCTACTGCTGGTCCGTAGCTGGGTAGCGTTTCCTGACGCGAACCTCATATCCGGATCCAACAGATCGTGAGTCTCCCTATTGCTAAGTCCTCCCTCACAGCTACCGGTTGCTAATGCCAGGCCGATGTCCTGACCCGACAGGCTGTGAGTTTCTTCCTGCTTCTGTTCCTCCTGCCGGTTGCCGGCTGCTTGGTTGCTAATGCAAGCCCGATGGCCCGATCTCGCAGCGCGTGAGTTACTTCCTGCTGCTAGCCTCTCTACCGGTTACCCTTTGCTAATGCGTGCCCAATGGCTTGTGTCGACAGCATGTGAGTTTTCAGCTGGTCCACCTATGCGGTACCGTTTGCTAACGCGAGCCCAATGGCATGATCCGACAGCTCGTGAGTCTCCCTGCTGCTGGTCGCCCAGACAGCCACCTTTTGCTAACGCGAACCGGATGACCCGGTCCGACAGCACGTGAGTCTCTCTTTGCAGGTGGTCTCCCCATACCGGCTACCATTTGCTAACGCGAGCCCGATGGCGTGATACGACAGGCTGTGAGTTTCTCCTGCAGCTGGTCCCCCTGTCTAGCTAGTAGCTACCGTGTGCTAATGCGAGTCCGATGGCCGGATATGACAGCCGGTGAGCTTTTCCCTGCCGCTGGTCCTTCCTGCTGGCCACCACGTGCTAATGCGAGATCGATGGCCGGATCCGACAGCCGGTGAGTTTTTGCTTGCCCTAGTCATTCCTGCCGGCTGTCAGCTACAGGCTGCTAACGCGAGGTCGATGCACTAATCCGACAGAGAGTGAGTTTTTCCCAACAGCTTGTCCCCGATGTTGCCTAGCAATTGCTAATATAAGTTTGATGTCCTGATCAAACAGGTTGTGAGTTTCTCCCTACTACTAGTCTCTATGCCAGCAATCGTTTGCTAATGCAACGCCGATGGTCTTGTGCGACAGGATGTGAGTTTCTTCGTGCTAATGGTCCCCCCTGCCGGTTACAGTTTGCTAACGCGAGTCCGATGGCCTAATACGACAGTGGGTGTGCTTCTCCTTGCTACCAGTCCCCTGGCTGGCTACCGTTTGCTAACGCGAGCCCGATGTCCTGATCCAACAGCGACTGCCTGTGAGTTTACCCTGTTGCTTCCCTTCCCGCCTGGACTGCCAGTAGCTAACTTGGAGTCGTAGCCAGTAAGTATTTCCTTCATCGTTCCGAGCCGTAGTTTCCGGTAATTAATTCCCATCGGATATCTAAATTCATTAGAAAGTTAGTTGTTCTCTATCATTTCTACGCCACATTGGTTTTAGACTAATTTAATCTCGATGGCTTCACTATAAATGGCAGAATGTAAACTTTTCACCTGTTATCTCCATGAAAGTCTTCAGCTAACTTCAATTCAACGGCTCTGGCAGAATGTGAGTCCCCTGGCGGTTTCTCATCCAAGCAACGGTTCACTAACCGGATCTTATGACTCATTTTACAGAAGGTACGATTCTCCGCAATCTTCACGCAACAATGTTAGTTATTTAGCGCAATGACATTGTTCTACAGCTTGTAAGATTTGTTGGGCGTTCCCAGATACTATAGCATATGTCTAATATGATTCTGGTCGGTTTGATATGACAGCCTTGAGAGAGAATGAAGTTCCCATCCTGCGACTTCATTTGATAAGCTCTAGGTTTCATCCTGATACTTCTCCGCAGCCACGCTCCATCGCTTACTGAAAGTTAGGCTGTGAATTGGCAGAATTGGTTTCAATGTGGACATCCTAGTTGTGGTGGTGCAAGAAATCTTTCTAGTTCTCGGTTCGGTTTTGGTTCTTGGAAGTTATGTCTTGTGTAGTTGTCAGTTTTGATTTAATTCTTAAATTTTATTCCATATCTCACGATTAACTGATATGCAAAATATCAATTTCGGCACTCATTACAGAGTCGATGTTCTCAAGTACGTGGCTGCTGGGGTCTGGTGTTAGTCAATTAGTCTGTGCATGTCCTTATCGTACGTATGTTATCAAGGGAGAATCCCATTCCCAACATAGACAAAACAGAGTGCATGCAGTATGATTATAACAAATAAAACAACTCCTGTCGAACATGTAATCTGCATGCCAACCGCTTATGAACATGAAACGTATGTTGCAGCACATCTTGCATGAGTTTAATCCATTGCACCAGTAAATTTGTTCGGTGGCGGATCCTCAGCAAACATTCTATCATGAATTCTTGTCAACACCACGGGAGTATCATGGAGTAGATATCATTCTACCATTTCACTCTAGAACGATTTTGTCGACACTAATTCAGTTTTTATCGCATACATCCCCATCCCTCGTGCCATGAACCCAACGGCAGCCAAGTG
>Ga0307512_10003022_pt1 | contig 20223 bp, 25 predicted proteins | sample 14_EM_MG_FD_200267 | JGI IMG/M metagenome (GOLD analysis project Ga0307512, IMG submission 200267) | Populus trichocarpa ectomycorrhiza microbial communities from riparian zone in the Pacific Northwest, United States - 14_EM | ecosystem: Host-associated > Plants > Roots > Unclassified | place... | reverse complement strand
CGAACTCCACGATGGACCCGTTGATCCCGGAATTCGAGGCCAGCACGAAGACGTCCTCGGGGTGCGGCGCGGCCAGCTCGTAGAGGCGGCCGGCCACCGTCGGGTCGCGCTCGAGGTGGCCGTCGGCGAGGACCTCGCGCGTGTCGTCACCGTAGAGCACGACGTCGCGCAGGGCGATGCGGTTGGTCGCGATGAGACCGCCGGCCCGACCGGCAACCTCCATTGTGAACGCTTCGGAGTGGCCGGTGCCGAACGCCTGGATCACGCCGCCGCGCAGCAGCGCTCCCGCGACCAGGTCGGCCGCCGTGGCGACCTCCGCCGCGGTGTCGGCGACGACTCGGTCGAGGACCGATCGCAGCGCCGCGACATACGCGTCCGCACTCACCGTCATGCTCACACCCTCCGCAGCACCAGCGGTGGACAGACGACCGCCCGGCATCAGCTTTCGGGGTCGTCCGGTTCAGCCGAAACGCTATTCCATCGATGAACCGGTTGGCTAGACCCTGGTGCGAAGTTGCGGACGGTTACCGCGGGCGGCGGTCGGCGCGGGACGGCGCGGCGGTCACGGCGTGCCCCAGCGGGATTTCCGCGGTGCGGCGCAGCCCGTCGATCGCCGCGTCGTAGTTGAGCTGGGCGACCCGCACGTAGAGGCAGTCCAGGACCAGCAGCTGGGCATGGCGCGCCGCGTCGCCGCCATGCCGGAACGTGGTGTCGTACACCGCGGTCGTGAGCGTGATATTCGCGGTGCGGGCCAGCGCCGAACGGGCGTTGTTGGTGATCGCCACCGTGGTGGCGCCCTGTCCGGACGCCCGCCGCATCGGCAGCACCACCTCGCCGGTCACCCCCGAGTGCGAGATGCCGATCGCGACGTCGGCGCCGGAGAGCAGGGCCGCGCTGGTCTCGGCGAGGTGCCCCTCGACCCGGGCCCACACCGGCCGGCCGATGCGGTGCAGCCGCATCTCCAGCTCGTGGGCGGCCGAGGCACTGCCGCCGATGCCGTAGACGTCGATCCGCCCGGCCTGGGCGACCGCCGCGGCGGCCCGGTCCAGCGCGGCCAGGTCGAGCTGCTCCAGGGTGCGCTGGATCGATGCCACGTCGCGCTGGGCGACCACGGCGGCGACGTGCTCGACGCTGTCGTTCGGCCCGATGTGCGGGCCGAGATCGATGCTCCACCGCCCGGCCGACGCGCGCCCCTCCTCCTTGGCCAGCCGCAGCCGCAGGTCCTGAAAGCCGGACAGCCCGATGGCGCGGCAGAAGCGCACGACGGTGGCCGGTGAGGTCCCGCTCTGCACGGCGACGTCCTGCACCGAGGCGCCGGCCACTTGACCCGGCACCTCCAGCACGTGGCTGGCGACCGCCTGCAGCGCCTCGGGCAAATCCGCGAAAACCGCCTCTAGATGCGCCAGCACATCGGCGTCGGTGGACAGCGGCCGAGCCGCACCGCTCGGGCGATTCGTCGGGGTCACCGCGGAACCTCATTTCGACGCCGTTTCCAACCGCAGGAAAAGTTTACCAGTCTTGTCGCCACGCCACCCACCGCGGTGGCTCTCGGGCCTGCATACCCGCAGTCCTAAGTGGATGCTTCGCGCAACGCCAGCCGGGCCGCGCCCAGCGCGGGATTCGTCGCGTACGAGACGGCCAGCAACCACCTGGCCGTGGCGCGCTCCGCAACGAGCCGCCCGATCGCCGTACCGTCCGCGACCACGCTCCCGGCGAGGACCAACGGACTTCCCGGGCGCGGCGCTAGCCCGCCGATCGCCGCGCTCAGCGCCCCGGCGGCCGCCTCGACAATGCGGCCGGCTGCCGGGTCGCCATCTGCGTGACTCGCCGTCACGATCGGCGCCAGCCGAGCCAGCGAGATCGGCGGACCCGCGTACGCGGCGCTGAGCAGCGCCTCATAGGCCGGGTCCACACCCAGTTCCGCCGCGATCCGCTCGACGAGCACCGTCGGCTCGCCGCATCCCTGCAAGGCCGCGAGGACCGCCTTCATCGCCTGCTGGCCGAGCCAGAAGCCGCCACCGTCGTCGCCGAGCAGCCAGCCGTTGCCATCGACGTGTCGTACCAGCCGACGGTCCACGATCTGGCAGGCCGCCGCACCCGTCCCGGCGACGAGAACGTAGCCGTCCGGGCGGTCGGCGCCATCGGCGAACGCCGCCTCCACATCCGGGCGGATGTCGAGGCCACCCTGAACTCCGACGCCGGCCAACGCGGTGACAAACGCGCCCCGCGTCCGCGCGGCGCTGCTGGCCATCCCACCCGCCATGGCGATGAACACGCGGGCCGCGTGCGATGGGTCCAGACCCGCCAGGGCACCACGAACGGCGGCGACAATCGAGGCAATCGCGACCGGCAGGTCATGCGACGTCGGGTTGCCCGGCCCGCCTACCCCGTGCCCCAGCACCGCACCTCGCGATGACATGGCGATCGCGCGGGTGCCCGTGCCGCCGGCATCGACCCCGATCACCAGACTGGGATCCTCTTGCACGGGGCGAGCATAGATCAGGCAAGTCGAGAACGCGGCCCGGGCCGAAGGAGCGTGCCCGCCGACATCGACGAGTCGCGGATCCGTTCGCTGGAGCCCCTGACCGCGGCCGGTTGGCGTGCGGGCAATAGCGTGTCGGGCATGGTCTGGAGTTACGGCGACACGGTCCTTTATCGATACGGGCGACAAGGACAGGCGCGTTTCGTACGGGTCGGCCGGGTTATCGCCGACGACGCCGATGGGCTGGCGTTGTGGATCGGTGCGGGCTCACCGCAGATCGAATCTGTCCTGGCCGACGGGCGGGGTCTGCGCGACGTGTCGATCGCCGAGCGGGTCCACCTGCCCCGGGCTCGGCGCCAGTCCGCCTGGCGAGGTCCCGGCATCGTGCACTACGCCCCGGCTATCGGCGACTGGTCCTTGTGGTGGTTCTTCGACGCCTCCCACCGGTTCGAGGGCTGGTACGGCAACCTCGAGTCGCCGCGTGTGCGCTGGCAGACCGGCAGCCTGCGTGGCGTTGACACCGCAGACCGTGCCCTGGATGTGCGGATCACCCCGGACCGGGTCGGCCGGTGGAAGGACGAGGACGAATTCGCCGCGCTCACCGGCCTGCCGGGCCGCTGGACCGCCGATCAGGCGCCGGCGATCCGGGCGACCGGAGAGCATCTGATGGATCTCGCGGCCAGCGGCGCACCGCCGTTCGACGGACGGTGGACCGACTACCGCCCGGACCCGGGATGGGAGCCGCTATCTTTGCCGGACGGCTGGGATCAGCCGCACCGAGCCACCCCATAGCCAGACAACCGAGGAACACCGGCCGATTCCCCACTTTGGATCGCCACCGTGACGAATGTCGAGCGCCTGCTTGAAACCGCAACCGCTGACCCGGACGCGACCGCCTGGCACGAGCTATACCAGGAGGTTTGCCACCAGGGTCAGTGCTACCCCGACGGCTTCTTCCTCCTCCCCCACCTGGCCCAGATCGCCGCGGGCTTCGCGCCGGCCTCCCGCGACAACGTGCCGATCCTCGCCGGGCAGATCGCTGTGGACCTCGACGAGGCTTCGCGCATCCGGTACGCCGAGGCGTTGGCAGCCCTGCGCCGATCGACCGATGAGTGGATCTCCACTCCCACCGATCCGCAGACCTTCCCGGTGTCGGAGCAGGTCGGCCTGTACTGACACACGCAACGCCCCGCCACAGCGGCGCCGTCCCGCACCCGTCGGCTCAGTCGGAGTTGCCGGTGCGGCCGGTCCACGGTCTTCCGGGGCCGTCGCGTTCCGCGCTGCCTCCGGCCGGTAGGTCGAGGACGTCGATCAGGGACTGGTCCTCGTCCACCGCGTGGTGCCAGTGCCCGATCTTGCCGGTGCTGCCGTCCGCGTCAGACATGCCGATGAGCTGCCACATGCCGTCGTCGGCGTCGTGGCTGACCAACAGAACGGGCTCGCGGCGTTCGAAAACCTCCAGGGTCTGGATGCACGTGGTGCCCAGCAGCCAGTGTCGCATCCACCAGGCACGTCGGTCGTGCCGCATCACGTGGTCGACGACCCACCACACAAACGGCAGATCTTCGTGTACACGCGCCTGGTCCGCGGTCAGGTCCGGTCCACCCTGCGGTACCCGCTCGAACGGGTCGTCGGTGAGCGAGAACGCATGGCCCTCCTCGTGCCTGAAAACGACGGCGTGGAAGGTGCCGCCACCGGGATTGCCGGCGCCGATCCCGATCGACATAGCTGATCCAACAACTCGATCTTCCTCGGCGACGCCTCGTAGGGGCTCGTCCGCTGGACCGGGCGGGCGCCCTGCCGTGCAAGCCGCTTCGAGGTCGGATCAAGAACTACTTGTCGGACCTTCGATTGGCGTTGATCTGCTCGTGGTTGGCCATCGCCCATTCGGCGAGCGCCATCACCAGCGGCACCAGGGTCCGGCCCAACTCGGTCACCTCGTACTCGACCCGAGGCGGCACCTCGGCATAGGCGGTGCGCTTCACCAGGCCGTCTTCGACCAGGTGTTTGAGCGTCAACGTCAACATCCGCTGCGAGATGCCGGCAACGGCCTCCTCGAGCTCACCGAAGCGCAGCGGGCCGGAACGCAGCGTGCCGATCACCAGCAGGCTCCACTTGTCGCCGATCCGGTCCAGCACCTCGCGGACCGCGCCGCCGTCCCGGATCCGCGGCGGACGGGCGGCCTTGCCTGTGACCTTCGCCATGCCCGCCGCTCCCTTCCTGGACACATACATCGATGTGCCTTTTGTGGCCGACCCCATGCGCACAGATCATCAGGCTACGCACAAGCGGTAAGGATTGGGGAAACGGTGAACATCGCACTATGGATCGCCCAGGGTCTGCTCGCACTGGCCTACCTCGCCGCGGGCGGGCTCAAGGCCGTGCGCCCGCGCGCGCAACTGGCCGCATCCGGCAACTTCGACTGGATGAAGGACACGTCGGACGCCGGCGTGAAGGCGGTCGGCCTGGTGGAGATCCTCGGCGCAGTCGGCGTGATCCTGCCCTGGCTGACCGGGATCGCCCCGATCCTCACCCCGATCGCCGCGATCGGCCTGGTCGTGGTGCAGATCGGCGCGCTCCGGGTGCACCTGGTCCGCAACGAACGCCGGCCGTTACCCGTCAACGTGCTCCTGCTGCTGCTCGCCGCCTTCGTCGCGGTCGGCCGCTTCCTGGGCTGACCCACTTCATCCGAGGCTTGGGGTAGCGCGCCGTTTCCTTCCCCACCGTTGCTCAGACCGGGTCGATCGTTCCTAGCGGCCACCGCCGCCCAGGCGGACGTCGTCGGCGCTGTCCTTGAGCGCCTCCGGCTTGGCTTTGACGTCCGGTTTGTCGGGCGCCAGGTCGAGCTGCCACCGGCCCGGGTCGGTCGCAGCGCCGGCCAACGCCTCCGGGTAGGCGCCGGTTGCCCCCCACTGCTCGGCCGCGGCTAGGTCGGCGAGGCGCAGCCCCGCCTGCGTGCGCGGGTCAGGGCCGTAGCCACTGATCCGGTTCTGCAGCAGGACGTAGACGACCAGCGGCGTGACCACTATCGGGGCGGTCGTGAACTCCACCAGACCCAAAAGGACGAACCAGCCCAGGCGGACGTGGAATTCGGCATCTGGTGCGGGATCGATGGCGGACAGGCCGATGAAGGCAGGGATGGGGAGGGGGAGCCCGAGGCCGAGTGCCCAGACCAAGGCTGCGTTCTGCGAGCGTCCCCGAGAGTGTGGGTGCCGTACCAATCCCGCCTTGGCAGTCTCGTTCCAGAGCGTTGCCGTCAGCGGCTGCTCGCGCACGACCCCGCGCAACTCGGCGATCGGCACAGGCGCCTCGGCGGCCTCGGCGAGGACGGCGTCCGTCAGTGGCCGGGCGGACGCCGGCAGGGCGCTGGCCGGGGGCTGGCCGAGAATGCGGCGCAGGCCGCCGTCCGACAACGTGGCCCGCTCGTGCCTGACCAGATCGGCGATGATCAGGTCGGTGACCCGGTCGGGGCCGCCGATCGCGAACGCCAGCGTCACGGGGTCGGGCCTGGTGCGGAGCCATTCGGTGGCCCGGACCACCGCGTGCCGGCGATTCCAGCGCTCCCGGGCTGTCGGCCCGAGTAGCAGGAAGGCTCCGCCCAGCGCGGCGAACACCGCCCCGGCCGCCGGGTTCGCCACGGTCACCCCGATGAGCCCGCCGAGCAAGGCCACGTTGGTGACGTAGAAGAAGAAGGAGCCCATGATCGCCCTTCGCCCGTCGGGAGTCTCTCAGGGTAGGAGCACCATCCAAATCGCTCGATCGGTCGCGCCCGGCGCGATCCCGTCGCAGGTCAGCGTATCGCCGTCCGCAGCAGACTGTGGCTCTCCACGGTGTGCGGTGTCGCCGGGTGCGGGGATGATGGCCCTGTGCTGCGTTCCGTTCTGGTGGTTGACGATCATGCCGAGTATCGGATTTCGGTGCGTGCGCTGCTGGAAGCGGACGGGTTCGTCGTGCTGGGTGAGGCTGGTACCGGAGCCGAGGCGATCCGCGCCGTCGGCAGGCTGAGCCCGGACGTGGTGTTGTTGGACGTCCGGCTTCCGGATATGGACGGGATCGCGGTAGCCGAGTCGGTGGCGCGGCTGCCCGATCCACCCCTGGTCGTGTTGGTGTCCAGCCGGGACGGCGCGGCTTATGGCGCCCGGTTGATCAATGCTCCGGTACGGGGATTTCTTGCCAAGATCGACGTTAGCGGCGCGTCGTTGCGCCGGTTGATCGGCTAGGTGCGTGGTGTCCTGGCTTCGGCTCCTGGTCGCCGTCGTCGGTGTCGCCGGTGGCGTGGTTGTGGACAGCTGGGCGTTCGATATGGATCAGCCGTTGCAATGGTTGCCTGATCTGGCGGTGGGTGTGGTCCTGATCGTCGCCGGGGCGGCACTGGCCGCGCGGGTACGCGGCACCGGTGTCCTGCTTATCGCGACGGGCATGGCGTGGTTCGCCGGGACGGCCCTGCCGGAGGCCACCTATTGGCATCGCGGGGTGCTGGTTCACCTGCTCGTCTCGTACGCGGGAATGCGTTCTGTCTCCCGCAGCGGTTGGTTGCTCGTGGGGGTTGGCTACGCCGCCGCGGTGGTCCCGTTCTGGCGCGACGATGCGACAAGCCTGGTTGCCGGGAGCATTGCGCTGGCCGTTTCAGCAGCGGGTCTGCATCGGACCAGGCGGCGCCGGCAACACACCCGGCAGGTCGCGTGCGGGGTCGGCGCGGGTCTCGCCACGGTGGTGCTGCTCGCCGCGGTGGCACACCTGATCTGGCCGGTCGAAGCGGCGCTGCCGTCACTGCTGGCGTACGAGGCGGCGCTCGTGGTCGCGGTCGGCGCCCTCTGGGCCGGTCTTCGTCCCGCCGGCGTCACCGCCGTCACGGATCTGGTCGTTGAGCTCGGGCACATCCGGTCGGACCCGCTGCGCGACGCGCTGGCCGACGCGCTGGGCGACCCCCGCCGTACGGATCGGGTATTGGCAGGCGTCCCGGGCGGCCTACGTCGACGACGCGGGAGGGGTGCTGAGCCCACCGGCCGCCGGCCCGCAGAAGTTGACGAGAGTCGACCGGGACGGTCGTCCGTTCGCGGCGTTGCTGCATGACGCCCTGCGGGCGGACTCGACGATCGCGGCGGCGGTCGCCGCGGCCGGCCGGCTGATGTCGGCCCACGCCGTGCTGCAGGAGGACATCCGGGCTCGCGTCGCCGAGGTGTCGGCGTCTCGTCGCCGGTTGCAGCTTGCCGTCGATGAGGAGCGGCGACGTCTGGAGCAACGGCTGGCCAGCACTGCCGAATCGCGGCTGGCCGGGATGTCGGATGAGCTTCGCCGGATCCCGCGACCCGGTGACGCCCATCTGGCCAGGGCGATGGATCAGCTCGAACGGACTTTGCTCGATCTGCACGATGCGGCGCGCGGGTTGTATCCGCGTGAGCTCGCCGGCGGTCTGACCTCGGCGGTGGCGGCGCTGTCGAGCCGCTGCCCCGTACGGGTGGTGCACTCGGTGACGCACCGGCGCTTCCACCCGGAGATCGAGATGGCGGTCTACTACCTGTGCGCCGAGGCGCTCACCAACGTGGCGAAACACGCCTCCGCGTCGGCGGTCCGGGTCGAGGTCGAGGTGCGGCTCGGCGCTCTGGTCGTCACGGTGGCCGACGACGGGATGGGCGGCGCGGCCGTTGCCGGCGGGAGCGGCCTTCAGGGTCTGCTGGACCGGGTCGAGTCCGTCGGCGGCACGTTGCGGGTCGACTCCGAGCCGGGAGCCGGCACCACCCTGGCCGCCGAGTTTCCGCCCGGCGGCCAGCCTTGATGATGCGGGGCGTTCAGCCGATCTTCGTCCACGGCTCTCCGCCGAAGAGTGTTTTCGTCAGGGCGTCCGGTGGAGTGTTGTTGCCGGCACCGGTCACGGTGAACCACAACGAGTCCTTGTCCAGTCGCCAGGTGGCGGTGAAAACCTCACGCCCGTCGGTTCCGCCGCACCGGGACCGTTGATCCACCACCAGGATCGTGCCGGCCGAGACGCAGTAGACACCCGGGCCGACCGGCCATCCGCGCTGCTGCGTGGTGACGACTCCCTTGTCGAAGGTCATCGTCCACAACCCGGCATGGTCCTTGGCGTCACGTCCACCGACCCCGCCGGCGAGCAACTCCTGTTCGGAAACGTCCTTGCGATACGTACCGTCGGGAAAGGCGTCCGCAGCGGGCTGGGCGGACGTGGCAGCGGCATGCGGAGGGCCGCAGGCGTCGACCGGCGGTGCCGGCTCCGTGCGCGCCGCGAGGCCGCGGATCGCGGCGATGAACGCCGCGGTCTGCGCGTCCTTCTCCAACTCGGCATAGACCGGTTGTGCCTCGCGCCGCAACGCGGCCAGATCTGCCGGCGCGGCCAGGGCGACCGCGTTGCCGTTCTGGCAGAACCGCTTCGCTTCGTCGGCGCTGACCGGCATGGACCGCACTCCCCAGTCGCGGGTCGCGATCGCGGCGTCCTTCCTCGTCCCGGTCCTCGCGCACATCGCGGTGGCCGCCCCGACCGGGCGGGTGACCGGCACCCCCCGGCGCACCGCGGTGGCGGCCGCGTATGGGCTCACCACGCTGTTCAGCGTCGGCTACGCGATCACCTGGGACCCGTTCCGTGATCGACAATGCTGGAGCGACTGCACCGACAACGCGTTCCTGCTCGCCGGGAATCCGGCCGGAGCGCGGTTGATCGAGGAGGCGCGACTGGCCACGGTCGTGGCCGTCGGAGTCTTCACGTTGATCGCGGTCACCTGGCAGTTCGCCACGGCGACGGCGATCGCCCGAGCCGTCGGATGGCCCATCGCCCTGCCTGCCGCCCTCGCCTCCACCTCGGAGGCTGTCTACGCCGCGGCCCGCCTCGGCGATCGGGCAGAGGGCCCGGAACGCGACCTGTTCGTGGGAGTTTTCCTTGCCCGTGCGGCTTGCCTCACGGCGCTCGCCGCCGGCGTGATCTGGTTCCTGTGGCAGCGGCGCCGGCGCCGGGCCGCCTTCGTCACCCTGGTCGACGCGCTCGGCAAACTGCCCGGCACCGGATCGCTGCAGGCCACGCTGTCGCGATTGCTGGGTGATCCGTCGCTGACCGTCTCCTACTGGCTGCCTCGCGTCGAGCGCTACGTCGACCGATCAGGCCGTCAGGTCCATCCTCGCGCCGAGCCTGGTCGCGCGTTGACGTCCATCGTCCGCGACGGCGTCCCGCTGGCGATCGTCGCCCACGAACGGGACGTCATCGACGATCGTACGCTGCGCCTGAAGATCGGATCCGCGGCCTTGCTCGCCATCCGACAACGAGCGGCTCAGCGCGGAGTTGCTCGCCCACCTCGAGGACTTGCGCGCCTCCCAGCGGCGCATCATCACGGCCGCCGACACAGCGCGCCGAAGCATCGAGCGCGACTTGCACGACGGGGCTCAGCAGCGGCTATTGGTAGTCCTCTACGAACTCCGGCTGGCCAGAGCAGACCCGGCCGTCCACGGCGAAGAGGCGGCGGCGCTGGACCGGTTGATCGGCGCCGCGCAGCAATCTCTGGTCGACCTACGCGAACTCGCCCACGGCATCTTCCCCACCATCCTGGAAGAATCCGGCCTCGAAGCCGCCCTCTGGACGCTCGCCGATCAAGCCAGCACAGTCATCCAGATCGACGCCATGCCCGACCGGCGGCTGCCGGCAGCCATCGAACAGGCGGCCTACCTCGTCGTGACCGAGACCTTGGCGACGGCCCCGTCCGCCGGCCTCACCGTTCACGCCAGCGCGCCGGGCGACGTACTCGTGCTCCAACTCGATGGCCCGCAAGCCGCACCGACGCAGTATTTGCTCGATCGAATCGGTGCCGCCGACGGCACCCTGACCTACCACGACGGGACCCTGCACGCGGAGATCCCATGCGGATAGCCGTCGCCGACGACTCCATGCTCACCCGGGAGGGCCTCGTCCACCTGCTCACCGGGCAAGGCCACGACGTCGTCGGGCGGGCGGACAACGCCGAAGACTTGATGTCGATCGTTGATGTGTCGCATCCCGACGCCGTCGTCGTCGACATTCGCATGCCACCCACCCACACCGACGAAGGGCTGGTCGCGGCGCGACGCATCCGCGCCGCGTACCCGGAGATCGGCGTACTTATCCTTTCCCAGTACGTCGAGCCCAGCTACGCCATGCGGTTGATCGAGGACCGGCCCGAAGGCGTCGGATACCTCCTGAAAGACCGCGTGTTCGACGTCGCCGTGCTCATCGACGCCCTCCGGCGCATCGCCGAAGGGGAAACCGTCGTCGACCCCACCATCGTCGCCCGCCTCTTCCGCCGCCGCCGGACGGCCGATCCCCTCGACACCCTCAGCGAGCGCGCCACCCAAGTCCTCGGCCTCGTCGCCGAAGGGATGTCGAACCACGCCATCGCCGCGCGACTGCACATCACCGAACGGACCGTCGAATCACACATCACCAAAACGTTCCTACAACTCGGCCTCACCGACGACCCCGACTCGCACAAGCGCGTACTCGCTGTGCTTGCCTATCTGCGCCATCACGGCACGAAGCTCGGCTGACTGGTCCGTCAACGGAAGTCGCCGGTGTGGTCGACTGTCCACTGCGCGAAAGTCCGCGCGGGATGGCCGGTGACCTCCTCGATGATCGTCGAGACCTGGGCCGGCGCACGCGGATCGGCGGTATGACAGTTAGCCGATCAAGGAGCGCTATCGCGCTGCGAGCCATTGACGGATCTGAGTGAAGTCGACATCGGTAAGGCCGAGGAACGGGTCAACGCGGTGCAGCAGAGCCTTCCCCGGATAGTGGGCTTGCACCCATCGCCGGTCGGCCTGCGTGATTTCGTCGTCGAGCCAGATGAACGGGCGGCCGGCCGCCCATCGGGTAAGGAACGCCGTCTTCCAGTGCAAGCCGCGCTCGGGCTGGTCGTCCTCGGGGAATTCGACGACGGGCAGTTCCGGCAGACCGAGCCGAGGCGCGACGAGGTCGTTCGCGTCCGTCATCCAGGTCGTTGCCCAGACCAGTCGGCAGCCCAGGGCCAGCAGGCTACGCCCGTCCGCCGGGTCGAGCCGATCCAGCAACGGATTCCCTGACGCGTCCTCGGCTGGGATGAGGAGGCGGGACGCGACCGGAGCGGACTCGGCTGGTCGCGCGCGGAACGGGATCAGCGTGCCGTCAACGTCGAGAAACACGATCGGGTAGTCAGCCGGCTCGGCCATCATCGGCAGAATCTACCTGCGCGATCGGCGTACTCCCCAGCCTGCAGACACCGCAGGTCGGGGCTAACGCGATCGCGGGGCGACCGCCTCCTTGGTAGCGTCCCCACGTGGCTTGATCCCCGGGCGCGTGCAGCCTGCAACGCATGAACCAACGCCGAAGTCGACGGCGACCTCTTCGCATGCCCGGAGATCAGACCCTCATGCCTTTCCATGACGCCCCTGGGCCGTCGCCTGTGCCCGAGCGCACCGACCCGGAGGCCGCGCGCCTCGTGCTGGCCGACGCCAACCGCACGCACGGCACGTCCTATCACCTCGCGGAGCCGTTGGCCGGCGGCTTCCAGTCCGGGACCTGGCTTCTTCGCGACGGCAAGAATCAGGACGCGGCCGCCGTACTCAAATGGTCTCCCAACCGGACTCGGGCGCCGCAGATCCTGCGGGCGGCCCGCGCGGTGCAGCGGGCCCGAGCGGCCGGTTATCCCACTCCTGCCTGGCTTGCCGCCGGAGTTGCCGGGCTCGGGTTTCCTTACCACATCCAGCAGTATGTGCCGGGAAGCTCACCTCGCCACCTCACTGTCGAGGTCGCCGAACGGCTTATCGCTGTGCTGGAACAGCAGCGTGGCCTCGACGTCGATCCCCACCACTGCTGGTCGCGCTACGCACGCGACCGGCTTGCCGGCGGGTGGGAGCACGCGTGCGAGGCCATAGCCGGCTCCGGTACCCAAGGGCTCGGGTTCGTCGCGGCCATCGACGCGCTTCTCGCCTCATTTGGGCAGGTCGAGCTGCCGACCGGAGACCTCGTGCACGGCGACTTTCGGCTGAATAACATCTTGTTCGGCTCCGAGCGAGTGGCTGCGGTCATTGACATCGAAGCGCTCGGCAGCGGTACCCGCGCGTTCGATTACGCCACCCTGCTGACTGTGGACAATGCCGACCCGGCGGGCTGGGAACTGATACGGACCGCCGGCGAAAAGGTCGCAGGTCCGGGCGTACTGTCGCACTGCTTTGCGCTTGTGGCTCTTGAACTTGCCGACTTTGTCGGTCAGCGTGTCCCCGGACGGCTTCCCGTCATCCTCGGTTCTCTGACAGATCGGGCCGAGTCCCTCCTGCCGGCGGCTTACGGATAGACGGTTTCCGGCTGGCTGGTCGTGTTGTGCATGGTCCAGAGCAGGTCGGCGAGGTGCGTGGGGTCGACCGTGGGGATGTCGGGGACCGGGGCACCGGCGGCCTTGGCGGCCTGCATCTGGGCGTGGAAGGGCGTGTTTTCGATCGCGGCACCGATGTAGAGCCCGCCGACGTAGACGCCTTTGTCGGCGACCGCGGCGTGCAATGCCTGCAGGAGGTTGCGCTGAGCGGCCAGGACGAGCCCACCGGCGATGGTCGGATTGCCGTGCAGGGCGCTGGCTCCCTGCGCGCTCAAGATGGCGCCGTCTCCCCGGGCGATCATGGGCGGCAGGAACTCTCGCACCAGCTCAAGCAACGTGTAGAGGCCGAGCGGCATCAGTTCTTGTACGCGCTGGGGCGTCAGATCGAGCACCGGAACGAACCCGTTGGCGGCGGCGCCGTAGTAGAGCACGTCGGGATCGCCGACCGTGGTGCGGATCCGGCCGGCCAGCTCCGGGATGGCATCGGTGTCGGCGAGGTCGGCGACGATCGCGTGCGCCCGCGCCCCGTCGCCGGTCAGCTGCTTGACGAGTTGGTCGAGCGGCTCTTGGCGGCGGGCCACGAGCGCAACGGTGTAGCCCTCTCGCGCGTAACGGTGGGCGACGGCTTGACCGAGGCCGGGACCGGCCCCGAGCACGACGATGGACTTGGACATAATCTGACCCTAGGGTTAAGTTAACTACGTCGTCAAGTTGCTATCGTGGGTGCGTGAGTACCAGCGCCGACCACGTTGCCCTGCGCGCCGACGCCGCCCGCAACGTCACCCAGATCCGCGCTGCCGCCATCGCCGCATTCCGGGGACGTGGACTGGGCACACCGTTGGAGGACATCGCCGCGGCAGCCGGGGTCAGTAAGGCCACCATCTACAACCGCTTCGGCGGGCGGGAAGGACTCATCGACGCCGTGATCGGCGAGCTCGTCGCGACCGAGATGTACGCGATCATGGACAAGGCCCGGCGAGTCGATGACCCTTGGCCGGCCATCGCCGGCTACATCAGCGACAGGCGCGATCTGCAGTACCGCGAACCCGCCTTCACCGACGCGCTCCTGATGAGCTATCCGAACTCCGCGCAACTCGTCGCACTCGCCAACGCCGCCACCGAAATGACCGAGGAACTGCTCCAGCGGGGCCACGACGCCGGAGCGCTGCGCACGGACTTCAACGCCAGCGACCTCTACTACGCCGACGTCGCCAACGGGCTCGCCCTCCGCACGCTGCGCGCCCACTCGCGCGAGGACTACGACCGCCGCACCCGCTTTTTCATCGACAGCCTCCGCCCGCGCTGACAGCCGCTGGTCGATTCATACAAGAGCGATTGAGATGTCGTGGATGTTGGCCAGATGATCTGTGCATGCCACGGAAGACATTCTCGGAGCGTCATCGGGAAACTGAGCCACCTGCGTCGGGACCGGTGACGATCGACGCGATCATCGCGCTTCATCATCCGGTGCGGCGCCGCTTGTACGAGTCGTTGAGCGGGCACGGTCCCGCGCCGGTCGGAGTGCTGGCGCGCCGGTGCCGGGTCGCGGTCGGTTCCGCAAGTCACCACTTGGGCGTGCTGCACCGCAGCGGGTGGGTAGAGCCGGCACCGGAGCTCGCGGGTGACACTCGGGAGTCCTGGTGGCGGGCCTGCCACGCACAGCTGTCCTGGACCTCGGACGACTACCCACCGGGCACAGTTGGGCGCACGGTGCTGGAGCTGGCAGCCCGAGAGCAGGCCGGCCACGAGTTCCAGTCGGTGCTGGCATGGATGGACGCGTGTGAGGACTTGCCGCCGGAATGGGTGCATTCGATTTCGTCGTCGGCGTTCGTGCTGGCGACCTCGCAGCAGCTTGTCGACCTCGGACAGCGCTTGAGCGCGATGGTGGACGACTGGGTGACGGCGTGTATTCAGGATCGTGAGGAGCGGCCAAGCGTCGAACGCCGCACCGTCCGGGTAATCGCCCGAGTATTCCCCAGCAACCCGCAAACACCATGACCATTCCGAGCGTACGGGCCTGACCTGTGTCCGCTAGCGCGACGGACCGGCCGAGCCACAGGGCTGCGGCAGCTGCGACCGGACCACCTGCAAGGCCGCGTGGCGTCGTTTGACCAGCTCGTCGGAGCGGCCGTTGTCCCCCTCGCACCGCTGACTGCAGGGATCCTGGTCGCCGCCTTTGACCCGACAGTCGCCTTGGCGTCCTGCACGGCACTGATCGGCCTGGCAGTGCTCGCCTTACTCTCCAGCCGAGCAGTGCGCCGCCTCCCGCGCGTATCGAGCCTCACCGAGGTGCCCGAAGTACGCATGTGACCCATGTCACGTTGGTTGGGGAACCCTTGGCGATCAAGCTGTCGTCTTGCTGGTTGTGAGACGAAGCCTGGATGCGGTCGACGAGGACGAGCTCGTGCGCCGCGCCGCCGCCGGTGACCGGCGCGCATTCGACGAGCTTTACCGGCGTACGTCGCCGTGGTTGCTCGCCCGGTTGCGCCGCCGGTGTGCCGACGACGACGTGGTCGCCGACGTGATGCAGGAGACCTACCTGGCCGTTTGGCGGGCCGCGGGCAGCTTCGCCGGGTCGGCCACGTCGGGCAGCGCGGTCGGCTGGCTGTGGACCATCGCCGGCAACCGGCTCGTCGACGCGTTCCGGCGGCGAGCACGGCAGAGCCAGGTGCCGGCGGTGCCCCTCGCCGACACGGTCGCCCCGGCCGCCGAGGACGAGGTCCTGGCCGGGCGGGTCGGCCACGAACTGGAACAGGCCCTGCTGGTCCTCCCGCCGGAGGCGCGACAGGTCCTGCGCGCGATGGTCCTGGACGGCTTCTCGGTGCGAGAGACGTCCCTGCTGCTGGGCGTGCCGGAGAACACCGTGAAGTCCCGGGCCCGGCGGGCCCGGATCGCGCTTCGGGAGGCCTTGTCATGACGGAGCACACCCGCGAGGGCCTGACCAAGGAGGGCGACGCATGACCACCCACCCGAGCCCCGCGGTGATCGCCCGCTACGCCGACCGGGAGGCGGATCTCGACGAGGTCACCGTGTGGTCGGTCGAGGTGCATCTGGAGGACTGCGCGGGCTGCCGTGCCCAGCTAGCCGGCAGCACCACGGACGACACCCTGGCCATGCTCGCCCGGGTCGCCGCCGGCCTGGACCGCGACATCGTCGCCGGACCGGTTCCGGCCCGCCGCCGGCGCTGGTCGGCGGCGCGGAACCGCTGGCTGGTCTGGCACCTGGTGCCCTGGCTCACCATGACGGTGGCGGTGCTGGGCTGTGCGGTCCTGCTCCAGGCGCTGCAGCCCGGCCTGCCGTCGCTGGTGTCGCTGCTGGCTCCGGTGGCACCGCTGCCCGGGGTGGCGATCGCGTGGAGCCGCCGCCACGATCCGGCGTGGGAACTGATCGCCGGCACGCCGGCTGCCGGGCTGGCGATGCTGTTACGGCGTACGGCTGCGGTGTTGGCCGTGGTCGTGCCGGCTCTCGCTTTGGCGAGTAGCCGTACCGGAATCTCCTTGGCCTTGACGCTGCTGCCGTGCCTGGCCTTCACCGCCGCCACCATCGCGCTGGGTGCCCTCATCGGCGTGCGCCTCGCCGCTGTCGGGCTCGGCGTTGCCTGGTCGCTGGCCGTGGTGGTGCCGGCCGTGGTGACCGCTGACCTGCCGACTGTGTTGCTTCCGGGCAGTTCCGGTGGGTGGGCGCTGCTCACCCTCGTGCTGGCCGGTTTCGCCGCGACCCGGGCTGACAACTTCCGCCGGCTTTCCAGCCACAACTGAGCTTTCGAGAGGCTTGATGATGCGAACGGTGAGCGCGGCCGAGACGGTCCCCACCACCTATCCCTGGGCGGTCCATGCCGAAGGGCTGCGGGTGCGCGCCGGCCGGCATGTCGCCGTGGACGGGCTCGACCTGGCCTTGGGCACCGGCGTACACGGCCTGCTCGGGCCGAACGGCGCCGGCAAGACCACCCTGATCCGCGCGCTGGCCACGGTGCTGAAGCCGGCCGGCGGTCGGCTGACCCTGTTGGGCGAGTCGGTGGACGGCCGCGCCGACCTGCGGCGGGTGCGTCGCGGGCTGGGCTACCTGCCGCAGCAGTTCGGGTTCTACCCGCGGTTCACGGTGCGGGAGTTCGTCGAGTACATGGCCTGGCTCAAGGAGATGCCGAAGGCCGCCGTCCCGGGGGCGGTGCAGCGGGCGATCGACCGGGTCGGTCTCGCGGCCAAGGCGGGGTCGCGCATGAAGACGCTCTCCGGCGGCATGCTGCGCCGGGCCGGCATCGCGCAGGCGATCGTGAACGACCCGGCGGTGCTGCTGCTCGATGAGCCCACCGTCGGCCTCGACCCCGAGCAGCGCCTCGACTTCCGCGAGCTGCTGCGGGACCTCGGTGTCGACAGCTGCGTGCTGGTCTCCACCCATCTCGTGGAGGACGTGGTGGCCGCCTGCACCGACGTGGTGATCATCAATGAGGGGCGGCTGGTCCATCAGGGCACCCCGGACGACCTGGTCGCGCAGGGTGGCGAGGGCGACGCCGGCGACAGCCCGGCCGAGCGGGGCTATTCCGCGCTGCTGCGCCGCCACCGGGCGGGGGCGCCCCGATGAACCGCATCCTGGGTATCGAACTACGCCGCTCGGCGGCCCCCGGGTCCGCCCTGGTTCTGCTGGTGGTCGGCGTACTGCTGCTCTTCTTCGCCGAAGGGATCGCTTTCGCGACCGGATGGATGCAGCTCGCCATGACGCAGCGGCTCTATCTGGCGCTGCTCTGGCCGCTGGCGCTGGCCGCCGGCGCCTGGCAGGCCCGCCGTGAGCATCGGTCGAACGTGACGGAATTGTTCGCCAGCACTCCTCGTCCGCGGGCGCAGCGGACGGTGCCGACGCTCGGTGCGATGGCTGTCGCGGTGGTGTGCGCGTATCTGGCGATGGGCGTGGCCGGGGGCCTGTGGATCATCGGCACCGCCGAGTACCTGCCGGCATCGGTCTTCGTCGTCACAGCGGTCGGCGCCTTGGCGCTGATCGCGGCGGCCTGGCTCGGCCTGGCGATCGGCCGCCTGCTGCCGAGGCTGGTGACCGCCCCCGCGCTGGCCGTGGCGGGCCTGGCGCTGCTGCTGCTGATTCCCGGTGCGACCCGTCCCCGGGGGTGGCTGGCCCTGGTGTTCTCGCCGATCTACGAGATGAACATGCCGGGCGCCTACTCGACCGTGCCCGGCCGGGCCAGCGTCGCCCAGGCCGCGTGGCTGGCCGCTCTCGCCGGTGGCGCCGTGCTGCTGTTCGCGTCCAGCGGCTGGCGCGTCCGCGTGGCGGCGCTGCTGCCCGTGGTGGCGGGCGCCGCGCTGGCGGTCGCGGTCATGCCCCACCAGAGCAGGTTCGTCACCGACGCGATCGACCCGGTGGCGCGGGAGTTGGTGTGCGCCGCCGACGAGCCGCCGGTGTGTGTCAGCCGGGTCCATTCCGGACTGTTGTCCGAGGTGATCCCGCCCGCCCGGGAAGGCCTGGCGATCCTGGCGAAACTGCCGGGCGCGCCGACCCGGGTGCACGAGGACACCACGACATACGTACCCGAGGGCTACCCGCCGTGGCACGAGGACGTCGTGCTGCTCGAAATCGAGGCCGGCCCGAACGGTCACCTCCTGGACGCGGACACCGCGGTGACGGACGTGGTGGCCGGGGCGTTCGCCAGCCCGCCCGGGTGTGAGAAATCGGCCGGCCTGGCCGAGCGGCTCGCGGCCGCCTACTGGCTGATCGGACGCGAGCCGGTGGCCGGCGAAGCCAACGACCCGGAGGACATCGCCAAAGCCGTTGAGCTCTGGCGGAGCCTGCGACAACTGCCCGACGACGAGGCGAAAGCCCGGGTGGCGGCGCTGCGCCGGGCCGCGGTGACCTGCTCGGTCGGCGAAGAGCTGACCTCCTCGGGTACGCGATGAGGTGGCTCACGCTGTATCTGCGCTCTCGGCGTGCCCCGATGGCGCTGGTCGCGACCGGCGGCTGCGCGGCGCTGATGTGGTCACTGTGGTCGGCGTTCTCCGACAGCCGCGACGTAGGCGTACAGATGGTCGTCTTGACGGTCTTGCTCTTGGTCGCCGCCCTGACCGCCACCCTCGGTGGCCCCGACGACGCCCTGGAAGGCACGGCCGGGATCGCCTGGCCGCCGCGACGGATCGCGCACCTGCTGGTGGCTTTCCTGGTCGTCGTGGTGTTGCTGCTGGTCACGCTGGCGACCGGAGCCCGCTTCGGCCCGGCCTGGCTGGTGGTGCGCGACGCCGGCGGGCTGCTGGGACTGACCGCCCTGAGCGCCACGACGATCGGCACCGCCCGAGCCTGGTTCCTGCCGCTGGGCTGGACGCTGGCCGCGACCCTGTTCCCGCGGTCGGAACCGGTCATCGGCCGGATCCTGACGTGGCAGGCACAACCTCCGGAGAGTACCGCCGCGACCGTGACGGCTGGGCTGCTCGCGCTCGGCGGGCTTACCGCGTACGCGATGACCGGCCCGGCCCGGCGCGCACCCGCCGAGGCCGCCCAGCAGTGACCGGGGCCAACATGTTTATGCTGCCTCGAAGCGGGAGGGAAGCCGGCCATGAAGAGCGCCGCCCCACCCGGCGCTTGACCAGAAGATGCGTAGCATCGGTTGAATGCGGTTCACCGTTCTCGGCGGATGCGGGGCCTGGCCCGAGGCCGGCCAGGCATGCAGTGGATACCTCATCGAACATGACGGGTTCCGGTTGGTGCTCGACCTCGGTTACGCGACGATGCCACGGTTGCTGGAACATGTCGCGGCCGAAAGCGTCGACGCCGTTTTCGTCAGCCATGGCCATCCCGACCATTGCGCCGATCTGAACCCGCTGCTGAGGGCACGTGCCCTGGGTGATTTTCCGGCCGCACCGCTGCCGGTGTACGCGCCGCCGGGCGCGCTCGACGCGGTGCTCGCGCTGGACCGTCCTGGAATGTTGACGGCCGCCTACGACCTGCGCGAGTTCGCCCCCGGAGGCGGCTTCGACATCGGACCCTTCCAGGTTCGGACCCGCCTTCTCCCGCATTGGGTCACGAATGCCGGCATCCGGCTGAGTGCGGGCGGCGTCGCAATGGCGTACACCGGCGACAGCGGTCCGAGTCCGGAGATCGTGCGACTGTCTCGCGATGCTGACATGCTGCTGGCCGAGGCGAGCTACATCGATCGCGTACCGGAAGATGCTCGCGAATTCCTGTCAAGCGCGCAGCAGGTGGGCAGGCAGGCGGCGGATGCCGAAGTCGGTCGTCTCCTGCTCACCCACCTGTTGCCGGGCACAGGGAAAGTCGCCGCGCAGGACGCCGCAGCCGAGTCCTATCCCGGCAAGATCGGCGTCGCTACTGCGGGCCTTGTGGTCGATCTTTCCTGACGCCGGGACACCGCCGCTTTCGTGAGATCCGGCGGAGACGGCGGGCAAGGTGCCGCGGACCTCAAGGTTGCCGCTC
>Ga0307512_10003021_pt1 | contig 20223 bp, 19 predicted proteins | sample 14_EM_MG_FD_200267 | JGI IMG/M metagenome (GOLD analysis project Ga0307512, IMG submission 200267) | Populus trichocarpa ectomycorrhiza microbial communities from riparian zone in the Pacific Northwest, United States - 14_EM | ecosystem: Host-associated > Plants > Roots > Unclassified | place... | reverse complement strand
GAGCATAACGATCATGTTGGCTGCTACTTATTCCATTCTGACATGAAGCTGACTATATAGTCCTCAGGGCTTCCCACTTCCTCTCGTTATCATCTTCCTCTCCTATTCCACACCAGCACATCATGGACACACAATCACCTCCGCCAGGTGAGAGCGGATCAAATAATGGCAGATTGGCGGGCGCTACATCCAATACGGATATTCTTGGCACACAACAAGAGCACAGACACAAGTTAGTTCACCGCGACGCTGCCAATGCAGCCACCAAACAGATGACCCAGGATGCACATTTAAAAATTGTCCGCAAGACTGGAAGCAGGAAAAATAAGAAGCAGCATGCGGTGGGATGAGAGTGTATCCATATCGAGGCAATCGGCGGTCAATTAACCATATGACGTACAGCGGGAGTCCGTAGATAGCTAAGTAACGAATTTATTGCTGCCTGTCATGAGAAACCTCCATGGTCGACTAAGGCATCAGTCCGCACAGTCCGCAAAATCGAACATCCTGATGTTGTCAGCTCTGGGATATTGGCAGATGAATTTCCTGATAAGCATCCCCGGGAGTGGACGAAACAGGCGTTGATCACCTTAGATGAGGCTACGGAAGCGTATATGGTAGAGGTAACACCCAAATTTCCTTGTTAGAACCAGCAACTAATGGCTTGTAGGTTTTCAACATGTCTGCAACTATGGCAAGGCAAGGAGGTCGGGTACAGCTGGAACAGTCCGACATGTGCCTGGCATTGAATATGGCCAAAATGGCCAAAGAAGGCTTTTCGCGCGCCGCAATCGAGGAAATGAAATATCTCATTAAGAGACCACTCGCCGAGGTCCGAGAAGAGAAGAAGCGGGGTGTCAAGTTGCCTGGGCATAACAAGGTGAAGGCTGCGATACAAAGACACCCAGCAATGCTTCGTCACAACCAACTGTCCGGCTGCATTCCATGCCAAAATGGCACCGCAAAGAATCCGCTGACATGCTGGAGACACAAAGGAACAGGTGCACCTCCACCCGCCAGACGCAGAGTGCGGACTCCTGAGCCGACTCCATCTCCGCCCGGCACACCACCCGCCCCACCCGCCCCAACCAGTAACCCTCCCGGGGCTCAACCTTCTGAAATCGTCAATTTGCCAGCCAGATATACGTATTAGCATACAGCTCCTCCCTGTGGGGAATTTTTCGAAGATGATGAGGATACCGAGCACGATACCGATTTTGATCCAGATATGCTTACTGATGAAGGTTAGTACACTATTTGTTGCGTGGTAATGCAGCTAACATTCATTTTGAAGACAAATGCAGCGAATTGAGCAATCCTGCAACTGATGACGAGCAGTGACCGAAAGACACAGGATTTTGGAGATTATTATTATATATATCAATGTATTATTAAAGCACAACATAGTGATCAAGAAGAAAGTAAATGGAAACACCAGGAAGGCAGCCAAAACAATGTGAATGATCGACTGTGCCAAATTAATTGATTGCATATTGTGGATACAGTCATGGCAAAATGAACGTCAATGGAGCGTCAACAATTTTTGGTTATGCGTCCTGGGAAATCACACCTCTGATAGGTCGTACTCAGTCATAAAGGTATTTTGCCGGCCTTTATAGGCAAAACAGATTGCAATACCCTCCCTGCCCCATGATGAAAATGAGCGTCAATGGAGTGTCAACGATTTTTGGTCATGCATCTTGGGAAATCACACCTCCGATAGGTTGTAGTAAGTGATAAAGTAATTTTTGCCTGCCTTTATTTGCAAAACAGATTGCAGTACCCTCCCCGCCCCATCATGAAAATGAGCGTCAACGGAGCGTCAACGATTCTTGGTCATGCATCTTGGGAAATCACACATCCGATAGGTTGTAGTAAGTCATAAAGTAATTTTTGGCTGCCTTTATTGGCAAAACAGATTGCAATACCCTGCCTGCCCCATCATGAAAATGAGCATCAACGGAGCGTCAACGATTTTTGGTCATGCGTCCTGGGAAATCACACCTCCGATAGGTTGTACATAGTTATAAAGGTATTTTTGCCGGCCTTTATAGGCAAAACAAATAGTAATACCCTCCCTGCCCCATCATGAAAATGAGTGTGAACAGAGCGTCAACAATTTTTGGTCATGCATCTTGGGAAATCACACCTCCGAAAGGTTGTAGTAAGTCATAAAGTAATCTTTGCCTGCCTTTATTGGCAGAACGGATTGCAGTACCCTCCCTGCCCCATCATGAAAATGAGCGTCAATGGAGTGTCAACAAATTTTGGTCATGAGTCCTGGGAAATCACACCTCCAATAGGTCGTACTTAGTCACAAAGGTATTTTTGCCAGCCTTTATAGGCAAAACAGATAGTAATACCCTCCCTGTCCCATCATGGTAATCAGCGTCAACGGAGCGTCAACAATTTTTGGTCATGCATCTTGGGAAATCACACCTCCCATAGGTTGTACCAAGTCATAAACTAATTTTTGGCTGCCTTTATAGGCAAAACAGAGTGCGAAACCCTCCCTGCCCGATCATGAAAATGAGTGTCAATGAAGCGTCAATGATTGTTGGACAGGTATGATGGGTAATCTGCGGGGCGACAGGATGTACATTGTCATAAACTGATGATTGGCTGCCTTTATAGGTAAAAATGAAAGTGAAACGCTTCCTGCCCCATCTTCAAAATGTGCGTCAACAGAGTGTCAACAATTGTTGGCCTTCCATCATGGTTAATCACAGCGCGATGTGGCAGTTATTATCTATATACATCGTTTTGACTGTTACTATACGCCAAAAGGCTCAAGACTACTTAGTGGTAGCTCTGTAAATGAAATAAGTTGTTACTGTCCCGGAGGATGTGGCTAGAATATACTGTACATATCTGCCTACAAAGGCAGCCATATCATTCTTTATGGATGCTTGTGATCATGCTCCACTCATATTACTGAAGATGCAAGACCAAATATCGTTGACGCTCTGTTGACGCTCATTTTCAGGATGTGGTTGGGCGCGTGAGTATGCTTCTTGTCCACATCAAGGCGGCTAATACGTTGAAAATGAAGCGTGCAGTATCAACGTCAATATTCTACGATTCACAGTAGCATATCTGAATGCTACCATAAGTGTGAAACCCGAAACGCAGAACCGGAGATTGGAACCGACGGGTCTAGCCAAACCCGGCGAAACCCACGGGTTGATAGGTACAGGTCCGGGTTTGGCCCGCCAAGAGTCAGCGGGTCAGGTTTTGGGCCGGGTCTGGAACCGAACTGACCCGTTTTTGCAGTCCAAACCCGGACAGCTGGCGGGGTACCCGGACCCGTTGCTAATACTACTCTGATATCAAGTCTGTCAAATTGCATTTCATGCATTAAGTCACACATATTGGTCTGATATTAAGATACTTACATTGAATCTTTTATATCAAGCTACTAACATTGAGTCTCTGATATTGTGTCACAGACATTAAGTATCTGGAATTCCATCTCAAATATAGTCCAAGATCCAACTGCCATATATATTGATCAAACTGAGTGAAACACTTGCTAAACACACTCAAAATCGATTCTGATTTGGGTTAGATACGAAGCTACATGATGGTGCTGTCTGTACATTGGAATCACTTCTCTCATGATTAAAGAAAAGAGTCACCCAATGGCTACTACCACCCATATCAAACATCATCAATCCAGAGAGCGACATACCGACACATGCATTCAATCCCTAGCATTGAACTGACACCAGAACGACATGTCTTGCCAATCCTGGACAATCCAATGATGCCCAACGAGTGCGACACCACACCACGACAAGCAAACCAGCCACGATGGCGACCCAAGAGGGTACAAGTCCTATTATAGGAATGATCCAAAAACCCCTAATTGAGAGAGATATGGAAATGGCTGATGAAGGAGAGGCTGGCAGCGCAGAGGGCGCCATGCCGGGGAAGACAACAAGCATGTCATTCATGGCTGCAAGAACGCAGTGGAAGCGTAATAAGAATGGGAAAAGAGTGAGGAGTGAGACCTCAGAATCAGCGAGTGCACGGGCAGACTGGAGGAGTCAAATTGACAGAACAATGTGTCAGCAGACACGCGAGGTGACGCAACTGCACCAGACTATCGACAGGATGGCCAGAATATCAGAAGCACACATGGCACGTGAAGAGGCGCATTCGCTCAGCATCAAAGAATCGCTGGAGGACAAAGAGACTAGGTGGGATGGGCGCCACACGAACAATGAACTGTGGGGGACGGGGATCACGGATAAGACCGCGAAGGTGCTGGCGAAAACAACAGTAGGCGAAGTAGCACCGGTCCAGGAAGAGAAAAAAGAAGTATGAGACGAGACTGCAAGGCAAGAAGGCGGAGGCCTAGAGGTATCACATCATGCAGGCACATCGCAGGATGGAGGGCCAGAAAAGCGCCTGCTGCAGCAGTAACCAAAACCCAAACCCAAACTGCAACTCAAACAGCAGCCTCAACCGCAACACGAACCTGAACCTGAGCCAACCACCACTCCGGCGAGGTGGTGGGAGACAGCACAATCCCGAACCCGGAGTTAGAAGGCGCCTGCTGGCCAAGGCCGCACCCTGCTGGTTGGATGGAGCATGGCAGGGAGACAGCAAATTTTCAGGAGAGATGAGAGTGTACCTCTGCCCAACATGATGGACCAGGAAATTGCATCAGCAATCAACAGAGCAATGTTCTACAACACGGCACCGGCACGCATCCGGATCACGAACCCAAAGAGGTATGCAAAGCGTGACATCACGGCAATCACCCCCCAGAACACACTGGAGGCGATGGCACTGGCGTACCATGACGATCTCATCAAGGCGGCACGTATTGTTGACAAGGGAGTCATTGACGTTGAACAAAACGAATCCTGGTAGAGGCTGAAAGTCCAGGCAGTACCACTGGTGAGGTGGTTGGGCTAAGGCACAGAGGGCCTGCAAAAGATGCGGGATGAGATTAATGCGGAGAGTGAAGGAGTGGTGATCCCCGTCCAAGTGCGATGGCAGGTGAACCCTCACGGCATCAATGAAAGGTGACAGAGGGCGGAGATCTCCACATTGTCAGTTGTCTTTGCAGTTCAGGGGAACAAGGTGGCGCAGAGACTGGTCAAAGAGGGCATCAAGGCGGGAGGAGTGTGGTACCGAGTCGAACCATGTGTGAATGAAGGCCCAGACAGTAGAAGTCAGTATTGCTGCGGACGGTGCCCCATAGATAGCAAGTGCAGCGGCAAACCAGCATGTGGCTACTGTTCAGGGTTGCACCACACCAGCACCCATAAGTGCAATGTCGTAGGGTGCATTGCAAACCAGGGCTCTCTCTGCGGCCACACACATGAGAAATGCCCTAACTGCAAAATAAACCACATCGCATTCAGCAGTAGGTGCACAAAGAAGGCGGAAGCGACCGGAGAGGCACCGGACAGGAGGAGGAGAGAACCAGCGGGACTGACCACCCAGACCACAGGACCAACCTCAGGAGGGAAGAGGACAGCGCTCGGCTGCATGGGGAGTGCACAAGACGGAGGAGAAAGTGCCGGGTGCGAAGAGGAGATGGTGGATGCAGAGGAAGGGGGAGTGGAGGCAGAGAACGTCACTAGGGCGGAGAGCAGGTTGCCAATGACAAGGGCAATGCCAGCACCAACCACGATGGGAACTGCGACCACTGCAGGGACCGGCACTCAACTTGAAATGAAATTAGAGCTGCTGCCCCCAATGTTTAGAGTGATCCAACAAAACTGCGCCAGGTCATATGTCTGGACCATGGCTGCGCTCAGGACGTGGGTAGAACGGAAATCGGATGCAGTGTGCCAGCAGGAACCACCATGAGAAGCAGCAGGAATCGTAATCAGCCACACGGCATACATCATTTGGCAAACACGGAAGTAGTGGACGCCGGTGCCAAGGCAAGCGGTCTCACAACGAATCAACGAACCGACTTGAGTAAGCACACACTTGATGACACACTTGATGTTGACATCACAAGGAGGGGAGAGAAAATGATAAAGATCGTAAACATTTACAATCAGAGAGCAAGGGAGACAGGAGAGGGACCAGCGAAGAGACTGAACTGGAAGAAAATAATCAAGCAGGGGGGAGGCGGCACGGTACACATCGGAGATTACAACACCCACAGCTGAAGCTGGTAACTGACGTACATAGAATGGAGGGAGGACGCATACTGGGAAACAATGATTGACAACTATAGGCTAGTAATTGGAAATGATGACTGACCCACTCACTACTGGACCAGGAATGAAAGCGAGGGCGAATCCTTCATAGACCTGACCTTGGGCAACTGACCGTTTGCAAAATGACCAATTTTGGATGGGAATTGTGCCATGGGGTCTGATAATAGAATCATAGAATGGGAGGTGGACATGGAGAAGAGAGAGGAAGCAGGAGGCACACAAGTCGTAGGGTGGAACCTGGCGGCCATGTCGGAGAAAACCTAGGAGCAGGCTGAGAAACTCTGGAGAGAGCGGGCAAAGCGGAAAGAAACACGTCGAAGTGAAGAGCACAGGTGATGATGTCGAGTGTGATGCCGAGTGGCGCAAGGAAGCACTGGGCAAGGCATTCGAAGCCACTGCCAACAAGATGAGAATCTGCATTTGGTCATAAACATGGTGGAATGGCAAGATTAAGGAGAGGAGGATGCATCTTGGGAGACAATAAAGAAAAAGGTGCAGATTTGCGGTGACAACCCAAGCGAAGGCTGAGTTGCAGAAGTCAATTCGGAGAGCAAAAGACAGGTTGTAGAATCACTTCCTGCAGAACCTAAGGTAAGCTGAGGTCAGGAGAGCAGCAAAGTTTGCCAACCTGCGGGCATGATCGACCATGGAGGCCCTGACCGACGGTAGTGCTAGCAACGGTTCCGGACTGCACTTCAGGTCTGGGTCCGGGTTCAAACCGAACCATTGCGAAATTAGCAATCCACGTTGTCAATGACCCCCAACCGTTGACTGGGGTACGGTTCGATGGTAAACTCCCAACCCGTCTGAATTGGGCAGGTTGTCAGCGGGCCACCCAGCCGGTCCATCCATAGATTCATGGAAGGCTCTTGGTTTTGGAGTTTGTTAATAGTATCCGATCAAAATCACATTTTCAACAACCAATGATATGATTTTGCACGCGTTGCAGCTTGCAATATCGATTAACTTGGAATTGGTGATTTACCTGTGATATATTGTATATTTGCCTATCAGGGTGGGTAATAATTCCGTTATAAACTCGAAGATCCGCGCTATGCCTTGATTACGAAATATTCAACAACTAAATCTGTTGACGCTCCATTGACGCTCATTTTCAGGATGAGGCAGGGAGCCTCTCCCTCTTGTTTTTGCCAGTACAGGCTGCCAATATCTCATAAATGGATGTCTGCAACCAATCAAAAGATGAATTACCCTAGATGCAAAGCTAAAAATCGTTGACACTCCATTGACGCTCATTCTCACGATGCGGCAAGGAGCATGCTGCTGTGGTTTTTCCAAGTACAGGCTGCCATCATCTGATAAATGGATCTCTGCAACCAATCTGAGGATAAATGACCCAAGATGCGAGGACAAAAATCGTCGACCCTCCATTGATGCTCATTCTCAGGATGCAGGAGAGAGCATGTCACTGTAGTTTATCTCAGTGAAGGCTCTCAATATCTGACAAATGGATGTCTACAACCAATCAGAACATGAATTACCCAAGATACAAAGCTAAACATTGTTGACGCTCCATTGACGCTCAGTCTCAGGATGTGGCAGGGAGCATGTCGCTGTAGTGTTTCCCAGTAAAGGCTGTCAATATCTGACAAATGGATGTCTACAACCAATCGGAACATAAATTACGCAAGATGCGAACCTGGAAATTGTTGACGCTCCATTGACGCTCATTCTTAGGATGTGGCAGGGAGCATGTGGCTTTAGTTTTTCCCAGTGAAGGCTGGCAATATCAGAGGAATTGATGTCTACACCCAATCGGAACATAGATTACCCAAGATGCAAAGCTAAACAATGTTGACGCACCGTTATCACTCATTCCCAGGATGCAGCAGGGAGCATGTCGCTGTCTCTGTTGCCTATAAAGGCTGCCAGTGTATCGGTCATGCATCACAGTGACCAAATTGTTGTTTAATAGCCGTACATACAAAACCACATATCGTTGATGATCCATTGACGCTCATTCTAATCTTTTGTCCATTCAACTTCTGCTGCCATCGATAATGGTTTTAATCATGATTTGAACATACTGGTAGTCTTTCTGGCAGATTGAGACTTGGCCTTGTGATGAAGCCGAGCGCAGTAACATTCTTGCACTGTTCACTCTCACATGACTAAAATTTATGTATCTTGCCAAAAGCTTCATTGCGCCTGCTGTACATCTTTCAATCAACCGATATTGACAAGCTACTGCTCACCATTCGCCCATAATATATCACTAACTAAAACTCTGTGTTAAGATAAATAAAGATGCTGGTGAAACATTGACGCATTCTGTCCTACTTTTTCATCACTCCTCTATTCCTTCTTGTTTCAATTGCATTGACCGTCATTAACACCATTTCATATAGTCTCTTTGACTTCCGTGTGGGCCGAATCAATCTGGGACAATATGGCGCGGCGCTAACATCCTGCTGCTCTGGGGAGTCCAGATCCTCATTGCTATAGTCTTGCTGTATATCAGATTCAATGTCCGCCCCGCAATCGTCTTCACTGTCATTTCGATTATCAAACTCCTGATTCCAGTAAAGCTGAATGTCAGTGTCCGAATTGGTTTCAGGTGTCCTGTCTTCATCACTTTCAACTGGATGACGGTTGATTCTTCGGATTCGGCCAACATTCAATATTTGAGTTTGTCCTCCAGTGAGGTGCTTTCCAGACAAAGGTGGTGGCTAAGAAGATCTTTCTGACAATTTAAATGCAGTCGCAAAATCATGTTGAAAGAGTGACAAGGATGCAGAGATGATCTCTTCCATGTCCGAAATGTATCCCACAGCAGTCATCTGCATGTTTTGAGCGCGAGATTGCATTTGGGTAGCATGTAGGTTTTGGCTGCCCTGCCACATCTCCAAAAAGGGGTGAACCTTGGCCATTCTGTGCAATTTTCTTTCCTCCGCCTCTTTCTTCATTTCCTTTTCGTTTTCTGTGTTCATTGTATCTAATTCTGGGTCAGCACCTGCCAAAATCCCATCATTGGCCTGAGCTAACTGCCTTACAACCACTTTGTTGCGCAGAGTCTCACCTGTGGTTTTCGACTGCCTCCAGCCAATAAGATCCCGGCCTAGGGACAAAGTGGCCTCCACCCTGACCCCATGTAAAATGATAGAGAATATGTTGCGCGCCACTTTGGAGAGATCTGCGTACTTGGGGTGCGTTTTCTCCTGTTGACGCCTCCAGTTGGGTATGTCTGGTGACCAACGTGTACTGCGAATCTCCATTGGGTCGGAGTGGTACTCATTGAGATTTGGATTAATTTGCACCCTGTACTTTGGCACTTCAGGGGGCGAATTCGAATAGAGTCTGGCGGCGGTCAATAAGCGTGCTGCAAGATCTCTTCATCCTGGAGTATTCTTAGCCACATTGATAGGCGTCAATTATACTTCATCATCTCTGGACAAATCATATGGATCAAAGAATGATTGACAGGATGCTAAAACCTTGTTGAAGGGGATGAGATTGCTTCTCGGAAAGCTTTTCTGTTTATTGACCAGCACAGATTGATGATTGGCACAGTCGTCATTCTCCATGGACCTCAGAAAGCCCTTTTCGTATTGGGCAGTATAGGATCACTTGTCCTCGGGATTGATATCCCTTCCTGTATCACAGTTTCTAAACGATCGCAACTTCCGGAAAGAATCGAGGATATGTTCAGCAATGAGAAGAACGGCCGTCGATGGAGTCACCCCAGCATGATATTTGGATGGCTTCTGTCGAGCTAACTTCACGGCGAAGAATGAGTCTTCCTTCGATGGAGTCTGTTTCTTAGCCAAATCTCGCATCACGCCATCCATGTGATCAAACATATCATTGTACACTGTGATAACATAATGCAATGTGACTTTATGCCTCTTCGACATCGACAGGGTCCAATATCAGAATCGCCTCAACACTTCCATGACATACTTCACAATGGTCCATTCAACTTGAGTTGTGAAGAGTGGCCGGTAATCGCTGTATGTTGGGTTTTCAAGCCACTCGGGTGTGAATTCACGTAATCGGAAGGCGTGCTCAAGCAACTCCGGTGTTGACTCCCACCGGGTCTTGACATCGGTAATCGGAAGTACCGTGATGCGTACTTCAGCTTTTGGACACTCAATGAACTCATTTCGATGACCAGGTGTTAGCGTAATCAATACAGCAAGCATTCTCTGCTATATGAAGGGCAGTTTCAGCACTTTCAAAATATCTTGAAATATGCACTTTCTCCATTATCTATGGTAAACCTGGTTTCATGGCCGACACCTGATCATTTCTAGCTTTGTCATCTATTCGAAGCCTTTGTCTCTTCCCAATGTCTACGCTGTCTGTCTCTCCATATGGCAGATCGCGCTCATGGGGTTCCAAACACTTGGTGCGGCCTTTGTCACCGAGACTGCTCATGAATGCACCTGAAGCCAGCTGTATGATGTGCGCCATGCATGGTATGTGGTTCCTCAATGCAGGCCACTCGATTCCAGAGGCCTCAAGTGTCAATTCTAGCTCGTGCGTCATCGAGTCATTTGAGGAGGCAATATCAGTCTCAATTCAAAGGAAACGGCCGTCGGTAAGCTCAAAACAATCAAGAACATCCTTGAAATGTATGGCTAGCCTTGCTTCAGTGTGTTGGCCCTTGACCTATCATCCTGGATTAGCTTGTGAAATGTGAAAAGGACAGGCGATCAACCACATCAAACGCGAGTCGAACTTCACGTAATGCCCAATTTCAATCCATATAGCAAGCATTGCCCAACGTTATGGCTAGTCTGTTTGTTGATGTCCATCAGTCCAAAGCTAAACCAACTTCATTTCGTGACAGCAATTGCTTCTTAATTGCATTCACGGTCAGTGCATATTCCCTCCTGCAAATGTTGCTAAGGGACATACCAGATGTCAGCACTACATCATCGCGGAACGCCTTATACGACCGTCGTAGCTCTAGATTTGATATAGCGTTTGATGGAATATGAGCCGAAACAAATCCTAACATGAGGCAACGATTTCATGTGTCTTGGAGATATTCCGAAGTTTCAAAGTCCTTCGCTGCCAGTTTCGAACATTTTGTCTGTCATTTCTGTCAATCTGGATCAACATGTATGTCAAATCTGATCTTCCTCTGTGAACTTACTATTGTGATTCCTCGACTTCCTTGCCTCTCCAGGATAGCGAAAGCTGTTTCGTCGTCCGTTGAAAGAGTCATTTCAGCGACCTCTGACTCTGTTAATTCGTTTAATCTTGCGATGTGAGCTTTTGCCAGCAAGTGTTTCACCATTGAGCTAGTCCCATGTTTCGATGGATGGCGAAGAGCTTGATGACAAACGATGCATATGATGCCAGGGCTGCTGGTCTCATCAATTCCGCAGTGTAAATTGAATCACCACCAAGGCGCATGTCTACAATTATTCCAAGCAATAGGCCCCTTCGAGTCTACATTCATTGAAGCCCACCAAGCATCGAAGATGATTTGTCGAGTATGGTCGCTCAAATCATGAATAAAGACACGTTCATTTTTGAAAGAGATCATAACCTCTATCCATGACGTGTTCAATGATTTTGAATCCAACATGGCAGTAAGAATTACAAAGCTGGGTAATCCGACTCAAAAGACTGCCGAAATTCAAGATACAGCACAGCCGACTGTGGGTTCGTAAATATTGACTCTACCGCCAGAAATACAAAAATCAGACCTTTAAGACATTGCACGCATATTTGTGAAGTTGTAAACAAGGTGAGATTTCGAAGACTGACATTGTAAAACTCGATTTAGGAACAGCTCAATGCAGTTCATTGCTGTTTAGCATTCTGAACCTCCACAAAAACTGTGGACTCTCTGCAGGTGCTCGATTGTAGGAGGCGGACGCGATATACTCACTATCAGGTTTGCCAATACAGGCTGCGGATGGATTCATTGTGAGTTACCTGCGTTCCATTGCCGTTGGATTATTCAAGATGCAAGATCAAGAATTGTTGACGCTCAGTTGACGCCAATTTTGGGACATGGTAACAACCTTGTAGTAAGAATTTTTGCCTAGATAGGCAGCCGATAGTCCGATCATGGATCAAAGTATTCTCATAGCCCCTTGATATTCCAGGATGCAAGGCCTAACATCGTTGATGCTCTGTTGACACTCATCTTCAGGGCATAGTCACGAGGTTGTCAAAAGCACTTTTGCGTAGAACGGTGGCCAATTCTTCAATTATGGATCAAAGTAGTCTCATTGCTACTTGATATTCCAAGATGCAAGGCCCAAAATGTTTGACGCTCCATTGACGATAATTGTCAGGGCATAGTGAAGAAGTCGTCGAAAGCATTTTGCCTTCAAAGGCGGCCGATAGTTCGATTATGGCTTCATGTCGCCGTAAAGCCGTTGCATTTTCGAACATGCAATGCCAGATGTCGTTCACACTCCGTTGACGCTCATTTTTAGGACATAGTCACGATGTTGTCCCAACCATTGTTGACTAGAGAGGTGGGATATAGTGCGATTATAAATGAATGTTGCTGCAAAACCATCTGGATTTTCCATGATGCAATGCCAAAATTTGTTGATGCTCCATTGCCGCTCACCTTTGAGCTCACCTTAGAGATATACTAACAGTCATTGGGTGCTCAACAATTGTACATAAAATCCATACAGTCTTTTTTGGCAGCCAGTATACTGTTTCTATGTATTATCGTTTGTATCCAAAATCTTCAAGACTTCCCAGTTTCTGGGCCACCACGATACACGTTATTTGCATGATGAATGACGTAAGTCCATCGCATTTCAGCACTTTCGGCCGGCAATCTACCGCATAAAAATCCATGGACTGGTTTCAGATATTTATAGCGTGACATCCTCAGCATTCCTTATCTAGCTCAGTCTCCTCGATTTCCATGATGTACCATAGGCAATTTTGGATTTTTTGACCGTGTGCAGGAGGTCTGACCAGAGAGTTATGCAGTTGACTGAATGGATTATTACAGGCTGAAAGCGGTTATTCTTCCAGCTTTCGGATGTGCCTTGACTGGTCCTTCTATGAGTCGTATGACTTCACTGACTTAAACTTTGTTACCAAATCTTTTTTGAAATTTGGGTTTTGTTTTATCATTTAACTGTAACAGGCAACACCATATACAGTTCATTGTTTGTCAATCAACTTGATTTGGTGTCTAGAACATTTGCATGCCCTGTATGACTGTTGCACACAGAATGCCGCATATTCCTGTCTCACAATATGGTCACTGAAATCCAGCAAAAGCTGAGACATAACAAAGCAGGTACAAATTGCTTTTACTCAAGATGCATCATCAAAAATACCTTTTTCGCAATCTATTTATCTGGTGACACAGGAGCCATCACAATGTCTTCGGCCGAATCCGATTTCGATATGGTAAATAGCTAGCGACGCTATATGCGGGCGTAAAAGCTCACGGTTGGAACTGGCATCGCAATCTCCATCTGTGACAAATTGGGCACCGCGTCAGGCATAGGAGATACTATGTGATTGTCTGCCAAAGATTGCTCCAAACCCAGCGTCATTTGACTACGTCCCTGTTGAGAGGTCACTTGCGGCATTTGGCATATTCCAGAGACAATACGAAGAACCTGCATTAGCTCTCACAATGTTGACGGTGTTGGTGTGGCTGCTGTCATGTTTGTTTGGGGCTTCACAACTGCCGGAACTTTCAGTTCAGTCATCATGTACTTCATATCGCTCTCACAGAATCAGTCCGCTGCATCCTCCCATCCTGGTGGCATCAGTTTGTCAAGCCTCATCTGCTTCTGCCGAAAGCCCTCCATGCGGTGCTGTACCGTTTTGGAGTTTGTGCCAATCACCCAGCCAGGTTCATCATCTTCGCTCAGCTTGCCAAGATCAGTATCTCGTTCATCATCATCAATGTCTTCCCCATCCTCCTCATCTTCGGAACTTGCAAGAGTGCTCAGACTGTCTCCGATAGTATTCAACATCTCCCCAAATGATGTTTCAGGCTTTGTGGTTGGCGATCATGCCTTTGCAACATTCCTCATATGTTCCTGCTCTTGAATAATCGCTGTCTCTGCATCTTGAACTCGCTTTCTTGCCACTGCGGTCTCTCTATCCACATCATTCTCGATCCATTCCTCGGTCTCTTCGATGCTTGAAAAGTGTGTTTCCCGTCGTTTCTCCACCGAAAGCTTCTTTTCAGATCGTAAGATGCGCCATGCTGCCAACACTTGGACCTTTCCCGCCTCCAAGCCACTCTTGCCTATATTCGCTTGTTGACATCGTTGTGTGGATTTCTTCTTCAATTTGCCGTATGTGCCCACCGGAAGTGGTGAAAGGTTCTTCTTCGGAGCATTGACCGTTGTTTCTTGTGTTGACCTTGTTGTTGGGGAAGATATTGGATGTTGCATGATATGGACCACATGGAGGCAAGCTGCGTCTTTTATGTCAAGATTGGTATGTGTCATCAATTAGAACAAAGCAAAATCAGCGTTTTGACCGTGACTTCATTGGGAATAGTCATGCTAACCGTACATTGACACCTGATGGTTAGAGTGTGATGCATGTAAGATCCTGGCCATTCCTTCAGACAAACATCACCAGGCGTCCTTTTGGTCAAAGAATGTGCTTTTGATATCTATCCAAAATGCGATATCAGCTGTTGTTCATCACAATATATCCCTGCAAACAAACACACAACATCGGAACAACTTACTGCAAAATACGGGACCATTAGAACCCCCTGCAGCTATCCTCAGTAAAGCTATATGCAGCCGGATTCAGCTTGAATTAAAGCAGCAAGTTGGCTGTCACTCGTTTCATTGTGAGTTGTAACTACCTATATAATCTCTGGGACATCCCACTTCTTTTCGTGATCATCTTCTTCACCATTCCACATCAGTAAGTCATGGCTCCAGAAATACCGCAACCAGGTGCAATTGAAGCCGAATCGAACCAAACAACAGGGTTGGCAAACAATGCGCCACCCGGTGAGACCCGGCAGCAGCGCAGACACCAGAATGTTCACCACGATGCTACAATTGTAGCCACCGAAAATATGACCCAGGACGTTCATTAGACAATTTTACGCAACACCAGAAGCAGCAAGTACATGAAGCTGTATGCGATCGGATGTGAGTTAATCGATATCGATGTCGACAACAATCAACTAACAGAATAATGCACAGGTCGGGTACTTGAAGCGCTACGTGACCAATTCATCGCTGCATGTAGCAGGAAACCTCCATGGTCGACCAAGTCACTTGTACGCACAATCCGCGAAATTGAAGATCACAATGTTGTAAGTTCTGGGATTTTCGCAGACAAAGATGGTGATAAACGTCTCCGGGAATGAACAGAACATGCTATAAAGACCTTAGAGGAGGGTACAGAGTTGTATATGGTTGAGGTAACAGCCGAATCTCACTCTAGAGACAGCAACATAGTTCTTGTAGGTTTTCACCATGTCAGCTGCGATGGCAAGACAAGGAGGTCAGGTAAATCTTGAACAGTCCGACATGCATCTTGCCCTGAATTTGGCCAAAATAGCCAAAGGAGGGTTTTCATGTGCAGCAATTGACGAAACGCAACAACTCATTAAGAAACCACGCACCGAAGTCCAAGAACAGAATAGACGGGGTGTGGCGTTTCCCAGTCATAACATGGTGAAGGCTGTGATAGAATAACCACCAGCAATGGTTCGGGAAAATCAAATGGACGGCTGTCCTCCTTGCCAAAATGGCACATCAACGAATCCAGAGACACAGTGGAGGTGCGAAAGGGACGGGTGCACCTTGACCATGACCGGCGCCAGCGAGGCCCGGAACTCTACCTGCACCACCTGATGACGGTGAGAGAACTCAAAGCTCCGAAACAAAAGGTGTGCCACCACTATATGTGTTTATACATACTCCGCTTCCCAGCGCTCAATTTTTCAATCTTGATCCACATGCCAACGATCGCATGTGTGATAAAGATTTCATTGCAGATTTGCTGACTGATGAAGGTCCATCCACAGGTTGATACACTATCGGCTGTGGGATGATGCAGCTGACAGCCATTTTGTCAACGACAGCAGCATTTTGAGTGAAAATGACAGCGAAGACGAGAGTTCACTGAAGGGAGCGGGTTTTTTGAGTATTATCATTATCTACAATTAGATGACACTTTAAAGTACATTTTAAAGGGCATATTTATATGCATCATTAAAGAACAATGTAGTTAGAAAGGAGAATGTACATGAACAGCACAGAACGGCCGCCACAAGAGCATTATTGATAAAGAATGCCAAAGTGAATGGTTGCATATTGCGGTGACACCCGTGGCAAAAAGAGCCTCAACGTAGCGTCAATGATTTTAGGTCCTGTAAGTCGGTAATAAAAACGCGATTTGGTAGTGAATACACATAATGAAAGTGTTGCTGCCCTTTATAGGCAAAACAGAAAGCAACAAGCTCCCTGCCCCATCGCGAAAATGAGCGTCAACAGAGCTTCATTGATTTTAGGTGTTGTTAGTCTGGTAATTATTCAGTAATTTTGTAGTGGTTAGGCATAACAACAGCATTGACAACCTTTAGGTGAAGAAATGAAAGCGAGACGCTCCCTGCCCCATCTTGAAAATGAGCGTCAACGGAGCGTCAAAGAGTTTTGGTATAGCTGGTATGGTAATTAAGATGTACTTTTGTGGTGGTTATACATAACAACAGTATTGAAAACGTTAATGCGCAAAAAAAAAAGCAAGACGCTCCGTGTCCCATCTTGAAAATGAGCGTCAATGGAGCATCAAAGATTTCTGGTCCTGTAAGTTGGGTAATAAACACGTGATTCGGTGGTGATTATACATAATGGAAGTGTTGCCATTCTTCATAGGCAAAGCGACACACTCCCTGCCCCATCTTGAAAATGAGTGTCAACAGTGCGTCAACGATTTTAGGTCTTGTTAGTCTGGTAAGTATGAAGTAATATTGTAGTGGTTATACATACCAACACCATTGACAGCCTTTAGACACAAAAAAGAAAGCGAAACGCTCCGTGCCCTATTTGAAAATGAGCGTCAACGGAGGGTCAACCAGTTTGGTCATGTGAGTCGGGTAATCAAAACGTGATTTGGCAGGGAGTTGACATAATGGAAGTATTGCCACCCTTTATAGGCAACAAAAAAAGCATTATGTTCCGTGCACCATCTTGAAAATGACCGTCAACAGAGCGTCAACTATTTCAGGTCTTGTTAGTCTGGTAATTGAGCAGTGATTTTGTAGTGGTTATACATAACAACTGTATTGACAACCTTGATACGCAACAAAGAAAGCGAGGGACTCCGTGTCCCATCATGATAATGTGTGTCAACGGAACGTCACCAATTTTTGGTCCTGTAAGTCGGGTAATAAAAACGCGAGTTCGTAGTGATTACACATAATGGAAGTGTTGCCATCCATTATAAGCAAAAAAGATAGTGACACGCTCCCTGACCTATCATGAAAATGTGCATCAATGGAGTGTCAATGATCTTGGGCCTTCGATCATGGTTTATGGAAGCGCGCTGTGGCTGGTAACGTCCATATACTCAGTTTCGACCGTTTTTGCAGTCTAAAACGCTCATGAACAGTTAGTTGCACCTTTGTAAATGAAACAAGTTGTTACTGTTCAGGAGGCCATTGCGGGAATATCATTTGCTTATTTGCTCATAACGGCTGCTAATCAGTTGTTCATAGATACGTGCGATCATGTGCCACTTAGATTACCCAAGACGCAAGACCATCCATTGTTGACACTCCATTGACACTCATTTTCAGGATGGGGCAGGGAGCGTCTCTCTACTTGTTTGCAATATGAAGGTTGTCAATACATCAGAAAATGACAATGCAGTACCATAGTCAATATTTTGCAATTAACAGTAGGATATCTGAAGGTCACCATAAATATAAATATCCCAAACGCATAACCGGAGATTGGACCCGACGGGTCTAACCAAACATGGTGAAACCCGCGGTTTGACGGGTACGGGACTGGGTTTGGACCCCCAAGCAGCAGCGGGTCGGGTGTTAGGACGGTTCCAGAACTGAACAGAACTGTTCTTCCAGTCAACACCCCGACCGCTGGTGGCAAACCCTGACCCGTTGGTATCACTAACTGACGGAGATAGGAACCAGGCAAATACCATCACCGAGAAAGAGGAAATGCTGGGACGAGAGTATTTTCCCCCAAATGAGCACGACCAATAGTTTCAACTACCCCCTGCAGGGCAAGCCCACCAGTCTGTCACTGAGGAAGCTGTTCGACGAGTCCTATTCGTGCAGTCAGTCGGGAAAGGCCCAAGCTCTGCGAAGCTGTCGATTGGAGCCGTATGGAGTGGGATGGAGAGAGAATCCTGGAACTAGTGAAGGCAGTTGTTCAAACAGGCGGACACCCAGACATGTGGAAGTGGGCTACCGGGTATGTAATCTGCAAGCCAGGAATGGACGACTACACGAAACTCAAGGCGTATCGCTCCAGTTCTCTACTACGCCGCATGGGGACAGTTGTCAAGAAGACAGTGGCAGAGAGAAGAGGTCTGCTAAGCGATGGCCAGTATGGAAGCAGGAAGAGGCGGTTGGCAATCGACGCAGTGGTAATCATGGTCGACATAGCCCATGTGGGCTAGAGAGAGGGCCACATCGCTGTCATACTCCTGATGGACATCAAGGCAGCTTTCCCGAGCGTAGGGATGGGGAGACTGATCCACACAATGGGAGGCAAAGGGATGGACCGAGATCTCATACAATGGAGGGCAAGATTTCTGACAAACTTGACATTTGAAATGGCAATCTAGGGTAATGTGATGGAGAGACACCCAGTGGAAGCAGGCATACCACAGGGCTCACCGGTGTCTTCGATTCTCTACACAAATTACATGTCAGGGCTCATGAACTGGGTTGAGGAGAGGTTCGCCGGAGACAAAGGTCTGTACATGGAGGAGTTTTAGCAACGGGTCAGGGTAACCCACCTGCGGTGCGGGTTTGGACTAGAAACATTGTTCGGTTCGGTTCCAGAACCATCCAAAAACCCGGCCTGCTGCTTCTTGGCGGTTTAAACCCGGCCCTGTACCGTTCAACCCATGGTTTTCGCCAGGTTTGGATAGACCCGTCAGGTACAATCTCCAGTTCTGCGTTTTGGGTATTTCTATTTATGGTCGCATTCAGATATCCTACTGTTAAATGCAAAATATTGACTATGGTACTGCATTGTCATTTCCTGATGTATTGACAACCTTTATATAGCAAACAAGTGGAGAGACACTCCCTACCCCATCCTGAAAATGAGCATCCATGGAGCGTCAACAATTGATGGTCTTGCATCATGGGTAATCTAAGTGGCGCTTGATCGCACGTATGTATACACAAGTGATTTGCAATCTTTATGGGCAAATAAGCAAATGATATTCGCGCAATAGCCTCCTGAACAGTGAAAACGTATTTCATTTACAAACGTGCAACTAAGTGTTCACGAGCGTTTTAGACTACACAAACGGCCAAAACTAACTATATGGATATTAACAGCCACAGTGCGCTTCGATAAACTATGATAGAATGCCCAAGATCGTCGACACTCCATTCACGCACATTGTGATGATGGGGCAGGGAGCGTGTCACTTTCTTCTTTGCCTATAAAGAATGGCAACACTTCCATTATGTGAAATCACCACCAAATCACATTTTTATTACCCGACCTACAGGACCGAAACTTGTTCATGCTGCGTTGGCACCGATTTTCAAGATGGGTCACGGAGCATCTCAATTTCTATTTCACGTATATAGGTTGTCAATGCTGTTGTTATGTATAACGACTACAAAATTACTTCTTAAATACCAGACTGACAAGACCTAAACTTGTTGACGGTCTGTCGACAGTCATTTTCAACATGGGGCAGGGAGCGTGATGCTTCATTGGTTGCCTATAGATGGTGGCAACAGTTCCATGATGTGTACTCCCTGCCAAATCACGTTTTTATTACCCGACTTACATGACCAAAAATCGTTGACGCTCCGTTGACACTCATTTTCAAGATGGGGCAGGGAGCATCTCGCTTTTTTTTT
>Ga0307512_10003020_pt1 | contig 20237 bp, 17 predicted proteins | sample 14_EM_MG_FD_200267 | JGI IMG/M metagenome (GOLD analysis project Ga0307512, IMG submission 200267) | Populus trichocarpa ectomycorrhiza microbial communities from riparian zone in the Pacific Northwest, United States - 14_EM | ecosystem: Host-associated > Plants > Roots > Unclassified | place... | reverse complement strand
TCGCCTGCTTCACCAGGGTCAAATGGTGCAGGATCTCGCGGCGCAGCGGGCCCGGGTGCGGATTCAGCGAGATGTCGATCAGGTGCCGCTCGGGGTCGCCCGGATCTCGATAGCGCACGCCCGCATATTCGTCGACCGCCCAAAGCAGATCCTTGAACGCCTCCAGGCTCTTGGCCGACGTGGTCGCGAAGATCAGCAACTCCCCCTCGCCCTCGCCCGCCACCAGCTCGACGGCCGCGACCAACGGGAAGCCGGCGTCGCTCAGCGCGGACCGGTAGGCGTCCACCAGCGCTCCCCCGCTCTGCCCCTGCCAGCGCCCGTCGCCGAAGACCCGGTCGCCGCCCTCGGCGAGCGCCCCCGCCGCAAAGACCAGCAGCGCTTCTGCCGGCTTTCCGCCGGCCAGGGCCTTGACGGTGGTCAGGCTCGGCGGCCCACTCGCGGCAGTCGCATCCAGATAACCAAGCATCGGTACGCGTGCCGCGCCGACCGCCTGCAGTGCTACTGCCAGCCGCTCGTCGGTGCCGCCGGCAACCGGGTGCACGGTGAGCCCCGCCGCGTCGGCCGGGACCGCGTCCAGCCGGGAGCCCAGGGCGGACACGTCCCCGGCCAGCGCCAGCATCCGCAGCTCACGGCCCCGGACCAGGTCGGACTGCTCGACAAAGACGCGCAACGCGGCCTCCGCGGACACTCCTTGATCGGCGTCGGCGTACCCGTGCACATAGGTGGCCCGGCGGGCCCGGTGCAGCGCCGCCGGAGCCCACGCCCCGAGGTGGCGCACGAGCACTTCGCGTTTGACGTCGGCCACACTGTCGGCAGTCATATTCACGTTGTACAGCATCAACGCGCCCAGTTCGGCATCAACAATGCGGCGCGGGACTTGTACCCAGGGTCGCTAAGCAGACACTATGAGGCACGTGGCCCCACCGCTCGCGGAACTGACCGCCCAAGCGCAGACGTTGACGTCCGCCGGCGATCTCCTCGGTGCCCGGGCCGTTCTCGCCCATGTCCTAGATCCAGTCGACGCCGCCGACCCGCAGCGCGCCACCGCCGACCTGGCCGTCGCCGCGGCGCTGCACGCGCGCATCTTGATCGCCCTGGGCGACCCGCATTCCGCGCGCCTGTGGGCCGCTTTCGCCCAGGCGGCCGAGGAACGCCTGCACGGACCGCACGACGAACGTACCCTGGCCGCGGCCGCGATCCACGCGGCGGTGCTGCAGCGGGTGGGCAACCACGGCCGGGCGGCGCAGCTGTATCACGACCTGGTCCTCGAGCTGATCAATCTGGACGGTCCCGACTCGCAGCGGGTGCTGGCCGCCCAGGCCGACCTGGCCACGGCCGAGCACGCGGCCGGCAACTGCACCGCGGCCCGCGCCCGCTTGGCGGAGGCTTGGGCCCACTTCCGCCGGGTGTACGGCGACGCCGCCCCGGCCGGAATCAAGATGCTGGCCCGCCTCGGCGCGCTGGAGCGCGAGTGCGGCCGGGTCTCGGACGCCATCCACCACCTAGGCCTGGCCGAGGACCTGTGCGCCCGCCACCTGCCGGGCGACCACCCGCTGGGCCGGCAGGTCGCGGTGCTGGCCCACGCGCCGGCGTCGGGCCGGCACCACTGCGGCCGGGTCGCCCAGTCCACCGGCCCCGACGGCCCGGCACCCGGGGTGACGCCGATCTATTCGGCCCCGCCCCCGGACACGCCGACGGCCCCGATCCCCGGCGACCTGACCGGACGCCACGCCCGCACCGAAGCGCCCCCGCCACTGCCCGGCCAAGAGCCGGAGGACCACCCGACCCAGGAACTCCCGGTCCGACAGCGAACGCCACGCGGGACCGGCCCAGCATGGGCGGCCCGACACGAAACAAATAGCGATCCCGACAACACGGACGAGCTCAGCGCCGCCCGCCGTCCGCGCGCTGCAAGCGACCCCAGTGCCGTCCACCCCCGCGCCACAGGCGACCCCGCCGCACGCCAGCCCGGCGACACAGACGAGTTCGGTGCCGCGCGCCACCCCCGCGACGTAGGCGATCGCAACGCCGCGCCCCACCCCCGCGCTGCGGGCGATACCGGCGCTGCAAACCACCCATACGCCACAGGCGATCCTGGCAGCGCACGCCAATTCGGTGCTGCCGACGATTCCGACAGCGCGCGCCGCTCCGGTGCGCACGCTGAGGCGTCGGCCGTCGGCGGCTCTTTCTCCGCGCACCCTTCTGCGACCGCCCCAACGCGCACGCCCTCGGACTCCGCCGGGTTCTCCGCCACGCCCACGCACGCGCCATCGGATTCCACGGCGCCCTCGGCTGCGGCTGCGGGTTCTCCGGCGTCGCGTGCGGACTTCACGCGACCGTCAGCCGCGCCCGCGAATTTCGTGTCGCCCAACCCCGCCAGCACCGGGGCGGCACCGCCTGCGCGGCCTGTGGAGTCCACGCCGCCCGCCGAGAGTCGCCCGCCGCGGCACTCGACGGTGAAGCCGCCGCCAGCCAATCCTCCGGTCTTCGTGCCGCTGCCGCCGGACCCGCTGAGTTCCTTCAGGCCCGGCCGGCAATCCCCCGACCCGATGGCGGCACTCGCACCGCCGCCGAGGGCCGCAGAAACGACAGTGACACCCGCCGGGCCGTCGGCTTCGGCGGCCGGGCCTGGCCACGGTCAGCTGCCCCCGGCGAGCTCCCGGCAAGCGGCGACGCCCACTAGCGGTCAGCCGTCCCCGGCGAGCTCCCTGCAAGCGGCGGCACCCACTAGCGGTCAGCCGCCCATGGCGCGCTCGCCGCAATCGGCCGACCCGTCGACCGAGCAGACCCGCTTGATCCCGGCGCAGCCCGCCCCGGCCCGATTCGAGTCCTCGCCGACCGACCGGCCCCGCTCCGACCCGTCACGCTACGACCAGCCCAGCCACGACCGGCAACGCCCTGAGACTGCACACATAGGAACACCGCGTGACGAGTCTCTGCACGGCGAGACGCTGCGTAATGAGACGTCGCACCGCGAGACCACGCGCCGTGCGACCGGCGATGTAGAGACCGGCCGCAGCGAGCCAACACGTGCCGACCTTCCACCGGCTGCACCTCTGCCGCCCGGGGTGACGAGGGTGGGCCCAACACCCGCCGAGCCGCCACATCTGGATCGGCCACAAACCGCACCACCGGCACAGGCAGCGCCCTCGACGCACACCGCGCCACCAACGCACGCCGCGCCCTCGACACACACCGCGCCACCAACGCACGCCGCGCCCTCGACACACGCCCCGCCGCCGACGCACGCCGCGCCCTCGATGCACACCCCACCACCAACGCACACCGCACCACCGACGCGAGGCGCCCCATCGGCACACGCGGCGCCACCTGCGCACGCAGCTACAGCAGCGCAAGCCGAGCAACCATCAGCCGAGCAACCAGCAGCCGGGCAACCGTCCAATCCGCCGCCATCCGGCCCGCCGGTGCCCGGGTCCGCCGCCGCCGGACCATGGCGGGTCGAAGCCGGCCCCGCCGGCAAGGAGCCGATCCGTCCGATCTCGCCAAGCCCGACAGCAGGCGCCATGCGCCCCACCCAGGCCGGGCAACCGCACGCCACCCCGCGCCAGAGCCGCCCCAGCCACGCCGAAGGCGCCACCCGCCCGGACTATGCAAGCGAACCCCCTGGCGCCAGCCGTCCGGGCTACCCGAGCCAACCCCCTGGCGTCAGCCGTCCGGGCTACCCGAGCCAACCGCCTGGTGCCGCCCGCCCGGGCTATGCCGGCGATGCTCGATCCGGCCAGACCGAGGAAATCACCCGCGCGAACTACGCCGCCGGAACCCGCCCCGGCCAGACCGACGAAGCCGCCCAAACCGGCCGGATCCGGCCCGGCCAGACCGCCGCGCACGCGGGCTACCCCACTGACGCCCGGCCCGGCCCGGCCGACGGCGTCTACCAGCCCGGTCACGCGGGACCGCCGGCCGAGGACGCAACCCGCACCGGGCGGGCCGGCCCCGTCGGCTGGCGCCCGCCCACCTCGCCACCGCCCGGCGCCGCGGCAATGCGGACGGTGCCGCATCCCGAGGTAGTGCGGCAACGCCCCATCCAGGACGACGACCGGCTGCTGCCCGTGCCGGTGGAGCGCCCCAAGCGGCGCACCTCCTGGCAGCCACTCGCACTGATCGCGGTGATAGTCGCCGGAATCCTGGTGGCGGTCGGGGTGGTGGTCGCGACGCTGCCGCGCGGCGATAATGGCGCCGCGCCGGGTCCCGCGGCCTCGTCCACACTGGCCAGTTCGCCGCCGAGCGCCACCGCGACCGCCTCGCCGGTCGGCGGCGCCCCGGAAAACGTCAAGCTCCGCGACAACCGCGACAGCGTGTCGCTGACCTGGAGCTACCCGAAGAACTCGGAGGGCCCGGTGCTGATCTCCGGCGGCCGGGCGGGCCAGGAGCAGCGAGCCTTCCAGCAGCTCCCGGCGGGCACCACCGACTACGTCGTCTACGGCCTGAACAACTCGCAGGACTACTGCTTCACCGTCGCCGTGGTCTACACAGTCGACCGCGTGGCCGCCTCCAAGCCACTCTGCACCAAACGCAAGTAACCACCGCCCCGGCACGAGCCCGAATCAACCGCCACCCGCGAGTCCTGAACTGATCAGCTACCGCCGCCGCTCGGTCACGCCGATGAGGCGAGGCACCGCGTGGCAATCTTGGTCACTGGGCGCCCGCCGCAGGGCGAAATTCGACCAAGATCTACCAAATCAACCAGCACAGTTCCCGATAAAGCGATTTGTCGGAATTAGGTGACGCGGCAGCCCGGCCTCGAAACCTGACAGGCCGTCAAAGTCCCGCGAACTCAACGACCACCGGGTAATGATCGGACGCGTACTCGGCCGCGCCGCCCCGGACGACGTGCATCCCCACGACCCGCGCCGCCACCGCCGCACTACCGAGGACATAGTCGAGCCGCATCCCAGAGAACTCATGCCCGCCGCCCCCGGACGTCGGCGCCGTTCGCCCGTCCCCGTGACCCGCGATCGGCCACAAATCCCGAAGCCCGCCACCCAGCAGTACCTCCACCGGCCGGCTATCGACGCCCCCGTCCCGCCCCAAATGCCGCTTGCGGAACCGTTCCGGCAGCCGAGCCAGCTCGTCAGCGTGGTCAATACCGGGCTCCAGCGTGTTCAGATCGCCCGCGACCAGCACCAACTCCCCCATGTACCGCTTGGCGATCCGCCGGGCTTCGCGCCGCCGCCGGATCGGCGTGTACGGGTTGAGATGCGTGCTGACCACGGTCAGCGCCCCGGCGCCCGTCGACACGACCGCACCCGCCGCCGCGTGGTGCATCCCCCACCGCAACGCGGTCCGATCGGTAATCGACAACGGCGGCCGGACCAGCACCGCCACCGGCTGCCCGAACGCCGATCGGGCCAGATGCGGCGTCATCCCGATCGCACTTGCCAACATCCCCAGCCGCCGCCGACCGAGGGACTCCTGCAGCGCCAGGATGTCCGGCCGCTGCTCGGCGAGCACCTCCGTGATGGCCTCCAGCCGGTCCGGGCCGTCCCGGTCCAGCCCGCCCGTCTTGACGTTCCAGGTCATGAACCGACCGATCACGCGTTCGCCCGGTTCGGCTTCAGGGTCCAGACCAGCAGCGACAGCCAGCAGCCGGCCAGGACCAGCGCGCCCAGGACGTCCGTCGGGTGGTGTTCGCCGCGGTACATCCGGGACAGTGCCACGCCCGCCGGCAGCACCACCGCGAGGGCCGGGAACACCCAGCGCCACCACCCGCGGATCCGCGGCGTCGCCAGCAGCGCGATGGAGATCCACAGGCACAGCGACGCGGCGATGTGGCCGGACGGGAACGACGACGTCGGCATCTGCCCGTCCAGCTGCTCGACCGGCGGCCGGGGCCGGCCCACCGCGGCCGCGCTGCACAGGAACAGCGTCAGCTCGCCGAGCATCGCCAGCACGACGAACAGCACCGGCCGCCATTGCCGCCACGCCGCGACCGCGATCGGGCAGAACACCAGCGCGACGATCAGGATCGCATGCGTGTCGCCGGCCTTGCTGAGCAGCCAGCTCAGGTGGTCCAGCGCCGGCGTCCGGAAGGTCTGCAGCCAGCGCGGCACCCCGTCGTCCACTCGCTCGATCCAGGTGCCCGGGGTGCCGTGGGTGAGCGCGTAGCCGAGCAGATAGAGCAGCCCGAAGGTGAGCACCCAGCCGGTGAGGATCTCGGCCGCCCCGGTCCACGGGTGCGGGATCAGCCGCTTCTCGTCGGGCGCCGGCTCCAGATCGGGTCCCGCCTCGGGTTCCAGGCCCTCCTCGAGCCGTGGCACCGGGTGCCCGGCCTCGCGGCGCCAGAGCCGGAACGCGTACCCGGTGCAGCCGAGCCAGGCCGCCGCGAGCAGCCAGCCGGCCAGCACGTCGGAGAGGAAATGCACGCCCAGTGCGATGCGGCTCAGCCCGATCAAGACCACGATCATGATCGGTACGGCGATCCAGAGCCGCCGCCACCGGGGCGCGATCGCCGGCAGGAAGACCAGCAGCAGCGCGCCGTAGACGACGGCCGAGCCGAGCGCGTGCCCGCTCGGGAAGCTGTTGCCGGGGGCGCTCGCGACCGGCACGTCGACGACCGGGCGCAGCCGGCCGACCAGGGTCTTGACCGACGGGTCGAGCAGCAGCGCGCCCACCCCGGTGACCACGAGGTAGATCGCCAGCCGTGGCCGGCGGCGGAACAGCAGCAGCACGACGGCGGCGCCGACCAGCCAGATCAGGACCGGGCGCCCGCCGGCCCGGGAGATCACCGTCGCGACGTCGACCAGCACGGGGTGCCGGGACAACAGGTGGTTGAACCCCTCGGCCACGCCGCGGTCCAGGCCCTGCAACGGTCCCCAGCGGAGCCGGACGAGCAGCAGCAGTACGCCGAAGCCGAGCCCGACCGCCACGACCGCGATCAGGCTGAGGACGCTGCGCCCGGCGAAGTGCCGCAGCGGCCCCCAGCCGGCCTGTTCCTTGACGGCGCCGTCGGCGGGCGCCGCCGGGGTCCGGACGTCCGGCTCGGTGGCCATGTGAGGGGCTCACTTTCGATCGGGGATATCCCCGGCTTACCCCGACCCGTCGTCGCGCACACCGGCCGCCCGCTCGGCCACCGCGGCCGCGTCGTACGCAAGATCGGGGTCGCCCTCGGGTTGCGGCACGCAGAGCAGCAGCGCGCGGTGCCGCACGGAGATCGACATGCGCCGGCCCGGCTCGATCAGGTCCCCGTCCAGCTGGCGGGGCTGCGGCTTGGCGCTGTGGATCTCGATCCGCGCGGCGGTGTACGTCTCCATCAGCGGCACCCGTTCCTTGCGCCGCAGCACCGCCCAGCCGAGCGCCACCCAGTGCGCCAGCGTGCGCGGGCTGAGGATTGCCACGTCCAGTTTCCCGTCGTCGGGTTCGGCGGCGTTGAGCAGGCGTACGCCGCCCTGCAGCCGCCCCACGTTGCCGACGATGACCGTGCGCGGCCGGCGGCGCAGCACCTCGCCGCGATCCAGCCGGATGGTCACCCGCATCGGGCCACCGCGCAGGTGCTTGACCGCGCCGCCGACGTACGCGAGCCAGCCGATCCTCTTCTTGGCCACGTCGGATGTGCCCTCGAGCATCTGCGCGTCGAAGCCCATCCCGGCCATCACCGCGAAGCACCGGTCCTCGACCACGCCCACGTCGATGCGCCGGCGGCCGCCGTCCAGCGCCACTTGCACGCCGGTGGCCGCGTCGCCGGCCAGCCCGAGGTTGACGGCGAGCAGGTTGCCAGTCCCGGCCGGGAGCACGGCCAGCGCGACCTCGGTGCCGGCCAGCGCCGTCACGCAGGCCATCACCGTGCCGTCGCCGCCGCAGACGAAGACCAGTTCGGCACCGTCCTCGATCGCCTTCGTGGCCTGGCCGCGGCCGGCGTCCTCGGGGGTGGTCTGCAGCCAGGCGGGCGCGGGCCAGCCGGCGCTCGCGAGGCCCTGCTCGATGGTGCGGCGCAGCAGGTCGAGGTCGGCCACTTTGACGGGGTTGACGATGACGGCGGAACGGGGCACAGCGTCAGTGTGCGGGACCAATCTCACAACGGCGACTCGAGCGCTTCTGCGGTACCGTGACGGAACGAACTTGAACACGTTCAAGAATGGTCGTGATCGTCATGATCGTGCTGGTCAAGCTGCTGGTCGTCGTCGGGATGCTGGTGATCGTGCCGATCGGGCTGCGACTGCTCGACGATCCGGGCGCCGCCCTCGCCCGCCGGGTCTGGCCGATCGGGGCGGCGCTCGGCGCGATCAGCCTCTGGCTTCCGCGCGGGCCGTTCGCCACGACCTTGGCCACCGCGTACGCGACGGCGGCCGCCGTGCTCTGCGCGTACGCGATAAGTCGCCCGACCCGCCCGCGCAGTGCGTGGCCCGCCGAGATCGCCGTGCTCACCGCCCTGCTCAGCCTGGCCGTCGCGGCCGGCGCCCTGCTCGCCGAGCGGGCCGGTTACCCACTGTTCGGCTTCCGGCCGACCGTGCTCGTGCTGACCGTCGCGCATTTCCACTTCGCCGGGTTCGCGGCGGCGCTGATCGCCGGGCTGCAGACCCGGATCGCGCCCGGCAAATCCGCCGACCTGGCCGCCCTGACCGTCCCGGCCGGCACGGTGCTGGTCCTGATCGGCTACTTCACGGCCGAGTTCGTCGAGCTGGCCGGCGCCCTGGTGCTCACCGCCGGGATGTGGACCGTCGGCTGGCTGACCTGGCGGTACGCCCGCGGCGTGGGCCCCGACCGGCTGACCGCCGCGCTGCTCGCCGGCTCGGCGGCCGTCCTGGTGGCGTCCATGGTGCTGGCCGTCAGCTGGGCCCTCGGCGAGGCGACCGGACTGCCCCACCCGTCGCTCGCCTGGATGGCCGCGACCCACGGTGTGGCGAACGCGCTCGGCTTCACCCTGTGCGCGATGGTGGGCTGGCGCCGGGCCGGGGCATTCATCTGAGTACGAGGATCGACGGGACGAGGAAGTATCGATGCCTGAATTCACCTACGCCGAGGTCGGCGCGACGCGGCACGAGCCGCTCCCCGACGGCTACAACCACCTGCGCTACCGGGTCCAGGTCGGCACCGGCGCCGACGTCTTCGAGCGAGCCGGGCGCGCGGTGCTGAGCTTCGGCATGCATCGCGCGGCCGGGGCGCGGGTCCGCTCGGCCGCCGAACGGGCCGCCCCGGGCGTCCGGGTCACCGTCACGCTCTGGCCGTTCACGGTGCCGTGCGAGGTCGTCTACGCCGACGATGAGCCCAACCGGATCGGCTTCGGCTACGGCACGCTGCCCGGGCATCAGGAGCGCGGCGAGGAGGCGTTCCTGGTCGAGCTCGCGCCGGACGGAACGGTCTGGCTGACCATCAAGGCGTTCAGCCGGCCGGCGCGCTGGCCCACGATCGTCGCCGGCCCGCTCGCGGTCCTCGTCCAGCACGCCTTCGCAAGGATCTGCGGACGTGCGCTCATCCGCCTTTCGACCGCTTCCCGTACCGTGGGCTCGTGAACCAGACGCGCGTCACATGGTGGGGGCACAGCACCATGTGGCTCGAGGAGTCGGGCGTCTCGTTGCTCACCGACCCCGTGCTCACCAGCCGCGTGATCCACCTGAAGCGGATGGTCGGCCCGGCGCCGGTGCTGCCGGGCCCGCCCGACGCCGTGCTGCTCTCCCACCTGCACGCCGACCACTTCCATCTGCCGTCGCTGCGGCTGATCCCGGGCACGCCGCGGCTGATCGTGCCGCGCGGCGCCACCGCGTTCGTGGCGAACGGGCTGGGCCGCGACTGGGCGCAGCGCTGCGTCGAGCTGGCCCCGGGCGAGGACACCACGGTCGGCGCGGTCAAGGTCCGAGCGGTCAAGGCCGCCCACGACGGCGGACGCGGGCCCTGGTCGCGGCAGCGCGCGGTGGCCCTCGGCTTCATCGTTGAGGGGGCATATCGCACCTGGTACGCCGGCGACACCGGCCTGTTCGACGAGATGTCCGAGTTCGCCCCGCTCGACCTGGCGCTGGTCCCGGTCGGCGGCTGGGGCCCCACGCTGGGCTCACACCACCACCTCGACGCGGGCGACGCCGCCGAGGCGCTGCGCCGGGTCAAGGCGGGCTGGGCAGTGCCGGTGCACTACGGCACGTTCTGGCCGATCGGCATGTCCGGCGTACGGGCGCACATGTTCTCCGGCCCGGGCGCGGAGTTCGCCCGGCGCGCGGCCCGCACGGCCCCCGACACGCAGGTCCGGGTGCTCGCGCAGGGCGAGTCGCTGGTGATCGGACCCGGCGCGTGATCGGTGAGCTCCAGACGCTGGGCTGGCTGTTCCTGGTGGTGTCGTTCGGGGCGATCGTGCCGGTCGTGCCCACCGGCGCGGCGGTCAGCGGGGCGGCGGCGCTGGCGATGCACAACAACCCGCTGACGATCGTGCTGGTGATCGCCGGCGGGGCGGCCGGGGCGTACGCGGGAGATCTGGTCATGTATGCGATGTGCCGGGCCGGCGGCGAGCCGCTCGCCCGGCGGCTGCGCTGGCTGCGCGACGACGAGCACCTGTCGGCGGTCAAGGACCGGCTGACCAAGAGCCAGATCCCGGTGCTGCTGGTCTCCCGGCTGCTGCCCGGCGGCCGGGTGCCGGTGCTGCTGGCGGCGGCGTTCCTGGGGCTGAGCTGGCGCACCTTCGTGGTGGCGAACCTGCCGGCCTGCGTGCTCTGGTCGGTCGTCTACTCCGGCATCGGGGTGGCGGGCGGCTCGATCTTCAACGAGCCGTGGCAGGGCGTGCTCGCCGCCATCGTCCTGGTGCTGCTGGTCAGCCAGGCGGTGAGCTGGTGGAACAAGCGCCGGACCGCCCGGCTGGAGGCCGCCGAGGCGAGCGCCGGCGGCGAGCAGACCGAAACGGCGTAGCAGGTCAGTATTTGAGGTACTGCCGGGTCAGTTTGGCCGCTCGTTCGACCACGCCGATGCCGCCGGACATTGTCGCGTTCTTGTGCGAGAGCACCGCGATCGAGACGTCCGTGTCGTCGCCGGTCACCCGGCCGACCGTGTTGATGATCCAGCGGTTGCCCTCGGTCGAGCGGGGCAGCCAGCCGTTCTTCACAGTGGTGGTCTCCCCCGTCTTGGCGACCGCGGGCACGCCCCAGTCCTGGTCCTCCTCGACCGTGCTCATCAGCTGGAAGGCCAGCTTGCGCGAGTCGGCGTCCAGCGGGCCCTTCGTGTCGACCAGCTCGGAGAGCAGCTTGACCTGGTCGTTGACCGTGGTGCGGGTGAGGCCCCAGGCATTGTTGACCTTGGTCGAGGTGAGCCCGAGTCGCTTGTTGCACTTGGTGATCGCCGGGGCTCGGCCGAGCCGGGTGAACAGCGCCGTGGTGGCGTCGTTGTCGCTGGCCCGGATCATCCGCTTGGCCAGGCTCAGCTCGCTCGCGGTGAGATCGCGGTCCTTGTCCTGCGCGGTGAGCAGCAGGCAGGCGAGCACCTGGACCTTGACCACGCTGGCGGTCTCGTAGGTCTTCGTGCCGCGGAACGAGTAGCGCTCGCCCGTCTTCTTGTCGAGCACCGCGACGGAGAACTCCGGGACGGTCGCCGCATACTTCGTCAGCGCCGCGTCGAGGGCCTTCACCTGGGCTGCTCGCTTCTGCTTGGCCAGCTCCTCCGGGCTGGGGCCGGTCGGTGACGGGGACGCCGAGGGGGTGGCCGCGGCGTGAAAGGCGTCGGGTAACACGCTGCCGACCCCGCCGTCGCGGGTCATGCCGACGCCGACCAGCGCTGTGCCGCCGAGGACCCCCACTGCCGCCACGGCCAAGATCCATTTTCCGGTACGAGCCACCCATGCATACTGCCGCGTCGAGGGCGCGTTTTGCCGCCCGGAGGCCCCGGATCGGCAGATTGGCGCGAACTTTCGACCCTCGGCTCACAGCCCATCACCAACGGTGACCGGCGCACAATGGGCGCATGGCCTTCTTGCCCTCCCCGTTCGCATTGATCGACCTGACCCGATCCGCCGTCGGCCAGGTGGTCGAGACCGCGGCGTCGGTGGCCACGATCCCGGTCCGGGCGATGAGCCTGCTCGGCCAGGCCGAGTTGCTGGTCACCCGGATCACGGTGCTCGCCGACAGCGCCGAGGAGCTGATCGGGCAGGTCGGCACGATGGTGACGGACGCACAGGAGACGCTGCGCTCGGCCCGTTCGACAGCCGCGGCGGCCGCGCTGACGGTCGAGGAGGCGGGCGTGATCACCGCGGCCGCGGCCCGGATCGTGGACGGGGCGGGCCTGCTCACCGCCGACGCCACCCGCCTGGTCGGCACGGCCGAGGCGGTCACGACCGAGGCAGCGCGATTGGTCGGCACTGCCGAGACGGTCACGACCGAGGCCGCGCGGCTGGTCGGCGAGGCCGGGGCGGTCACCGCCGGGGCCGGGCGAATTCTCGATGACGCCGGCGTTGTCACCGCCGGGGCCGGACGGATTCTCGACGATGCCGGTCAGCTCACGGCCGGGGCGCGGGTGGTGCTCGGGGATGCCGTGGCGACGACCGGCGCGGCGAACGCGGTGGTCGAGCGGGCCGAGGCCGCGGCGACCGAGGCGATCCGGCTGCTCGACGGCTACGCCCCGACGCTGGACAAGGCGGCGCCGCTGGCCGCGCGGTTCGTCAACGACCTGACACCGGACGAGGTGACCGCCGCGATCCGGATGGTGGACGAGCTGCCCAAGCTGCGCGAGCACCTGATCGACGACGTGCTGCCGCTGCTCGGCAAGCTCGACCAGGTCGGCCCGGACCTGCACAACCTGCTCGAGGTGACCCAGGATCTGCACCTGGCCATCGCGGGGCTGCCGGGCCTGCGGATGCTGCGCCGGCGCGGCGAGGAGCGCGTCGCCGAGGAGGAAGCGGCGGCCCCGAACACGCGTAGTCGGGGTTCCGCCACGCGGCGGAACCCCGACTAGCCGATCAAGATCAGAAGACCGAGACGCCGTACACGCTCAGCGGCTCGACGACCGGCTGGAAGTACGTGACGCCGCCCGAGCTGCAGTTGCCACTGCCGCCCGAGGTCAGGCCCAGCGCGGTGGTGCCCGAGTAGAGCGGGCCGCCGCTGTCGCCCGGCTCGGCGCAGACGGTGGTCCGGATCAGGCCCGAGACCGAGCCCTGGGAGTAGACCACCGTGGCGTTGAGCGCGGTGACCCGGCCCGAGTGGGTGCCGGTCGTGCTGCCCCGGCGGTAGACGGTCGCACCCACGGCCGGGGTGGCGGCGGACGTGATGTCCTGCGAGCCCACCGCACCGCTGATGGCGACGGACGTGGTGGTGTAGCGCACGATGCCGTAGTCGTTGCCGGGGAAGCTGGTGCCGGCCCGGGTGCCCAGCGTCGTGGAGCCGTTGGTCCAGGTGGCGCCGATGTTGGTGCAGTGCCCGGCGGTCAGGAAGTAGTACACGTTGCTGCTGCTGCGCACGTTGAAGCCGAGCGAGCAGCGGGCGCCGCTGACATAGATGGCGTCGCCGCCGGAGATGGTCGGGCTCAGCGTGCCGGGCACCGACTCGAGCCGGGCCTTGTCGCCCAGCTTGGCGACGATGGCCTTGACGGTGGCCAGCTTGGCGCCGGTGACGGTGCTGTCGGCGGTGACCGAGAGCTGGTTGGTGACCGGGTCGACGGCGAACGACGTGCCCGGCGTCTTGAGCGTGGCCTTGAGTGTCGCCTCGGCTGCGGCCAGGGCGGCCCCGCTGCGGGTCACGTAGCGCGGGGTGGCGCCCGCGGCCGTGACCTCGGCGGCCGTGGCCGCGTCGGTGACGTTGACGGTGAGTTTGCCGGCGGCGTCCAGATAGGAGCCGGCGATCCGGGTGCCGAACGCACTGTCCAGCTTGCTGGCCAGCGTCGAGGTGGTGAAGGACGGGTCTGGAGCGCTCGGGGCCGCGGCGGCGGGTGACGCCACGAGGGCACTGCCGACGAGCACGGCGACAGCTAGGCCGACGATCGGCCGGCGCAGCTTGGAGCCGGAGTTTCGCACTGTTTCCTCCCAGGGGTGGGGCACGCCGGTGCCGGCGTACCGGTGCTACTCCTGGAAGTATTTATCTTTCTCAATGTCTACTCAAGGCTCGGCGCAAGATCCTTAGACGCCGGTCGAAACGGTGCTGAGCTGCCGAAACGGGGCCCATAACACCGAGCTATCACCGATTCGGGATTACGCTACGCCGCCTCCAGAATGGCAACCGCGGGGCGACTGGCGGCCAGATCGGCGGCGAGCCGGTGCGCCTGGGCGCGGATCTCGGGCACGGCCGTGGTCTCCCAGCGCGCCCCGCGCCGCAACGGGCCGACCAGCCAGAGACCGGGCTGCGGGGCGCCGCCCGCCGCGATGAGCCGCCCGGCGGCGTCGATGTCGAGCCCGAGATCGTGCGGCCCGACCCGGGCGAGACCGGCGTCGATCAGCGTACGGACGAATCCGGTGGCCGAGTCGGGCAGCCGCCCCGGCCCGGCACAGTTGACCACCGCGGCGAAGCGCTGCGTCCCGCCGGAACCGAAGCTCACCAGCAGGCCGCCGGCCGAGTCCGCGGTGAGTGTCCGGACCCCACCGGACCTGACCAGCAGGCCGTCCACCGCCCGCAGCGCCGCGACCTGCTTCGCCACCGAGGGCGCCATCCGGTGCCGGTGACACTCCCACGGGCGGGCCAGGTGCCGCAGGAAGGCGTCCTGCTCGGCCGGGGTCAGGGCGACCCAGAGCTGATCGAGGTACGGCCGCATCCCGTCCACCACGGCCCGCCAGTCCCCCGCCTCGCCGGCCGAGGCGCGTACGGCCCGGACCACGTCGCGCAGCGTGGCGCAGTCGTCGAGCGTCGGCGCGGACGGCGGCGCGGCCTCCGCGGTGTGGCTGAGCGGCAACTGCCCGCGCCGGCTCACCGCGGTGACCGGGGCGGTCCGGGCGCCGCCGGCGGTGAGGGTGAGCGTCACGTCGACGGCGGTCAGCCCGGTGCCGATCAGCAGCACGGGCCGGTCGCCGGGGAGCGCCTCGAGGACGCCGGGCCGCCACGGATCGGCAACGTAGCCGGGGTGGCCGTGCAGGGCCGGCGGGACCGCGGACGGCTGGGAGCCGAGCGGGTTACCCACGGCGAGGACGACATCGTCGGCCCGGACCCGGGCGCCGTCGTCGAGGAAGACGGTCCAGCCCTCGCTCAACGCGGTCGCGCGGGCCGGCCGGACGGTGAGGCGGCCGGGGTGGGCGGCCGCCGCCTCGGCGAGCACCTCGCGGAGATAGTCGCCGTAGTCGCGGCGGCTGAGGAAGTCGGCGGGCTCGGCGGCCAGGCCACGGGCGCGGGCCCAGCGGACGAAGTGGCCGGGGTCGTCCGGGTCGGCGCTCATCGCGCCGGCCCGGGAGTTCAGCAAGTGCCAGGGCTGGGCCGAGCCGTACGCCACGCCCCCGCCGGGCTCGTCCGGCTCGATCAGCACGACCTCGTCGTCGCTACATCGCAGCAGTTCCCGGGTCACCAGGACCCCGGCGCACCCGCCGCCGACCACCGCCACCGTTCGCCGTGCCATCCGACCCACCCCACGGTCTCTCGAGCCGCATCTCCTATCAACACGATAGGTTTGATGGGTGGATTGGGCCAGAGGCGCGCCGGAGCTTTAACACTCCGGCCACAAACGTCACCCCTCCGCGATCGCGATCGCCGACTCGTCGGAGAGGCGGTAACCGACGCCGTACACCGTGGTGATGGCCTCCGGGTCGCCGACCTTGGTGCGCAGCCGGCTGACGTGCACATCGACGGTGCGGTTGGTGGTGTGCTTGTGCCCCCAGACCTGCAACAGCAACTGACTGCGGGTGAAGACCTGGCGCGGATGCCGGGCGAAGAAGAGCAGCAGATCGAATTCCAGGCGGCTCAGGTCCAGCGTGCGGCCGTGCCGGGAGGCGATCCGGGAGCGCGGGTCCAGGCGCAGGCCGGCGGTCGGCGACGTGGCGTCCTCCGCCGGGAGAACGACGATCGAGGCGTCCGAACCGGCCGCGGCGACGAGATCTCGCAGGGCGGCCAGGACGCGTTCGCTCTCCGGGGTGCCGGTGGTGCCGACGGTGATCGTGACGGTCACCGAGCCGGGCACCGTGCGGAGCCGGGCCAGCCGGGGGCGGCCGATCTTGACGCGCCGGGTGGGTGCCGGGCGGGTGGCGAGAACGGACATTTTTCCTCCGGTGGTTAGGCGTCGCCGGCCGGGTCTCGGCGGCGACGGAAGAAATACTTATCCCATGTGCGAGATAGGCTTATTGGCACAGTTTGGTTGCGGCAGCCGCGACGGCGGCGCTCAGCTCACCAGGGGCTCAGAGGAGGATCAGAGTGCGCGCGGACACCGCGCGCTCGCGCACCGCAACAGATCGATCGCGAGGCGGGACGTCAGAAATACGTCGAACCGCACCATGCGCCAATCGTTCGCCACCCGGCGACCCGGGGTCAAAGGGAATCCAATATGCGGGAACGGAATTCGATAAAGCCGGGAAATGGTGACGGCGCACACATGTAAACGACCAGGCGACGGCATCTTTCAGTCCGCTCGCCGCAGCGACGGCAGGTTCACGACGATCGCCTCCTGCGTGGTCCGGGCGATCACCACGACCGCCTCGTTCGCGGGATCGGGGTTCTCCTCGCGGTGCGGCACCCACGGCGGCACGAAGATGTAGTCGCCGGGCTTGGTCTCGAGCCGCCTCTCCGCGCCGGTGTCCTCGTCGAGGAAGACGAAGACCGGATTGCCCCGGACGATGTAGATGGCGGTCTCGGACTCGCCGTGGTGGTGGTTTTCGCTGACGGTCGCGGCCGCGACGTGCGTCTCGCCCATCCACAGCGCCGCGCTGCCGACGGTCTTGCCGCTGATCGCCTCGACCCGGGTCATCCCCTTCGTCTGCGCCGTGTCCCCGGTCAGAGCGACGGGCGCGACGTGGTGCAGCTTGCGATGAAAGCCGTCGGTCATGGTTCCTCCACAGGCGGTTCGAAAGCGCGAACGGGCGGCGGCTCGCCGTCGAACCGGGCGATTTCCACCCGGGCGTGCTGCCCGCTACAACCCTGCGCCAGCCGCGACGTGCCGACATCATCGGTCAACACGTTCGGATTGCCGTGCACGCAGGTGGCGACGGCCGGCGCCGACGGATCGAACCAGGCGCCGGTCGACAGCTGCGCGACGCCCGGCGCGCATGCGTCGGAGATTACCGCGCCGGCCAGCAGGCTGCCCCGATCGTTGAAGACCCGGACCAGATCGCCGTCCGCGATGCCCCGCTCGGCCGCGTCCACGGGGTTGATCCGCACCGGCTCCCGCCCGCGCACCTTGCTGCGCTGGGAAACCCCGCCCATGTCAAGCTGGGAGTGCAGGCGCGAGGCCGGCTGATTGCAGATCAAAACGATTTCGTACGCGGACGCGGGCGGCGCGATCCACACTGGGCGTCCCGGGCAGTCGTCGTATCCGAACGACGCCACGGTCGACGAGAAGAGCTCGATCCGGCCGCTCGGCGTGTCGAGTGGCCGCCCGTCCCGGAAGTCGGCGAACAGCACGGAGTCGTCCCGCCGGCCGGGCAGCTCGACCTCGCCGGCCGCCCAGAAGCCCTCGAACTCCGGCAACTTGCCCTGCTCCCCTGTCGTCCGAATCACCCCATGCTCCCCTTGAGGAAGCACCGCGGGAACCGCCCCCGCCGACGCGGCATCGGGGAACTGCCGCCACTCCTCGTAGAGATACCGCAGCCACTCGTCGGCCGACCGGCCCTCGGTGAACGCCTCGCCATACCCGAGCCGCGCCGCCAACTCGGCGAAGATCGCGTACTCGTCACGGGCCTCGGCATAGGGCTCATCCGCGCGCTGCATCGCGATAAGGTGCGTGTCGCCGCGCCCCGCCCCCAGGTCGTCCCGCTCGAGCGTGGTGGTGACCGGCAGCACGATGTCGGCGTGCCGGGCCGTCGCCGTCCAGTACGGCTCGTGCACGATCACCGTCTCGGGCCGCGCGAACGCCCGCCGCAGCCGGGCCAGATCCTGATGGTGGTGGAACGGGTTGCCGCCGGCCCAGTAGACCAGCCGGATGTCCGGGTAGGTCAGCCGCTCGCCGTCGTAGTCGAACCGCTCCCCCGGATGCAACAGCAGGTCGGCGATCCGCGCGCACGGGATGAAGTCGCGGACCGGGTTGGCAACCTGCGGAAAGGTGGGCAGCCCGTAGGGCAGTCGGCCGCCGCCGACGTCACCCATCGACCCGTAGCCGTGGCCGAATCCGCCGCCCGGCAGCCCGATCTGGCCGAGCGCGGCGGCGAGCGCGATCCCGGCCCACAGCGCCTGCTCGCCGAACGGCGTGCGCTGCACCGACCAGCTCACGGTGACCAGCGTGCGCCCGGCGGCCATCCGGCGGGCCAGGTCCACGATCGCGTCCGCGTTCAGGCCGGAGATCTCGGCCGCCCACTGCGGCGTACGCTCCGCCAGCGAGGCCAGGAACCGGTCCGCGCCGACCGTGTACCGCTCGAGGAATGCCAGGTCGGCGCGGCCCTCCGAGACCAGAACGTGGGCGAGGGCGAGCATCACGGCGACGTCGGTGCCGGGCCGGATCGCCAGCCACTCCCCGGCCAGCTCGGGCGAGAGGTCGTCGCGCAACGGCGACACGGAGGCGACCCGTAAACCCCGTGCGGTCGCGGCCCGCAGGTGGCCGCGGAAATCGTGCGTCGCCCGGCCGCCCGGCGTCACGTAGGTGTTCGCCGTCCGGATGCCGCCGAACGCCACCACGAGATCGGTGTGCGCGGTGATCACCGGCCAGTCGGTGCCCTCCCGGAGGATCGCGTGCGTGCCGCGCCGGCCCACGATGTGCGGCAAGACGACCAGCGAGGCGCCGAGGCTGTAGCTGTTGCGCGAGCCGGTGTATCCGCCGCCGAGCGCCAGAAACCGGTGCAACTGGGACTGCGCGTGGTGGAACCGTCCCGCGCTGGCCCAGCCGTACGAGCCCGCGAAGATGGCGTTGTCGCCGGCCGATCGGCGCACCCGGTCCAGCTCCCCGGCGATCAGATCAAGGGCGGAGGACCAGGAGATCTCTTCGTACGAGTCGAGCCCGCGGCCGTGCCGGCGGCGGCGGATCGCCGGGCGGGCCACCCGGGAGCGGTGCCGGTGTGCGCCGGCGATGTTGCCCAGCAGCGGCGAGGGATCCGGATCGCCCCGGCGCGGCGAGACCGCGAGCGCGCCGCCGTCCCGGTCGACCCGGAACGCGCCCCAGTGCGAGCTGCTGGTGGTGGTCATGGCGCAACTGTCACCCCGCCATCTCCGCCATGTCAACCGTACCCCATAGGTTTACTAGGATATGGGAAGCGCATTGACAGGAAGCCGTTCTGAGACGCACGGTGGTGCTCATGCGACCACTCTCGCCGGACGCTGCCACGCTCCCGAACCGACGAAATCCCAACTATTGGACAGGGGCAGAGTCGTGACCGTCACCCCCCTTCACCAGGATCGTAACGTGGACGCTGACCTCTTCCGTGCGCTGCTGCGACGGCATGCCGCGGCCGTCGTCGTGGTCACCGCCCCGGGGGAACCGCCCGCCGGGTTCACCGCCACCTCGTTCACTTCGGTGTCGCTCGACCCGCCGCTGGTCTCGTTCTGCCTGGCACGTTCCGCCTCGGCATGGCCCGCCGTGCGGGCTGCGAGCACGATCGCCGTGCACGTGCTGACCGAGGAGCAGGAGCACGTCGCCCGGACCTTCTCAACCCGCGGGATCGACCGGTTCGCGGCACACGGCGCGTGGCGGCCCGGGCCCAACGGCGTGCCGCTGCTCGACGGCGTCCTGACCACGATCGTCTGCACGGTCGCGCAGCGGGTCGAGGCCGGCGACCACACGATCGTGCTGGCCACACCGGAGTTGGGCGAGCAGCACGCCGACGACACCGTCACGCCGCTCGTCTATCACGCCGGTTCCTACGTACACCTGGGAAAGAGCGCCTGAGCAACCTCGTTCAACTAGCTAGGAGAGTCATGACCCAGATCGTCGTCGTGTCCGGCAACCCGCGGCCCGGCTCGCGCACGTTGACCCTGGCCAGCGCCGTCGGCGCGGCCATCGCCGCCCGGGCCGGCGCGGGCGAACCCGTCGTCGTCGAGGTCGGCGCGCTCGGAGCGGGCCTGCTCACCCCGGGCGATACCGGGACCGCCGACGCGGTGCGGGCGCTGCGGGAAGCCGATCTGCTCGTCGTCGCGACGCCGACTTACAAGGGCAGCTACACCGGGATCCTCAAGGTGCTGCTCGACCAGTTGCCGGCCAACGCGCTCGCCGGCAAGCGGGCTGTGCCGGTGGTCACCGCGGGGATCGCGCCGCAAGCCGCGGCCGCCGAG
>Ga0307512_10003018_pt1 | contig 20252 bp, 30 predicted proteins | sample 14_EM_MG_FD_200267 | JGI IMG/M metagenome (GOLD analysis project Ga0307512, IMG submission 200267) | Populus trichocarpa ectomycorrhiza microbial communities from riparian zone in the Pacific Northwest, United States - 14_EM | ecosystem: Host-associated > Plants > Roots > Unclassified | place... | reverse complement strand
ATGTTGCGTTTGCGGTGGGCTGGGTGGCGCCGTTTGTGTGGGCGGGCGTTTGGGCTGGGGCGACGACGATGTGGGTAGGGAGGATGCTTGGGGATGAGAGGAGGGAATGGGAGGAGCACAGGGGGAGGAGGTGGGAGGCGGAGTAAACGTGTTTGATGAGATGGGTAATGCGGGCTGCCGGAAGGCTCTTGATAGTGCAAGACTTCAACTAAGTATATCCCCATATGGAGCTAAGACACTATGGTAGGTTTAACGGATGCACGTCGGGAACTGGCATACACGCTACTTACTATAGAACTATAATCGACGAGCCTACCATTTATTTAGTATTATTTAGATCTAGATTCAGTATTATCTACAGTTCACTAGTCTCCCACTATTACTAGACACAATAAAGTTTTATACTTGATCTTATATCCATCCATTTATCTATCAAGGTCCAAGCGTACACATATACTCAACCGTCTATCTATCCACCTAACTTCCATGATGAAGTCAGACAATCTTGATAAGTACGAAACACACTGACAGAACTTGTAATCCGAATTAGGGTTCCAAGCGTGACCCGTCCATCTAAGCCTGCTGCTGCTACAATTGTTATACACGCGCTAATACACGTACCAGTAAAGACAGACCGAGAGCAAAAAGTAAAGTGACCACAGCAGGGATCGAACCTGCAATCTCTTGATTTCGGAATCTGAAAGTCGTAGTCAAGCGCCTTGCCATTGGGCCATGCGGCCGTAGATGAGGTTTATACTCATCGAGTGATGCTGTATGCAGCCTCTGAAGATTGCTTGTCTCCGAATTGTAGCGTGTGCGATGGCTCCGCACAATAGTAAGGAAATCGAATAGTCGTGGGCTTTGGCATATTCATCGTAGCCTTCGGCTGTAATGCCTCGGGACGTTGAAGATGCTGAGGAAGGATTGTGTGGAATGGCACTATAAGTGCAGAAATTGCAGGACAGATCCGAGCCCGGAACCACTCGAACCTCGGTAAGCGTAGGCTCAGCCGCTTTCAGAGCACCATTTTGAGCTTCTTGGTCAAAGACTCTGGGGGTGATATAGATTAGTTCTGATTCGAGGGGTGAGGTTAAATTAGAATGGGAACTTGCGGAGACGGCGGGTTCTGGAAGAACACTAGCTTGCAGAGTAATGAAAGGACTTCTTTTGAAGTAATCAGTTCGCTAAATAGACAGGGGTGAGCAGTGGCATACGTATTGGACCTTTGTTCTGCTGCGGTTGGTTCTAGGGGTATGTTGCACGGGAGGACGTATATAGGATGTCTTGGGACGGGAACTTGAAACAGCTGATCAGGATGATGAGGCTCGTAAGGCTGTAAAGCGAATACCCTGCAGTGAATCATAATTAAGGTGATACATGCATCTTGCTTGTAGTTGTATGCCTTGTGTCTTAGAGCAAGGACTAAAGATGGGATCCGCAGTTGCGCGAGGAGTATCCCGGGATGTGCAGCAACAGAAAGACGACCACACCGAGTTTATTATATGCAAAAACATGACTTTATTATATGCAGGATTCGGGAATGATGTATTCTCGAGATCTCCCCCAGATGCCGAAGCAAACCCGGTCCCGGTCCCACTGTATGCAAGATGAAAGTAGAACTTTGTATGTCTACGGCGAGCAATGGACGACTTGAGTGAGTCTACTTCAGTGCTCAAGGACTGTATCAAATCGTAGACACCGGTACGCTGGTACGCCGGTACGTCTCACCTAGATATCAACAGAGGTACGCCGGTACGCCAACCACGTGAAAAATGCTCACGCTCAGACCCAGTCGGCTGCATCTAACTAACCGAAAGCTACGAAACAGCATTGCTAGCGACGACGGGATCCAGTCCCCCGCGAACCCCATACGCCCGAACGCGGGTTGAATACGCGCGTATGAGTACGCAGCCCTGAATGCTCGTAGGTGGACGTAGGTACGTCCGCGCAAATCCAGTTTTGTGACGCTTGATTGTTGTAGGACTGGCTGTTCCATTGGTGTTTTTGTTGAGGAGAAGCGTTCTGTTGAGGCTGTGCATGCTTTTCTGCGTATTCTTGGACGACCTGGCTGTCGACCTGTTGCTGAAGAAATTCTGGGTCGTGAGGGGTCACTGTACGGATGTAGCCCACTTGTTCCTGCTGATGTCCCTGATGATGGGCTTGGCGCTATTCTTCCTCTTGCACCTCAGCCTCGAAACGTATCCTTGAGTTTGTTGAGATTGGATGTAACGAGATTGAGTGAGATTTGCACCGGTAGCTGGGGTAGGATAGCCTAGGAGGTGCATTGAGGGTTGGGCTGTAGTTGAGAGCGGACTGCAATTGAGCAGTAGCGAGCTCGAGCTCACGCTGCCTGATGATCTGTCGTCCCGCGTTCTTAAGGGCGTGTCGGGTTATGTCAATCATCGCGTCTACGTGCTCGTCGTTGTAAAGAGCGGTTCTCTTGAGCTGGTTCGAACGACTTTATGTGCGATGGCGGTGGCTCTGCGAAGTTAATGTGTCGTTCGAGTTGGGCTCGTCATGGACGAGGAAAAATCAGGGACGGTGCAGGAGAGGGTTGAAGATGGAAGGATGTTTAACGGGAGCGGGGTAAAAGTTGGAAGTGTGGGCAGAAGCGGGGTTCAGTGGCGGAGGTAAATGTTGGTGCGGAGAAAGGTTCAATTGGTATGTGGATGGTTTTCTTCGAGAAAACTTTCTCGAAGAATGGTTGTTGGTGTTGCTACCAACTGTCACGGCTATGAACCGGAATGGATCGAAGAAGAAAGAAGAAAGAACTGGATTACAATCTACGGAGGAGACGGCCATCAATTGTATATAGATGTTCCGACTGGGTGGCGAAGAAATCGGCTTTGTGAATAAGTCGGCTGGTTTGTGAATAAGTCAACTGATTTGCGAATAAGTCAACTTTGTGAACCAGCCGACCAAACAATGAACCTCAGTCGACTGGGAGATAAAGTCCTCAACTTTACCATGCAGTTGACTGTACTATAATATCAAACATCATACTGCACCGGCAAAAATGACCTTACACGTAGCGCAGCTCATAGTAACCGGTTTTTTGGATGGCATTCCACAGGAAATTTTGCACGTGGGTATTATGAGCTCCTATGGACTGCGTGTGAACATTGGTACTAGGTTGTCAATTGCACATGGTGGCTATGGAGCATGGGCACATGGGGAAATGGCAAATACGTGGGCATTGGCAACGGCTCAATCTGGTGATCTGCGCGGGGACACAACGAAGTACTATGAATCTATGCAGCCCAGTAGCAGTGTTCAAGTTCCCAGCGGGCTGGGCGGACAGTTTCGGCACATAACTGGCCGGGCTTGGGCCTGGCCAGTTAGGCTTTCTGGCTTTTACACAGCTTTCCCGGTTGCAACAATTATCATTTCACAGCCTTCTCTGCCATACACACCATTGTGTTCATGGCACTTTGAGATGCAAGCAGGCTGAAGATGCCGCGAGCTGGAGACAGTGCTGGTTGGAGATGGCACAGGCTGCAGACGGCGCCGGTTGGAGATGGCACTGGTTGCAGATGGTGCTGCTCTTGGAGACGTAAATGAAGTGCACTTGGAGATGGAAGCAGGCTGAAGATGCTGGCGCTACTAAAGCATACCACTTTATAGTACAGTCGACTGCATGGTAAAGTTGAGGACTTTATCTCCCAGTTGACTGAGGTTCATTGTTCAGTCGGCTGGTTCACAAAGTTGACTTATTCACGAATCAGTCGACTTATTCACAAAGCAGCCGACTTATTCACAAAGCCGATTTCTTCGCCATCCAGTCGGAACATAGACATGGTCCTGCGCTAAGCCTGTCCTCACGAAGCACTCTCATTGGTTACCTAACTGCCAGTATGTACCTACTCAAGTATGTACCTCCCCATTGGAATCCATTCATTTAAGCTCAATTAAGTCCACGAGTTTTGTTCTGATCGCAAAGTATGCTATATACACGTTTTTGCTTCAGCAATGGAGACAGCAGAGATAGACCTCCCATGAGCTGGAGAGATACACGACTGGCCAAATACAGTGATATTGAACTGGTTGGAAGCTGGCTGATGAAGCTCAAGTACACTAGGAGACACGAACTGGTTGGAGATGGAAGTAGGCTGTAGACAGTACTCAAGTGGACTTGGAGATACTAGCTGGCTGAAGACAGTTCTCGGGTGCCTCGAAGATGGGCGCACACTTCTAGCTTCTGGGTGTGGGTTTTTGGAGTCAAGCACTCTAAGAAGCACGCAATTAAGTGCAGCTGGGAATATTTGTGGGACTGAAATATTGTACTTCATGCACACCGGTGTACAAATTAACTCGACGGAGATCAACAGTTCCAATCCTCCATTTCTAGTATGCTCCATAGGTGTCGACGACGTCATCCATCACCAAGCGCATCCTAGTTATCTGTTTATTTTGACCACTTAACTAAAGCGCTACACTCTGAACCGATTGCCACAGGCAGTTTAATAGCCAATAGTCTTACTAGGCCAGTCAGGCTTTGTAATGGTGTACTAAGGTGTCCTTATAAAAGTGGTCTTTGTCCGGCCTAAAGATATCCTATAATCTCAAACCGACTGGGCCTATTGGGAACAGTGGTTCCACCTCCAGAGGCTTCACAGCTCACAACGAGCACAGAACTCGATTTGATGTTGGTATTCTTTCAAGATTCTCTGTCATCGCCAACAGCTAGAAAGCCATGGCCATTTATGATCAGCGAAAACAAGGTATTCAGGTCATCGTAACGAGCAGCAAGCCAATTAGCAGATTGATGTCCATTAATATCACATCGCGGCAGTCAGAGCGGCGCAAGACTCGGAGACAAGACCACACATACTTTACCAATTTTTAAAGACCCCCAGAGTAGTCGACAAGACTTAGGTAGCATTTGCACAAGAAAACAAAAACTTTACGTGAGTCACCGTGGCTGAAGTCTCCCCGCTTTTCTAAACCATATGATTGCTTGACATCAGATTGTTGACTTCTTGGTAGAGACCATACCGATGCAGTCAAGCAAAGCAAAAAAAACACAAAAACAACACGTCTATACGCTACCCTTTCCGCACATTATTGAAATTAAAGAAAAAAATCCGAAATAAACGCATTTCGTCATGAAAAAAATGAAACGGAAACCAGAAAGAGAGTAAGAGAAGCAAGTGAATCGATACACTCCGCTCAAGCTCCAGTGTGAATGAACGGCGCCTAGTCTAGAACCCTCTGGGCTCCCTGTCGCGTACCTTCTTCACCGCGCAATGTCATGCCCAAGTACTCTTAGGTGACCTCTTTTGTCACCTTCTCCGTTGAAGAAGAGACGATAAAACTCCTGTGCAACCAGACAGCAGATTTTATCGTTGGACTCCCACAACGTCGCTAACACGTGACTAAAACCAGCAAGTTGGAACGCGATGGCAATGTGGATTGATTCGTCTTCTAATTTTGACTTATTTTCCGCCGTAGAGTACGCCGAAGATAGGCTACCTGAGACTTCTCGCTTTTATTATTGAGAATTGTCTTAACTGCCAGGTGAGCTGGTTGTGTCCGAGTCGGGATTTTGAAGAAGGAGGTGACTGTTTGATGGAATGGTCGCATCGGAAACTCCATGACAAGCAAAATGCACAATATCGTGTGCATCAAGTTCATCTACAACCGCGGAAGCGCTTGGCATATCCATGTGGTCTACCGCAAGTCCGCCACCTCGTACTGGTGCTTGACGGCTTCGAACTCTGGTTCCGTGTTCAGCTTGCTGTTTCCTGCAGTCGTCGGCATGCTCACAAAGAGCATTCTAGTCTTGTCCGATGCATTTTGTGACCGCTTGGAATTGTTGAACGGTACCTCGATCTGTGGATCATCGGAGAGCTTCAAGATTTTCCCGAGAGTAAGCCAGAGCGCGGAGTGTAGGGGCGTATAATGACATCACCCTGCTAATCGTATTGTTTATGGAACCTTTCAAATAGTCTCCAGCTGCGTGGAATGGTGCCCTGCATAAGTTTCCCATGCCGACCCACCAAATGCGTGTATCACTAGTGGAATCGGAGCCGTCAGGTGCAAGTCGTTCAACACCGGCTCTACCGCCACATCCCAAAGCCACTTTAACAACGCCTTCATCTTGTCATTCGCAGGTTTGTATTCTTTAAGTTTAAGGCTCCTCATACCCCGTCCCTAAGGGGTATGAGCAGTTTTGCATGTGTTTGTCAGCGCCCGCCTTATCTAGCTTAGGAAGAGGGAGCATATAGGTGCGTTCAGCAGTGATAATTATCGCTGCACTTTGGAATCCGGGTACAAGTTCGCAATGAATGAAAACTATAGACCCAGCTTCTGCTAGTTCGTGTTGTTTGGCCATGTCCGGAGGTAACAGAAACCGATCATAGCTTGGTAGTGTTCGAATGTGTTTCAGAGTGGTCTCGAACTCAGTGTTTTTCATTGTGTGCGTAAAGGATGAATCCACGTCCTTCACTCGGGCAGTGCTAACGTCTTCGATGACCTTTCGCCGCTGTTCAAACAAATTCGCAACCTCTGGATGTTCTTCTCAGAAATGGGATATGTCGTTTTGACAATTGATTGAAAAGCTCACTAGGATTTCCCGACAAGTCTCAAGCAACTCAATGATAGAGTGAGCGGGCTTTTCGGCGTGGATAGCAAAATAAGTCGCTATCGGTGCAACCCGGCTTCTGATTCTTAGCATATATTGTTGATGATGACGGCTTTTTGAGCGTCCAACAGTTGTTGTAAGTAAGGTTACAGCTGCTTCGAGGGCACGGCTAGTCAGGTCACCGTCATCATTTTGCGTATTAGAAGGAATCCCGCGAATTATAGGGCGTCTCGATTTGGCCGGAACAGCTATGTTGCTAGCGAGACGAAATGCTTCCTGGAGATCTTTCATCACTAGTGTACCGCTCCCGGTGTCATCCAGATGTGTGCACCCCTCAACAGAAGGAGAAGCATAAGCGAGTATCGATTAGTTGAGCTTTCAATAAAACTATTCGAAGTTTCGAGGGATTGTTTGAGTGCCTCGATTGTCTGGTCAAGCTCCTCTAAAGTGGCTGTGGAAGTTTCCCAGAATTGAGATCTAGAGTCACGACTGTGTTGCGCCCGGGTTTCGGTGGCGATAAATTCTTTGAGAAGATTTCTGCTCCGGATAAACAGTGCTACCTCCTTCGACCTTCTGTATTCTTCAGCAAAGTCGTGCGCTTGTGAACTGATGTTGGCTTGTTCATCATTCACACCCGCCTGGTCACACCTCTCATCGAAGACTGTTTCACCGGTGCGGTTGACAATCTCAGAGTAACCATCTAGAACCTTTGCCAAGGTTGTGTATTCTGGGTCATGGTCGTCTTTCGGAAGCTTCGCCAAATCTTGCCGACAATACTCGATAGCGAGTTCAAGATCAGTTATATGCCTGTACAGTAGATATCTGGAAAATAGGAACGCATGCAAGTTTGCGGCTTGAGCCCTGCCTTTCTACATTTTTCCAAAAGTCGAATAGTAATTTCGAGGTGCCGAGGATCACCGTTAGAACTAAAGCCTTTGCCGAATATGGGCCGTGAGTCTCCGCGAGCTGAAACTCGAGCGAGGTGCAGTGTGTAGAACTGCATCCCAAGGCTATTTCGGACGCCGAGATAGCTGTATCAAGATGCTCTTTGTTTCCCGACACTTCAAAGATGTTGCTCATAGCTTGGGCTTGTTTTGTCGCTACCTCACAAACAGTCTCCGGTGGCCATTCTGGTGTAAGTAAGTCAAATGCTTTCTGTCCGATAGTAATCGCTTGCTGTAGGTCCTGTTGGGCTTGCGTGTGCTGAAATTGTATCGAGAATATAATCGCTAGCGTTGAGGACAATCCTGGCAGGGCTTGATAGTCGGCGCCACAGCTCTGTGCGAAGGTCTTTAGAGCTTCGATTGATATGTTCGCAAGACCAATAGCAACTTCAGGGCGGAACATGACCTCTACCATTTCTTCTGCATATTCTTTAGAGTACGAACTCCCTCAGACGCGCTCGTTGGAAAAGAGGTCCTAGGATTCTTTTTAATATAGTCCTGAACAAGTTGTTTCTACGGGAACCAAGGCCTTTGCCACATACCGTTCTGGTTATTAAGGTAGAGAACAAAATCTTTGTTCTGGCCTCCTTGCTATTGAATTATTATTGTATGATGTTCACCTCGCTGTTCAGTGCATCGATTCAAGGCTTTTTTGAAGTTTTCGTTCAGTTTACAGGCTACAGACAGGCACATCTGGATTATTTCCATGCTTTCGCGCTCAATTGCTCCAACTATTTCTAAACCATCCTTACCGTATTCCGTATTTCTCTGCAACTTCTGCTCTTACGCTTGCCTCCTTCCAAAAGTACACCATAGTTATGGGAAGGCACACATATAAGTCCGCCAACTTGAGCAATTTTATAAAGACATGTGGGTTCGATTCTGGGCGCGCATGACTTATTCGGCTTTGAGCACAAGGAGTGCAGGGACTAACTCCGCACTATTCTTTGTCGCTTTATATATGGAATGCATAACATCGCCTGTCACTATCCTCGCTGTCGTCGTCTGTGAATATGAAGATGAACGGAAAGCTCGATAACCCTAACTCTTTGGCCTGCAGTTCTTTTTCCATACGGTCGAAGTTTGTCTGTCGAGCAGCCAAGTCTGGTTGATCTCGGCGTATGTTGAGCGCACTGCGGGCAAGCGCAATGGCCTGTTCCAGGAACTGAATATCGTTGGTTTCTCGATACGCTCGGAAGAGTTCTAAGCTGGTATCCGCGGCCTCTTGCGCATCCTCCTCGGAGGGTATCTCTTCTTGGCCTCCTTGCGGAACCCAGGACTTATGTCTAAACCATTCTTAATGCCGGCTGTACTCAGTGTATCGAGACGGTCGAAAAGACTAATACTGCGGGTGTCACGGGAATTTGAATCATCTAGTTGTAGAAGCTGCATGAACATGTTTTCTTTAGCGGCCCTGGCTCGTGATGCCTGTATTTTTTAAGAGCCTGCGATGCATAATGCGCGGCGAATCTTCTGAAAATCCCCGGGAGAAACGAGTGGGAGTGGTTTCCGCTTCAGCTCTTCCTCCATGACCGAGGCTAATCCTTCGGGCATCTAGATCTGGGTGATCCAGAGGGACCTTCATTGCAGTACGGGCGAGCTCAATCGCTTCCTTGAGTATATCCTCGTCTTTCGTCTCTTGGTATGCTTCAAACAGTGATATGCTAGTTTCGGCAGCCTCTTGAGCTTCGTCATCGGCTTCGTACATTCGAGTGATTTGTTGTGACGCCCGACCGGTTTTAGGGATCTCCTTCCCCTTGCCTTTCCCCGGTGAGATAGTCTCGTCTGGATTTGATTCTACCAGAGAGTCGTCCTGGTATTCTAGGCCAATAGCAGTATCCGGTAAGTCGACAATTCTCTGAGTTTCGGTTTTCCCCGTCCGAGAATTGGTACCCGAGGGGCCAGGTATTCCGAGTGATTGATGTTTCCTCCCCCATCTCCAACCGTACTCCCGATTATCCCAAGACATTCTTGCGAGAATACTGAGACTGAGAAGAGTTTTAGCTACTCTACTATAAGAGTTAGTCGTGTTTATAGAAGCAACTTCTACCAAGTTCCAAATTACCTTCCTATTCCACAGTATTCTTGCGTGTATTCCGAATAAGGGTCTGTGTAATCAAGATCTAAACCGAACTAAGCTTTAGAATATTTTGTGGTAGGATATTTGTCAACACCTACTTGTGTATGTTTTCGATCTTAAGAGTGAGTGGACTCGGTGTTTGGGGCACAATCTTGCGGATGGTGATATTCGCCTTACCACACCATATTTCAACCTATCTATATATACGAGTACGATTGAGGCAGTGCCGCAGGCCGTGCATATCCTTGCCCTCGGCCTGGGACAGTGTTAAAGAATGACCCATACCGGAAGGAGCTGCACGAAGACCCTTCGTCCGGCACACCGATATGCCGAGTAGTCGAGACAGAACGCGAACACGGCCGGACAACCGAATGCATGAGCTGGCCGGCCCCGGGCGAAGAACCAGTGGTTAAAACCGTGATACTGGACGACAAAAGCACAGCCAAGAGTGCCGCGCAGCGCTGGGCAAGAGAGAAGGAAGCGGAAGTCGGAGCGGGAGTCTGGATGTGGTGGACAGACGGGTCACGCTCTGACGGCGGCCGAGTAGGAGCAGCAGCAGTGTGCAAGCACGGTAATGAATGCATTGGCAAAAGTGCAAATCGACTATAGACTGCGCTACGCGCACACGCGCAGCTCATAGCAAGCGTCCCGTGGACCCCTGCGCGACGCACAGCCTATAGTCATCCATAGTCGGTCCATAGATATCTGGGCGTGGGCCTATGGATGCATTTACGACCGGTGGGTCTATGAGTGGACTACCATCGGACTGATCTTGTCCTGTGCGTGCCCACAGGCTCTATGCATTGGTAGAACAGATATCCGGATATCCGGTGGACATACCGAGCCCTCTATGTTCCAGTATGACTACTTGTATTCGGCTGCTAAGTGTATAGAGAACGCCGCAGTGCCGCTAGATGGAGGGTGGATATCCTACGATTGCCCAATGAGTGCGCGGCAACTACATGTCGAGCCCATGCTAAATGTATAAGATTAGATTATGCCACCGGAAGAAGGAGGGATAGTTTGCCATAGGACAATGGGCGTGCGGCAACTACAAGTCGAGTCCACACTAAAGCTATGAATGATCTGAATGGGCATCATATGCTGCTATCAGTATATTCACCGAATTTCCGCATGAACTATGGCACGATGGTCAATGGAGTTCTAGTGGAGCTATGGTACAATTTCCAGTGGAGCTATGGCACGATGATCATACAGTTGCGGTAGTCTACGAGGGTTATGGTACAATTTCCAGTGGAGCTATGGTACGATGGTCACAGAGTTGCTGTAGTCTACGAGAGCAATGTTACAATTTCCAGTGGAGCTATGGCACGATGATCATAGAGTTGCGATAGTCTACGAGGGTTATTGTACAATTTCCAGTGGACTTATGGTACGATGGTCACAGAGTTGCAGTAGTCTACGAGAGCTATGGCACGATGATCATAGAATTCCAGTAGCTGGATGGGAGCTACCCCACGATACAATTCACACTGAGATATAAGCTTCCACTAACGAATACAATACTTTTAGCAGCACGTCTAGTCCATCGGCCAAACGGTAACCGCACACTGCAAACTTATTTCCATTCCTTAGCCAAACTGTAACTCCACAGTGCAAAACTAAATTCCATTCCTTAGCCAAACCATAACTCCACACTGCAAAACTAGATTCCATTCCTTGGCCAAACCTATGGACACTGTCCTCTCGAACCATACCGGCAATACTAGCCCAGGTTCTGTGCATTCCACTCTGATCTAGTTAGTCAGGGGCACATGACCTCGGGTATACTTCCTTACCTTACAGATGATGGCTCTCATCCAGACTCGTCTGAGTCTTGCCGTGCCTCTAGAGCCGCTAGTCTTTCCTTCATCTTGCGGAGGTTTTCCTGGCATGCCGGGAATGCCATCGGTTTTGGGAGGCTTATACGTTGAACAGCCTTGCCGTTTTGTCTTCTGATATCCAGAACCTTATGTCTTATTAAGGCCATGGCAATGGCTGACGATTCTGGAGTCGTATACGCGCTATCCCACATCTCCTGATGCCTCTCGTATATCGCTTTGACAGTCAGTTATTGTGCAGCGGCCATTGGAAAGCTCACTCACCGCCAGCGTTTATCAAGTTAAATAGCTGCGCTTGTACACCTTTGCCAGTGGCAACATAGGTGTGGAGGTGCCAGTGGAGAGCGGTTGCAATTAGACATACGACCTCGGGTGACATTTGCGCCAGAAAGTGCGAATCTTGGATGCCCAGGGCTTTGTTCGCCTTGAAAAGACACTGGTAAATGGCGGTGGCAATGTAGCTGCTAACATATGGCTCCTTGCGAGTCTGAGGACAAATATCAGCATTATTCCTACCAGTGGACGTATGATACCTGCCTTTACATCTTTCGTCTCAAAGATATATCATTCATTGTCGAGCAGCCAGCGGACCTTACCCTTCCTCTTTGGGGCCTGCATCTCCAGGAGTTTGTGAATCTCTTTCAGTTGTATGGCAATCTGCGAGACTGCGGTGCTTTGCACGGAATAGTAAAATCCTCTGATCTGTAGCTGGTGGTTAACATTGGTACCAAAGAAAGTCTAGGGGACTTGCATAGGCCATGTGTTCAGGCGCCGGTTGGTGGGGGACACTGTCATCGAATTTCCACAATCCGCGGCGCTTTATCCAGGCAGCGGCAGCCATCTCATCTACATCTTCCGGGAAGGGGTTATCGAACAATGTCTTCTGCCTGATCGTTGTGGAAGCCTGTTCCACAACTTTTCTAACTTGTGGATCCTTGAACTGGTCGAGATCTCTCGACTTCTGTCCTCGTTTAGGCTTTTTGGCCTCCCGAGGTTCGGAATCAGTATCATCCGCAGCACGTTTCTGGTGGGAATCCCGAAGGCTTGAATGGAAGGTCATGGGCATCAAGGCCCTTTCGCTAGAATCATCGCTTTGCTGGGAACTAATGGGACCAGATGCCGGCGTTGACAGGGGATTATCCACCAATGGCGATGATGAGGAGGAGGCCGACGAGCATCTCGTGGGTGCTTTTGATAAGGTCTGCTTTGGTGGTTTTTGAGCAGCGGTCAAAAAGCATCCGGTGGCTGCTTTCGACTTTGGAGGGTTTGGAGTAGCAGTGACCGAGTCATGGAGAAGTTCATCATCCGTATCCTCGAAATGGTCCGGTACATCTGAGAGTTGGTCGTCTGTGAGTTCAACATCTGGTGGATTCTATCCCACATCAGCATGGCACCCAGGCCACAGGGTATAAGCTTACCAGCGGCTGAGATGAGGACTTGGACAAAGGGCGTGGGGTTTCACTATACTCATCTTCGCTTCTAGAAGAAGGGATTTCTTCCACTTCCTCCCTATCTTCCTTTTCCTTGAGCAGTCTCGTCGATCGGCTGGTGGCGTTGGATTTGGCCACAGCATTGCTCCTGGGTCTCCGAGTGTTTCTTCTCACCATTTCACAGCTAATGGATGAGGTGTGTCGAAAGAATAGCAAAGGAGGTAGGAGGAGGAAGGGAGAGTGTCCTGCGGAGTACACTCGTCATAGTATATGTATCTAGTTGGGGTCCGGATCTTCCACATGTGTCATTGATTTTCCATTAAATTCTGCTAGACGAAGATTTTGATCTAGATCTCTATAACTGAAATTCTAAACTCCGTAACTTTGTTCCCACTAGACGAAGACTTTGATCCAGATCTCCGTAACGTTGTTCCTGCTGGACGAAGACTTTGATCCAGATCTCCATAACCTAAATGCCGCTAGGCAAACACTTAGATCTCCGTAACCTCAATCCTGGTGGATGGAGATTTTGATCTAGATCTCTATAACCGAAATTCTAATCTCCGTAACTTTGTTCCCGCTGGACGAAGAGTTTGATCCAGATCTCCGTGACTTTGTTCCCGCCGTGGCGGGAAAATCCGTTTCTCTCCACCACTGCCACTCAGCTTGGCAGAGGACTGAGCGATGGTGGGTGTACGGAGATATTACACACTCTATCATTCCCATCTTCTTAGCTCACTCGCTCTTTCCGAGACTCCGTGTGGATCCATGCAATTGCTTGAATCTTCACAGCCGGGTGGTGTCATACCTTCTCACACTCTTCCTGCGCTCCTCGAGCCAGAACCGCTCATTCTCATGAATTCTTTTTGGAATGCCGTGAGAGGTGCTGCGGAGTGTTGATAATGAGCTCCCTGCCTTCTAGCTCCGCCGTTTCACCACGCTGCTGGACGAAGACTTTGATCCAGATCTCCATAACCTAGATCCCACTAGGCGAACACTTAGATCACAGTTACTTCGTTCCCACTGGACCAAGACTTTGATCCAGATCTCCATCACCTAAATTCCGCTAGACGAGCTTGATCTAGATCTCCATACTCTCATTTCCACTGGATGAGCCTCACAGGCCACTGGTAGTGATGCACAAACCATTGGATAACAATAGGATAAGATTGATACTGAAGAGATACGATATACAGGTAGGGTAAGGAAATCCATGTGATGATATCCAAATGACAATAAACAAGTAAACAAAATAACACAGCCAACAGAATACCATCCAAATAACAGATAAACGGCCCCAGGATACATGACCGGCAGGAAAACCAAATAAAAACCCACAAAACACCTTCAAAATGACATAAACAGTGGCCCTTGATACATGACCGGCGGAAAACCAAACGAAAGCCCGTGGAATACCATCCAATAATCATTACCCCCAAGACACATGAACCAATTCAAAAACCAACAGTCTATACCACTAGCCAGAGGAGGTTCATCAACCGGGTGAATTCTGTTGACTGCAGTCATAAAAAGATCCACCTAACTGAGGCCAGAAGCCTACCTCCATCGGCATCGGGTGCAGCCTGCGGCAACACAAGGAGGACCGGATTTGGAATATCTTTGTCCCAGGTAAGTTTGAGTCAAGTTGAGACGTCCTCGTCCTGCTCGATAAAGAACATTCTCTCCCGAGGCAAGGACTGTGGAAGCCCACTCGACTTATATAATAGACCAATGTACCTCGCACCAGGCCGGCCCAAGAGACTCACGTCCTGCAACCTCGGCCGCCGGATAGTCTCATGTGACCACTGGAAATCCAGAATCGGGAGAGTATCCTCGTCATCATTCCGGTATCTGACACAGTTGGCGACATAAATTGTGCGGAGGTGCCAGATCGGCCAACTTTGTGCTACCCATTTTGCCAGTGGGTTGTGATCATCCAAACTCTGCAACCTGCCACCAAACAATTCACCCAGGGTGTCTGCCATGGGAGGAGGGCGAACCGGGAGAGGGTGAACAGGAGCAGGGCGAACTGGAGGACTTGCATTGATAGGAGGGCGAACTCTGGGAGACAGATATGCCGCGGGAGTAGGATCGGCCGCGGGAGTGCGAATGGCCGAGTCCGGAGTGAAGGCTTCCGGTTGTGCAGAGGGTCCAGGTTGTCCAGGGGGTCCAGAGGTTGTTGGTTTCATAGGGGTTGGCCCGGGGGTGTCATCGGTCCTCTTTCTTTTCCGATGGCTCTTTTTGGCCCACTCCTCCAAGATGTGCATCAGTGCCCACCAGACAGTATCCTCCCCGCGTTGACCATCCAAACCTTCGCTACTTCTTCTTTTGGCTCCACGCTTCCACGCTCCATGGAACCGGGCACATATGGCAAATCCAAAGACAGCCTCGTCAGTCACCATCCAGAAGTCTGCTGACCTCCAGGGATTCTGCTTTGTCCTTCCAACTTTCCGCCATTCCAACGATTGAAATCCATCCTCGGCGTGCCTCTGGGCTGCATCCAATTCTGCCCTCACGTCTGCAGACGGCCTCCAGACTACGAGCCATGACGATGTGACTTCCATGGTTGGGAGTGTGCGTTGTGTTGTTGTCTAGACGGTCAGTTTCATCAAATTGGCTAGATTCCGGATAGATCACTTACAAGTTCCGTCGCCAACTCTTTCCGAGAGCACATGGGCAACCACTCGAGGGCTCAGGTATCATCGTCCTCAGACGGATTGTCGTCATCCTCGCCGCGTTGATCTGGCCAAACAGGTTCCTTTCTTTTACCGGTGTTGGCTCCCTTGGCTTGCACACAGCCCTTCGAATTGCCATTGCCATCGTCATCATCTTCATTATCGGAAAGATCGCAGTTCTGAAGCGCCATTTGCCGTTCCGTATTTTCCAGCCACCAGCGACCCAGTGTCTCCACTGCCCACCAGACGAGATCCTCTACACACCTAAGCGAGACCATGTCATTGAGGTCTTCTCAAGTAGCTGCGCTGGAGTAGATCTCGGCTACTGCGCCAAGTCGAGGCCTATGTCGTGAGAACGTATTCAGGGCCTCTGTCACGTCTTCACGGAACCATCCGGTGCCCTCGGCGGTGGTGGTGACGATTGAGAGCGCCCTGGTGTTGTACCATATTTCTTGAATGTACTGTCAGCTGGTCTTCAACAATCCTTCAACGACTCCGAGGATGGCTTCTGCCATAGCCAGCGGCATGTTATACAGATCGCCTCTTCCGCGAGACCGGTATCCCTATATGGTGGTCAGGTACATTCCTCTAGATGCCCAATAATACTTACTAGGTAACCATCCAATGTCTCCCGGCTGATAGAGGGCATATAATCATCCTCCTGATCGTCGGCATCCTCATCCTTGTCATCCTCGTCCTCGGCTGTCTCCACCACCGGCTGTTTGTCCTTCGGCTGCTGCCTCATCTCCTGCTCCTGCCCCTCGTTGCTCTCGCTATTATTGGAGATGGTAATTGCCTTTATTACATTTGGCATCTAGACACAGATCGAGCCACTGGTTTTGACCTTGGGCAACCCTGGCTTGCCCTTTGCAGGCCTGCAAGTGTCTTTATTCTCGTGGTCCATCTTCGACTGGTGGCCTCCAGGGTGCTTGGGGTTCCGTTGCTTGGGTTTATCAGTCAGTGACGCCATCATATATAGGCTGTATGAAAGCAACCTGCCTTGGTAACCCCTGTTCTGGTTGTGACCATAATTCGGTGGCAAGTATGATCAAGTAGACAGGGTGAGATCGGTAGCTTCAGGATCAGAGGTCGGAGGTTTGGGTGTGGAATTGGTCTGGAAGTGGTAGAATCAGTGCCATTGGAACGTCAGTCGTCGGGGGTGCGAATGTGGAGCGCGTGAAGTGTAAGGAAGATGGAGGAAACGGGTGCGATGGCTAGAGATAGTCTCTATATATACTACTTATCAGCTGCGACTGTGGGCATATGGATAGTAAACTCGATCTAGGAGAATTTCCTATGAACTTCCCAACTTCAATCGGTATACCAATTCTATATCGCTAGTGGAACAATGAAACCCGCTGGACCTGGCATCTCTGAAGGATGTGTTGATAAGAAGAGCCGATTCGTTGATTTCCGTGCTTCTGGTACATAAGGGAAGGCCTTTGGTGATCCTTGAGACTCGCGATAGTTGATGGTCTTCAACATCCTTTAGACAAAGAGAAGGTTGAGAACTAGCTGACGTCAGTCTGCCGTGCATGTGCACCCACACCCAGATATACCGCGGGCACCCATAGCTAACCAAGGCAAGCCGTTGGCATTCTCCGCTTGCTAGACCTATCTCATCCACCGGGCTTGAGTTTATCATCAAACTTTATATGCATCGTCAAACGTTACATGCATCGTCAAACTTTATATGCATCGTCACACTTTATATAAACAAAGGATAAAATGATCGACAAGATGGCTCTTCTTTGTTCAAGCATTCCATTATTCAATGCACTCTCTGACCTTCTGACAGTTCTCGAGCGCTCTTTCTGTAACCACTTCATCAACCGTACTGCCATTGACTATTTCCTTGGTTTGTTTGTGCAGGAACAGGCGACTTGGTAAGTGAATTCATCCAACGGACCGCAAACACCCTCTACTCATTTGGCAGACCTAGAGCCATGCCAGCAGCATGCAGACCACGGACAAGCGCCCTAGACGCACTCGAATGCCAATATCCCGACTGCATGAGGATGTTTGCCCGGCAGGGAAACCTTAAACGCCATCTGCCAATCAGCCATCAGGGTCAGCCGCCACCACCCTCCAGCCATCGACTAAGCCACCCGCTGCATCGACGACTGTACTCACTGCACTGGCAGAGTCCTACAGAAACCCCCAAACCCGATGGCAGTATCCCAGCCCCTGCACTGGACGAAATTCCAGAAGACACCGACTCCAAAGACGGTGGCCTCTACCGACACGTCCCGCAACCCCATACTCTGGCCCAGGAATTCGATACGGAGGAGGCTGACACCGGGGGAACTCCGATGGACAAGGAAAATCCCGAAATCGAGGTACATCCCACAGCTGGGAGGACCTGCGGTGATGATCCAGATTACAATGAGTTTCGGGATCTCATTAATAACCTGTGGCAACCGTTCCATTGCGCTGAAGACTTTAAACAGGCCATCAGATTTCTCGAAGCCCACTATCCCAAGTCACAAATTGATCGCCGCTTAATGAAGGCGGTTGCAAGATTCCCAAGAACTTTTCCTACACCTCCGGATGGATGATGTACAATCAAATCTACAGGATGGATAACCAGCTGCCAAAATGGAGAGAAGTCTTCATCTCCAGGCGAAACGGTTGGAGGTTTTTCTATTTTCGAGACCCGGTAGAACGTGCGCGGTACCTTCTTCGCCAACGCCCATATAAAGACCACATGGTTTATGGACCAACCTGGGCCATAGACCCAGAGGGCGATCGAGTGTATTCTGAGATGAATTCGGGAGACTGGTGGCGGGAGACACAGGATAGACTTCCCCCGGGGGCAACAATTGTTCCACTGATCTGTTGACCAGACAAGACGCAGCTCACGGTCTTCTCCTGCGACAAGCAAGCCTGGCCGATCTACCTGACCATGGGGAATATCCATTCCTCTATACGGAACAAATACAGCTACATCGCACAGATTGTGCTTGCCTTCCTCCCGGTGCCGCCCAAATTCCAACGGAATTCCGCATCCGATGACCAAGCCCAGAGGGATATAAACCAGCGGGTGCTGTGTGATATGGCCAAAATGATGCTGGAGCCGGTCACGCGATATCCCGAGGGAGGAGACATCAATGCCGGTGCTCTGTGCCCTTGTTCCGACGGCAAAATGCGCCATTGCTGGCCAATTCTCGCGTCTTGGCTAGCAGATCACATGGAGCATGCCAACCTTATGGGCGTCAAGTACAATGCTTGCCCTAAGTGTCAGACTCGGAAGGACGAACGGGGGTCGCTTATTCTTCCGCCGGACTTGCAATCCCACTGGCGAAAGTCAATGGTCTTCCAGCAGAAATACTGGAAGTACCAGAATACCAAAACTACTAGCGACCGTCAGGCTATACAGATCACTGAGGACTGTTTCGAGTCCGTTAGTGCGAGGCCGGTCCCGTGTATCTTTCGGGATCTTCCGCATGTCGAAGCCTACGACCTCCACCGGCCTGATATCGTCCATGACATATATATCGGAATGTTCAATCACCTGATGACCTCGATCGAGGGCTTCCTACAATGCCACGCGAAAGCCGCAGTATTTGATGCAATCTGGGCTGGCATTCCTCCATGCGCCAATTTCTATCACTGTGGCAAAGCCTACCGACAAATTTCGCAATGGAGTTGTAAAGTGATACGAAATTTCGGTCAAATCATCCACCCGGCGTTGGCAGAAGCTTTGCACGACCCACTGCCCCAGCACCGAGCGGTCTTCCACAGAGCATTGACCTGTGTTCGATCACTGGTCAACTGGTGTCTTGTGGTACAATACCGAACCCTCACAACCGAGACTCTCAACTATCTAGCGGACTATTTAGAGGAATTCCATGCAACTAAGGACGTTTTTACTGCCTACCGGACGTCAAAGGCCACAGACAGCATTGCCCATGCACACATGAAGGACCTGAAGATGCAACGCAGGGCCGAACATGCCATCGAGGATGAAGAAAGGGCTGAACGCGGAGAAGCTCTTTCTCGTGCCCAAAAGGAACACCAAAAGGCAGAGGACAAAAAGCGCCTACAGGAAGTCTACAATTCCACGGTACACGAATGTACCAGCTTCGACTTTGTCAACATCCACCTCATGCTGCATTATGAGGAATCAATTCAGCAGGTTGGACACTTAGTCAAAGACAGCTCCAAAACGCAGGAAATAAACCATCCAAAGATGTGTATGGGTCCTTATCGTCAGTCAAATCGCAACATTCGGTACGAACGGCACATCAGCAAAAAATATTTCCGTCCGGGCGGAATGGCTCCTTCACAGTGGACGCGCTCTGTCAGAGCCGTCAGAGACACCCCGGTGGCGGATTACTCCGCGCGCGGCCTTAATACCACGCGTCGCGTTGCATATCGCCCTCCGATCGCTGTTTCACCGTATCTTCTCGCTCTGTCGGTCTCCAATTTTAAACGAACACTCTGGCGGTGAAGGCCAACTGTGACCATACGTAGGAATGGGTTCATTGGGCACGGGTTTGCATCGGGATTGCAATGCGATGGGTGACGCTGCGAAAACCACTCCACGCGTTCCTTCTACCTGCGCGCAAACTGCAATTCTCTCTTTACTAATTATACACATCATTCCAAGTCGCCAGATCTATGTGGCTATTGACAATCCATCGCTCGTTCCGTCCGTCTCCTGTCTTACTACTAGTAGCTATCTCTGGAATTACGT
>Ga0307512_10003017_pt1 | contig 20258 bp, 30 predicted proteins | sample 14_EM_MG_FD_200267 | JGI IMG/M metagenome (GOLD analysis project Ga0307512, IMG submission 200267) | Populus trichocarpa ectomycorrhiza microbial communities from riparian zone in the Pacific Northwest, United States - 14_EM | ecosystem: Host-associated > Plants > Roots > Unclassified | place... | reverse complement strand
GGGCATCTTGTTTGGATCGAAGAGTCCTTGGCGGGAGTGAGAACGGGAATAGGAACGAGATCGAGACGGTTGAGGAGTGGAATCGAATACGTCTGTGTCTTCGGTACCAGTGGTAACGGTCGAAGTCGACTGGCTCAATTCTGCAGCGAGGTGTTCGGTGGTGGTCTGCCAGGGAGCGGGGTCAGCTTCGGACTCGTGGTCTTCCTCTTCTGCAATGCCCTCTTCTTGTTCGGGGTCCTCAAAGTCGTCGTGTCTAGGCACGCGCATCCGCGCCGCCATCTCAAAGAATTGCACCCAAAACTGAAACACTCCAGTTATCAATCCTCCGTTCGACTCATTTTCGGATGGTAGAACTCACCCGGGCAGCCTCTCTCACTGGTTGGACACCATTCGAGTATCGTTTTACCGCAGGTAGGAGTTTGTGCTCTGCTAACCACTGAATCCTAGCGAATTGCCCATCGATTTTCTGTAAAAGGTTTATATGATCAGCTGCAGCGAGACAAGCGCCGACGAAAGCTACCTGCAGTTTAAGTGTGATCAACTGATCTATCTGCTCAATCTGGTCCGCAGTCGGTGCGGCAGTATTTAAACCAGGGATTACAATGGAGTCTGGGTCGGAGGCAGGTTCCCAGCGGAATTTCTCTTCTTCAGCCATTCGCTCGCTTTGGGAAGAGGTTCTTTCACCGATCGGGTGGTGGAAAGGGAGGAACGCGTGTGTCACAACGGGTGTCACGCGTCTGGCAAGGTTCAACTCTACTACCAATATGCACGCGTCGAGTTCTTCCAAGGTCCCGAGCGAAATCCACCTTTGCTGATATGGTTTGATCTAAAAGACTACTCTCCAGAAACAAGCAGCTCTCATCGCAGATCTTGAAAGAGAGGTTGAAGAACTGCAGAAGGAGTTCGGGTATCCGCTTCTCTCTAGATGTCGGCCCCTCCCCCTCGATTAACCCTGTTTCAGCGAGCACGATGATCCAAAGGACATCGTCTCTAGGCATATCAGGCTCTTACACAGGTATAACGAGGCCAAGGACGCAGCTCAGGTAGTCTCTAGTACCCGTCTTTCTTCCGTGGTTAATCCCACCCCCATTTCCTCTAGATTCTGATCGGGAAGGCACGTACCTCTCTTTGCTCAGGTCTTTGCTAAATCCAATTCTTTCTTTAGCTAGCGGCACATAAGGAGACGACGATCCGCCAGATGCATGAAGAATATGGACTCACCGATGATGACTAACTGGCGAATCCTTCAAACCTCACCCCTTCTCATCTTGTCAGCTGTTTTTGTCACTGCTCTCTGTCCGCTACCCCCTATGTGCTGTCGTGACATTTTGCTGCCTACTTGTTTGCACGTTAAATGATTAATGCGTTTCCCCGCCGTTCGTGATCGCCAAGAATCCGGCACCTCCGACACCTGACCACACGGCGTCCCCCTCTGCTCTTGCCCGCACACTTGCACCTTTCGGAGATCCGATGTAGGATCCGAACCCGAGGACTTGTCGCGTACCTCTCACCCCGATCCACTCCATCAGAACCATAGCATCATTAAGAGCCCCGGTTATGTTCGGATATACCAAAAATTCCGCTCAGAGCACACGTTCTCCTGAGGTATAAATTTCTCCAAAGCACAAGGGAGTTCCCCTACCACATCCAGCATGGCATCCTTTTTCCTTCGGCAGGATATCTATCTCCGTTTTACTGGTTACTTGCGTTCTGGTCGAGACGCGGCTACCCAATGGACGAACACACGCAAACCAACCACCCATTCCCGTTATCCCCAAGCTTCAGTAAAAGATACAGGCAGGAGCTGTGACCGATGTCAATGGGGCGGTACTACCTCTATACGACACCGTCTGCTACTTTGACCAATTTATCGACCACGAAAACCCGAGCAAGGGCACCTTTAAACAACGATATTGGACCACATCAGAATTTTACAAGCCCGGTGGATCAGTCGTCATGTTGACTCCGGGAGAGACAAGTGTGAATGGTGAGAGTACCAGCCCGTTATATTACAGGATTGCACGAGTTCGTGCATCAGCGTTCATACGTTAGAGCAGGCGATCAAGAATGCGGATTACTTCGCTCGGAACGTGAAGCCCCTGGTGCCAGGAGGTGATGTTGTCGGCCCTGCAAATAAACCCTGAATTTTCGTCGGAGGGAGTTACTCTGGTATCCCAACTCCGTTCTGGGGTGATTTAGAGCTCAATGTTGACCTTTGAAGGTACACTCGTGTCATGGCTCGAAGTAGCGAGAACAACTATTTTTTGCCAATGGGAATCTTGTGCAGTCCGAAATTTCCTCCATATTTGATGGTGAAGGTCGGACTTTAGGTGATCCTTGGCGAGACGCGACGATGTCTGCTCAGGGACAAAACATACCAAGCACTCCGCAACAACCAATCGCCGTCTCAAACGGCTTCACTGTACTGACCTAATTGCAGCCGAAGGGACGGCAGATCCTTCTGTCAAGGCTGTTCAAAATAAATTTGGCATCTTTCATTCAAGATGTGACGGCAGACCTGGACAGCTTACAGGAAAAAATCTGAGAAGATGAGAAGATAGGTCCCCGACGAAGGGTAACAAGAGGGTACAGGACCGTACCAGAGGAAATTATGTCCCAAGAATACAAAATCAGCGTGAGACTCGCTTTGTCGTGAGGAACTTGTGTTATGTTTTCGTATGTTTGTATATTCAAGTTCGATCTGCGTCCGGCTCTGCAGTTAGGATTCGCTTCGTGATATCATTTTCCTCAGTGTTGGCCTTAATCTCGCGCAGAGCGCCGGTGTCATGAACCCCTAACCGAAACCATCGAGAAGCTGATACGTCACGTTGGTCTTCTCGTGCTGCACGTAACCCGCGGTTCGCCGGGCGAAGGCTGAGCATAACACAAATGATTGACATTCTCGGCATACGCTCGCTACACTGTGTTCAACATCATACCCCCCTCACCGTCTACAAGTATTCGTGGCCCTCCGTTCCAATTGTCCAGGGGTCGGTTTTCACGCGCATCTCTAAAAACACGGAGATATAAGATCGTCTCACGTCCATCGACGTAGCCTCCGGTCGGGAATTCATTCAAAGGACTGATTTGTTACTACCCGCACTGATACAGACGCAAGCGCGGTCATGATTTACGTGTTGTCCCTCAGGCACACGTTAAACTTAGCACCGAAGCCAGTGGCTAGGCTTAGATCCGTTCCATTGTTACTTCAAACCCCACGCACTATGGCCACTCCAGACAGGAATGGTCTCGGGTCCGCTCAGGTCGAAAGAGTCGCAGCGAGTTGTCCGGTCCGCGTCTTTCGGGCAGGCAACAGAAAACTAGCTCCGGACTTGTAGTAAGACGTAGCAGGGCTACTGGCGGATACTTGGAGAGGGCAACTAGGGAAACATGGTAAGGTGGGAGCCACGCGGCCATCGTGAGATCGGCTCGAGACCCAGCTCAAACTTCTCCCCACCCTTGGGGTCGGGTCTCAATGACCCGGACGCACTATCTCCCAGGTCTTAGCACCCCGCAATTTAGGTCCCCTAGTTTGCCGCTCGTTATTTGTGGCTTGCCTAAATTGTCTAAATGGTGGGTTTCGCCGTGGATTCTCCGGATCCCGCATTCCCGGCATGCCGTCTCACCAATCGTCATTGGCAACGGGTTTTGCTATCTTTACGTCGGGATCTGGGATCTGTCCTTTTTATGTATGCCATCCACGGAACTTGAGAGAGGTCTATCGTCTCTCTTTCCTTCCCTCTCCAATGACTCTCACCACTGGCGTCGGGGTTGCAACCTCCCCCTCTCATTCAGTCATAACCCTCCAGGCTGACCCCTCTGCTGGTCCTTCTACTCGACCTTCGTTCGAGTCTAGGAAGGCAAATCAGCCGGATGTTATCAGTCTGGAAAACCTTGGCGTCGAGGAGGCTCCGACAATGGTTCACAGCGAGCCACCGGTCGTGGCAAAGGCCTACAGCCTGAATATCAGAAAACTCAACATCAAGTTCGCTGTAATCTGCCTCGCTATGTTCTTAGAAGGGTGGAATTTGGGAGCAACCGGACCTCTTATCCCAGCTATCCAAAAATATTACGATGTAGGCTTGCAGTCCTTGACCCAGAGGACTTTTGACGACTGAGCCCGGGACAGGTAAACTATACTCTCGTCTCCATGATGTTCCTGGTCCAATGCGCTGTGGGTCATGCTTAATAACGAACACTGACTGTGATTCGTATACCGATGAACGAATTAACGGGTCTAGGGTTTCATCTGTGGCTCAATGTTGAACGTTTACATTGCCAACACCAATTTTGGATTCGGAAAGCTGGTCGTGCTTGGTAAGAAATTGAACTTTGGTAAAATGGGTGAAAGACTCATCTATAGTAGGACACGCGAGCCAGCTCGTCTCGTGGATAATTCAAGCTCCTGCTCCACCGTTCCCTTTGTTCGTCATCTCATACTTCTTTGGAGGGTTCGGTTTTGCGATCCAGGTGATGTCAACGATTATCGAAACGATGACGGTCCTTTAACACCACACCCTAGGATGCGCAAATGAACGGTCTCGTTGCGGCCATTGAACACCACAAGGAGACCCGGGTTGGCATAATGCATGCCTTCTTCGGTGAGTGTGACCCGGTCAGCCGGAGTTTTATGAATCTTCTCATGGCTAACAAGGACTAGGTTTGGGTGCATTCGCGGTACCACTGGTCTCGACCAAGTTCGCAGATTCCCCCCATTGGTCCCTCCACTACCTCACGTCCATCGGAGTCGCCTTCACCTGTATCGTTTGCTCTTCCTTGACCTTCCGGTTCAAGAAACAGGACGGTGCGTGCATCGTTCATGTCGCTTGCACGTTGCTGACCGCGATTTAATATCAGAGATTTTAGAAGAGATCGGGCAACCACTGAAGGAACGCGGTGCGAGCGAACAAAACCATTACAGTCAGATTATGGGCCAGCGTGCAGTTCATATGATGGCTTTCTTCATTATGATTTACATTGGGTAAGAATTCTCCCATCTCTCGGAAACTCAGCAGGTTATATCTCCATCTCCCGTCCTAGTGTCGAGGTTACTTTGGGTGGCTGGATTGTTACCTACATCATCAAAGTTCGTGGAGGAGGACCGTCTTCAGGCTACATCTCCTCCGGTTTTTTCGGCGGCCTCACCATGGGTCGTGTCGGACTGCTCTGGTTCAACAAGCTCGTTGGCGAACGGAGGGCAGTTTTCCTCTATGGTATCCTGACCATTGCGTATGGGAAAAGCACGTTCTTCTGCTAGGTGCTGACATGACGTGTTTATCAAGGCTTGAAATCACCATTTGGACAGTGCCTTCACTGGTTGGTAATGCTGTGACGGTCTCTTTTGTCGGCGTGCTTGTAAGTCACCTTTGTTTGTCACATCACGGAGTGGTTGGCCCTGACTTTCGTCATAGTTGGGTCCCATTTTCCCAATTGTCGTCAATCACGCATCCAAGGTCCTTCCTCCTTGGCTCCTTGCAGGTATGTCACACGCTCCCTGAACACATGTAACCCAATTCCGTAGAACGGCTAATCACCAATTTTGGATTCCCACGCAATCAGGTTCGATCGGATGGATTGCAGGGTTTGGGCAAACGGGTTCAGCGGTACTGCCCCTGATCACTGGTACACTGGCAGAAAAAGCGGGAATTTGGACTTTACATCCCTTGTGAGTGCTTGTGTGCTGCTCGTACGTGATTTCCAGTTGACTGGAGGCGTTTCAAGGCTAATCGGCATGGTATCGCTGATGCTATTCGTTTGGTTCCTTGTACCAGGAGCACCTAAAAAGGATGAGTGATGGCGGATTCCCATCGTCGGGCGTTTATCTTATCACGTGATGGGTAGGCTGTATATAAGTGGCCGGATATTGTTATCAAAGATCGAGGCCCTGGGATAGAGGGCCTTTTCTCTTTTAGTTTTATCTGTACTAACATTACGAATCATTCAGAGCTCCCTTTGTAATCGAGAAATTGAGTGAGGAGAAAGCGCTCAAGCACAATCGCGAGGCGTAGCAAGCGTGGGAACCAACAGGAGCTCTGGAGTTTTCAAGAGACCGCGTAGAGCCAGGTCATTGTCAAGTTTTCAATTTGGCAGGACGCTTGAAAAATTTTCCAATGGGTCAACTGTGACCACGCAGGACATGAGATGTCCAACTCTCTCAGATGTAGCACTCATTGAGAATACTTCATCGATCGTCACGTCCGCCGATATATATCGAGGACGGAGTTCTGCGGAATGGACGCTTGAGCTCGTGGATGGGCATGAGAACAGACGGACCCCTGGAAAGGCATCTACTGCGTGCAATATGGTGCTCGACACTGAGGAAGAGCTCACTATTGCGGCTGATATGGATATTATCGAGTCGCTGGGAGGCAAGGCGGTAAGTATCCCCTTGATTGCCGTCTCCCTCTCGTCCCAACCAAGCTCCACAACTGCCTCGGTAGCTTTCGTCTCTCCCATCGTGATCGAACTCAAGGGATTGTGGCGAGAAACTCAGTCCGACAATGTAGACCTCCCAGCTCCCTGACGTGAATAGCATCAGGGTACTCTTCGGACGGTCAAGGTAAAGATTTCGTGGTAGTATCCGGGGTGGGCCATGGGAATATCTGTGGGATACATACTTGGAAGCAGACCAATAACGAGGAGTCAACAAATATGAAACGCGTCGGTTTGATAGACTAATGGGCTGCCAATGGTCCCACAGTGACGACTTCCCTGGCCTGTCTCCTGAGCTCCTTCAACTGCAGTTCTTCCTCTTTCCTCATCTCTTTCATCTTGTACTCGTATCGACTCTACGGAGGCGGTAGGTTAGTGTCACAACACAGGATTTATCGAACGAAATAGATACCATGGCACCGTGTTTGATACGCGTGATTATGTTTGCAGCCTCGCCTTTCGTGAGCCTTTGGATCCGAAGGCTACGCGCGGCGTCGTGCGCCACCTCGCCCTGGACGGATTTCGGCGCCTTTTTCCAACGAGACTCGACGAAAGTTTTTTGACTCTCCGTCGCGGGCTGTTGTCTCCATTTTGCCCTCCGCAGAAGCCTACCAGAACCAGTTTTCAGCTGTAAGTTTGGGGAGTCAGAAAAAAAGGCAAGAACCACGAACCCGTGGAACATCGGTCCTCTGACCACACTTTTATTGGCGTACAAGTCGGACCCTCTGATGGCTTGTTCAAGGCTTTGCGCTTGCATGATGCGGCGGGGTCGTAGGTATGGTGAAAGATTCAACATCTTGGCTGTGACTTTGTCCCACGTGGCTGGGACATAATGCGCTTGGAACCTGGCTTCCGGCTCTGGATTTTTGGGTTGGACGGTGTGAGGCACGGGGTAAGGTAGGGAAATCACCTTCCGGGTCTGTCAACGGCTCGACACGGATGAACCCAGAGCCTAGACACTGAAGGATATAGATCTCCCCGCCAACGCTGACCCACGCCAGAGGACTTAGTTGGTGAACGATCGGTGTAGTCCCGCAACATTCCCCTATGAACGCGAAAGGGTTGTCATAGTCCACATAAGTCACAGATTCTGGGAACGGAATTTCTAGGGAAGCATTTTTGTTTTCAGCCGCAAATCCTACGTCGGCTTCCTTTTTTCGTTCATCAGCCAGTTCTTCCAGAGATTCCAAAGGTTCATCTATCCAAGGATCAGATCCTTCCGCAACGGGAATAGATGAATGAGTATTACCATCGACTATTTCGGATGGATCGAGACCGAAAAGAGTTGGAGTAGACACGAGGCCAGGCGCTCGGCCGCCGATGTCGACGAAGTCTATGATTTGACAATCTTTCTTCCCAGTCTCAGGGGAGAGTCTCATCCCACGTCCAATCTACGAACAAGGTCAATCGGAGCCGAAAGGGTGAACATGAACAATGAACCATCTGAGCCATGACATTCCGGGATCGTGTCGGTCGAGCAACGATAACGCAGTCGATGTTCGGGATGTCGGCGCCCTCCGTTAAGATAGCTGAACCGGTTGATGAAATCAAGTTTGCGCCTGCGATGGGAGGCAAAGACAACGAACCGCAATTCACAAGAACTGGGTATTTCCCCGTCTTGAAACCCTCAATCATCAACTTCCGTTCATCTGCGGGGGTTTTTGAATGCACGTATCTCGCATCAATTCCCGTGTCACGGAACGTTTGTGTGAGCTCCCTGACGTGGGAAAGGTTGACACAAAATACCAAGGTGGATTTGCGATTGTCTGCACAGCGAGGATAAGAGGGCGCGGTTATTTAAGCCGGGAAACTGGCGCACCAGATTTTTCGAGCCAGGTTTTTACAACTAACGAATTCAAAGTCTCGGTGTTGATAACGTTCGCCAGACTGATGGGGTTGTAATCCCCGGTGGCAGAGTTGATGGTCACCTCCTTGAGATTTATATCTGCCTGAACGCAGGTAAATCGCACATTGCATAACCTATCCCGGAATCCGCGTCAGTATGAATCAAAGTTGGGTCGGAAAATATATACAACCATTGCTCTTTGATCATTCCCAAAAAGTCTTGATGGTACACAATCTGGTCAAAAACCGAACCTAGCGCGAGGCCATCGTGCCGACTGAAGGTGGCGGAGAAACCGATGATCGGTACACTGTGCTTGGGAGGAGCGACCGCCAAATTCAAAACTTCATCTTCAGAGCCCTTGACAGTATGCGGACTCTTGATACTTGAGTTGAAGTGAGAGAGAATATGGCGGTACGAGGGTGCAGCGGCGTGGTGTGCTTCATCTACGATGATAGCCTTCAACCCCGTCGGATCAAACTTTTGTAGTCGCGGAGCCCGGAGCAATGTTTGGTATGTCGCGACGGTGCTGGAAACACATGGTATCAGCACTGAGGGTTAAACGAAAGCAAATACTACGCACATGTCAGCTAGCCCAGAGGCATTGTAACGTGCTCCTTGTTCAATTTCCACTGTCCAGTGGGGGAAGAGTTTCCGTGCCTGGTCCGCCGCCTGTCGAGCAAGTTCAATGCTGTTAACGATGACCAGTGAGCGAGTTGCTTGTGAGTTTCCGGACAACGCTTGTAGCCGTTCCAGAAGAGACACGAAAACGACGGTTTTGCCAGCTCCGGTTGGGAGAGAGACCCCGATCCTCGTGGAACCCTCCGTAAGCGCGTCTAGGCAGGATTCAAGACACGTCTCTTGGTAAGGTCGCAACTTCAGTGCACTAGTGTGAACACGACGGAGATGCAGGACCCTCGGGATGAATAACCTCCATCGCATTTGATGTGGTTCGGGTAAAGGTGCATCGCGGCTGTGACAATGGACGCCGAACGCGACCACGATAATCCTTGCTTACCCAGTAAGCGTACGATTCCTGGATTCCTTATTACGTAGCAACGCCGAGCTGTCATTTATTTCCTGTGTACATCACAAAACCCTTCACTACACCAGCGTTACCAACGACCCGTCGGAGGGTTTGCGCGGCCAGCTCATGATTAACGCTGTGCTCATCCACGCTGAACTTTCTCTGCCTCAATGGCGATGATGGATGGGGACGAGCGTCCGCTTTGCTTTGATAACGCCTCATACAAACTGATGAAGGGAACCGTAACCATATTGACGGATTTTAAGCTGCGTGCGATCGACCGATCACCCAAAAGTTCTTTCTTTTGCCAGCAACGCTCCCTCAGCGCCCCCAGCCCACCCTCAAAAGGAATACAGAATACATCGAGTGCTGTTCCAGGGTCACTGAACATTCTCTAACTCACTCGACTCATCGCGCCGCCTAACGCACATCATCGGAGCACTCGTCCGCCACATATCCTCCACCCATTCCTAACATTCAACTCTAGAAAGGGACGGCGAGGGATGTCCGCTGGATTGTTCGGGTCCATCAGAGAAATCTTGTGTGCTTGTGTCGGCAGGAAAATCGATATGGAGGATTTCTACTACGTTAACAGTGGTTGAGTTTGGTGTGAGGTTCTCGTTGGCAATGTGGAGGCTTCACGGGACAGCGATAGATTTCTTGTCAGCGTTTCTCGCCTGTTGACTACGAGCCCCCCTTTGACGTCTGTTCTGACTCCGACCTACCTCACCTCACGATGAGTGCCAATGCGGGTGATTGCACTCGTTCCTCTCGAACGGGACTGACACTGGGGTTGACATTGAGCCCGCACCTCGCCCATCACACTGGATTGATTTCCCACTGCTGTCTTCCCCTCTTTGTTATTCACTCTTCATTGCTCGCCATTCCTTATTCGTTCCTTTTTGGTCATCTCCTTCTGTTTCCGTCTTCGTGCTGAGTATGATGCTTGATCTGCAATCTACCTTTCGGTTGTGCGGTGATCCGGAATCCGACGGCTTCTCTTCTCCATAACAAGATTTCCAGCTCTTTGGTCAGGGCTACCACGAAAATATCTCAGTTTTTATGCCAAGGGTTCATGAACATCCCGACGCAGGGAGGGATGATCGGAATGGAGTTATCATTGTCCTTACGACATGGGAGGTAACTCCCTCTCTCTCTCTTTCTCAATCGCACACTCCTTATAGTAAGGCCGACGATATTGTCACACTAGCGCACAGCTCTTAGCGAGGCCCCACAGACAATGGGAAAAGGCGAAGGTGGAACGCAACTCCGAAATGGGTCTCTGAGGTATTCGACCAGCTCAAACAACCTGTTATGGATCGTTCTGAGTGCTCTGAAAACACCATTGCCAGGCTATACAGAAAACGTGGGTGATGCAAGTCGTTTTATCACCCTGTGTTCTTGTGACAGAGGCAGATCTGTCCAGGCTAATCGATGTCCGGTAGTCGGGATATCTAATTGACTGTGAAGGTTGACCAAGCCCACTACAGGCATTGTGAGTATAGGGATGTGCGGTTATCCGGATCATCTTCGCTTACTCCACGACAACGACCATGGAAGATTTTGCGTGGTTCCAGCAGGTTCCAGCGCATCAGACACGAGATTATCAGCTACCACGTGTCCCCCTCATGGGCAGAGAAATTGGGATATCCCTAGTATCCCCAGTGTTTCCGCGCTTGTCAGACTCAACTATAAGGTCAGAATTATCAAATGTCGTCTTTTTAAAGTTCCGTAGGTGCCGGCTCGCCAATCACGCGTGGCCAGCGGAATGAGTCGTAGTCTACGTGACTCACGGGGACTGGGAGCCAGTATATTAACTTGTTCTTCGTGCCCCAATTTTTCTTTTTCTCTTCACGAGATCTACCTCGACTCGACGAACGTCGTCTTATCTTCCGTGCCCCGAGTACAATGCCGCGCGGTAGAGGACGTTATACCACACGGGGCCGTGCACAGCCGAACCCAAGGGACAACTCACACATGTCCCGGTCAAGGTACAACCACCCAGTCACCTATCTTCTCGTCTAGTATCCTCATCTGTGTCTCTTTGCAGCACCGGTTCTTCCGCGTTCAGCCAAACCCTGCAATTTATTACCTCCGTCAAGCTTCAGGAGCTCCAGCACCAAAGCGAGACGTTCTCTAACCATGTCAACGATATTATCAACCGTGCAAGCATGACAGAAAACGACATCGACAGGGTCCAGGTGCTCTTGGATGGTGTGAAAGCCTGGAAAGGGTTGGGTGGGCTCACCACGACCGAGATACCCCTCGACAACATCCAACTGTACGTGCGTCTATCTGATCGTCCATAGAGCTGAAGCCTGACTCACGTGATGGAATTCTTTTCATTCCAGGTGGCTCCATCAGGCTAAGACCGATCCTAGCATCACAACTCAGCAGATCCAGGACTGGGGGGACCTCCTGGAGACTCACCTTCGAGCTTCAGTCACCCGATTTGACTATGCGAAACTGTTTGGAAACCTCTTGACTGAGTGGTTGCAGAGTGGGGACTCTCAGGCTACTGGACAGACGACCTCCGAGGATTCAGACGACATCGAGGACAGCGAACCCGTGGCTGCGGATAAGCCCGCGCGAGCGGAGAAGTTGGAACAAAAAGACAAGATTCAGCAGTTGATCTTTGCCGAAAAGCCCATGGACACCAAGGCGATTGAGGAATACCTCGAGGAGCTCTTCGGCAGTCCCGATGCCAAAGCTGCTTTGAAGGCGGTACGGAAACATCTGGAGGATGTCGGTGACACTATGCGGCGTGCCACAGTTACTCCTCGGGATCTCAAAAGCTGGGTGATCAGCTCCTTGCTAAACCGAGGTTTGTCATGAACAACTTTTATATCTCGACGCCGGTTTCTGACAATTCCCCCAGACATTCTTTCTGCAGAGAAAGCGGAGACGCTCAAAGGATTTTTGGCCAATGATGTCATTCTGCAAGAGGTCGCAAGTGTTTTGAATATGCAACTGGCGAGTATCGAGTCGTTCGCATGGCCACAGGAGGGTGTCCAGGTCGAGATGCGCCGTCACCTCTCTGGGAAGTATCGAGCCTACATGGACACGGAAATCATCACCGCCCTCCTATTCCAATACCTCGGTATGCGCTGGTCGGTCGAGCTCAAGTCCGCGTTCTGCGACGTGGTCGACTCGCCGGCGTGGAAACGTGATGCGCGAGAGTTCACTCGCGAGGAACGTCTGCAACGTAGCGAATGTTTCAAAGAGTCAAAAACGGATGTCAGCCAGTCAATCGAACAACAGCGTCGCACAGAGCAGAGAGACCTGTTCTTCATGACACAGCTTCCCGGAGAGCTGGCTTCTCTGTCCCCTTACGATGAGGATCCTGTGGTCACAGGACCAACGGTGGTCAACGTTCAGCAAACCCTCCTGAAGATCGTCAACACAGAGATCTACCTCAAGCAGGCTCTGCATGGTCAATGTACCGTCGTGAGAACAGACCTCGAGTGGTATGTGAATCCCATCCACTCTAAGAATCTTTCGCTGACGTTTATTTCAGGTTCGGTCCGTCATTGCCTCACGATTCGATCTTGACCGTTCTCCGTTTCTTCGGCATGCCGGACCTTTGGGTCACATTCATGAAGAAGTGGCTGAACGCCTCCCTCTCGTTCGACCAGGGAGCCCCGCCGAAGACCCGAAAGAGGGGCGTCCCTATTGCTCATACCCTCGCTGTAAGTGAACTTCCGACCGTGTTCAGTATCCCATCCAATTCATGTCCCTTAATTACAATTAGGTCCTCTGCGGTGAAGCAGTGCTCTTCGGCGTTGACTTCGCGGTGAACCAACGTGCATCCGGGCTCTACCTATACCGAATCTACGACGACTTCTGGTTCTGGAATCATGACCCGGAGGTTTGCGCTGCAGCCTGGGCAGAGATGCAGAAGTACGCCTCCCTCCTCGGCTTTACATTCAACATGAAAAAGACTGGCGCGGTATGCGTTGGTGGGCCGATAGACCCTAGCCTTCCCGTTGGAACCTCTGGTTGCCAATGGGGATTCCTCAAACTCGACGCCGAGAAAGGCAGGTTCGTCATCGACCAAACCAGCGTCGACGTCCATATCGCCGAGCTCCGTCGACAACTCGCGGCTACCAAGTCTGTGTTCGGCTTCGTCAACGCGTACAACAAGTATCTCCGATTCTTCCAAAGAAACTTTGGAGATCCTGCTCAATGTTTCGGACGTGTCCATGCCGACGAGGTCATCGATACGTACAGCAGAATCCAAAAGGAGCTCTTCCCTATGACGGGAGGGAGCGCCATCCAGTCCATCCAACAAATGATCGAGCAACGGTTCGGGGTAAAGGATATTCCGAACGGGTGGTTCTACTTCCCGATATCCCGTGGAGGGTTGGAAGTGTGGAACCCGATTGTCGACTTTTTGTCGGTTCGGAACAACCTCAAAGAACAGCCCAACACCTTCTTCGAATTGATTGAGGGCGACGTGAAGGAGTACACTAAACTGTTCGCCGCCTGGCAGTCCGGAGAGGGTTCGTCGAACAGCGCTACAAGAGGGTTCTTGACCTACCCCCAGTATATCGAGGGTCGAGAGACGAGACTGCACAAGTGGTGGGAGGCTTACAAGGAGCTGCAGAAAGCTCCTAGCGCCAGCTCGATCAGCTTATCGAGCAGGATCGACGACGATCTAGGCGGCGCGTTCCTCGATGGTTACCAAGAGTGGAATGCGGCCTTGTACGCGGAAGATATCTTCAGGAGGTTCGGAACACTGACCATCGTCGAACCGACCCTCATCCCTGTTGGTATGGTGTCCGTGTTCAAGAGCTCCAAAATTCAGTGGGACTCATAGACAGATGAAACAAAAAAAGATGTATTACCGGTGCTTCAAGTGGTTTGTATAACATTAAGTAACTAGCCGTAAGAATTAAATAGAAGTACTATCTGTCCCAAAGGGTCCATTTTAACGTGAAACCAGAAGCATCGATACAAAATGCTCGAACTCGTGTCCATTAGAAGTTTACATTGAACCAGATGATGCTACAAGAAGAAAAAAAGGCGTCGGGGATATTAAATTATTCCTTAGAGCTTTGCAGCCATTGCGACTGACTGGTGGAAACGGAGCGAGTGTGCGATGGGTTGGAACCTCGGGTTCTCTATCACCGTATCGATGTCCAGCCCCTCCGTATAGGGACCATCGCCCGGCGCGATCCCCTGGTCCTGTGACCTTCCAAAGGTCTCCAATGTCTGCTCGTGCGCGTCCCACCTCTCCTGGCTTACTATGGGCGCAAGAATGTAGGGCTCAACCTCTAACTTGTCCAACCACTCTTCGAGCTTCGCGACCCCCTTGGTACATGCAGCCACTTGCATCTCGAGCTGCTCAGATCTGGATAGGCGTATTGAAGGGTCACCTGCTTCGGAGTACCAGGCGGGGTCGGAGAGGACGACAGAGGAAAGGTAGATATCAACGAGGGTCGGATCGACAGAAGCATCTATGGCAGAATCGTAGGCCATCCGGTGGCCAATTGCCTGGATCAGAGGAACGCAGAGAGGAAGGACTGCGGCTTCGACCTGGCGTTTTCGATGCGAACCCGGTTTTCCGTCCGAAGATCCTTGAGTCCTGAAGAGGTGCGACCTAAATTGAGAGATAACAGCAGCTTCGTGACATGCCAACAGGCTCTTGGGGTTGTTGGAACGAGGTGGTGCAATCCTTCCCAAAGCCAAGTCCATAGCGAATCTGATAGAAATTCCTAGGATGTCTCCTTCCGCGATGCTGGCACCACGAGCATTACCCTAGATGAAAGATAAAATTAGGCGGCGGCTCAACGAACGAACGGGGCTTCTAATGCATACCATGAAACCTTCGAGTTGATTGGCCCGCAGAAGCCCCTGAGCACCACACCGGTCTCCAAGAGCCACTATATCTTTCGTAGTGTGCCCAAAAACAGTGACCTTCGAGACAGCCGCCAAGAAATGTTTCATTTGGCTCCCAAACTTGGGGTTCCTGAATGCAGCATAGATGCTATTGACAAAGGCGGTTGAAACGAAGGCATCGGCTATAGCAGTCATCACCGGGATGTACTGGGTACTAAAGCTGATGGTGGGTCTTGGGAGCTTAGTGGAAGCGTCGACGACCTTACGCCTTAGACTGTACTTCCCAGCGATGTAAGGGATAGTGCGCAAGCAGGGTAGGCACAATGTAGCCATTGACAGTGTGCCTACGACTACCCTCGAGATGTTATGGAAGAACTCGGCTCGGGGATCCTTCGCGCGATGTGGTGTGGTAAGCAACGCTGTGGACGGAAGTCGGACGTGGTTAAAGTACGTGAGGGCATGATTGACAGGCTCGGATGAGCCGCGAGGGGATAACCGTCTGTGATGAACGGAGGAATGGGGTAAGCAAATGAGGGGACTTAAGGTGAGGCAGAACAAACTTTGCCGTGATCCCAGGACACATTGAATGTCCGTCGTGAATGGGGACCAAGAAAGGTTTCACTCCTCTATCCTCTCCGTCGACTAGCAGACGCGCGAAAACGATTCCATCCGATGGCGTGCCACAGGGAATGGAAGGGGGCATGAATCTGGTTTCGAATATGAGGAGAGGTGGAGCTATCGAACATGACCATGATACTGACTTCGCGGCTCCTTTATGCGGAGTGTGTAAATCAAATGATCCATCGGGTTTCAATGTAGCCGTTGTCTCGAGATTGATCACGTCTAGACCATGATGGAGCTCGGTCAAAAAATAGTTTCCGCTGTTGTTCGATATGAGCAGCTGATCATTCGGTCGTGGAAAAAAAACTTACAACATCTCGAAGCGGAGGGCCTTATCTAAGGCAGCTTGGACATTGGGTCTCCCAGGAGCGAACATTGCAAGTGTCCCGGCGTAAAGGTTGCAATGTATCGTCAATAAGACCGTGACCGAACTGTCCATAAGCAAGATCGGATCGGTGTGAAGCTCCAGGTATCTCGCAGAGACGTGGAGAATCTCTTCGGCCCTCAGATCTGCAACCACTTATACGTTAAGATCGACTCAGAAACAAGACAGCCGTTCACGTACTATACAGCTTTCCGATGGCCTTGGCTCGCGCGTAGGAGAGACGAACAGAGGCGTCCCATGACAAAAAGTGGTCATGACGCTGGAAAAGTTCCGTCTGAGAAAGGTCAATGCTCTTTGGATGCATGCTGGGCAGAGGGAAGAGAGCTGGTGCTCTGGCTCTGGCTCTGCCAGACGGTTTAAAAGGCTGAACATTATGTTGAGCATCGAACCGTGGGAGAAGTCCGAGAAATAGGGGATACGCCGGGGTAAAGAAAGTGCCGCGGAAACAGATGCGCTAGTTGCAGTGCGAGTCGAATTGATGGAGTAACTCAATGGGAAGGAAGAGACGAGGCAATGGTGAGACGACACACACCGAATCACATTGGCACAGAGCGGGGGTGTTAATTTTATCCCAACAATATGCGGGTGTGCCGAGGAAGCAGATCCCTAGAGATGCACACAGAACCGCCATGAGTCCTAGTTTTGAAAGAAACATGCTGCTGCGTGCTTCGCAGAATGCTGGCAAGATCCAGGCAATCTGGACGGTGGGTTTCCTTGGTCATTTCCAAGAATTCTCCAGGCATGAACACAGACGATGACCGATGAAACGCGGCGGTCATCGTTGAGGAACAAGAAAAGGCAATCTTAAAACATGAGAAAATGTCCGAGAGACATTGACAACCGGCACGAAACGAAAAAACTGGTGTGGGAAAACGCAGGTGTTGGTCGGTATAGCGCCAAGAGAACCGCCGGGCAGAAACAGATCGCAGCCCCACGAGGCCATAAAAACAAGCGCGTAAGAGCATTTCCTCGGGCGTCATACAGGAAAATCCATTCCCCAACCCATGACCTAGCAACCAGCTGACACAAAAAAAAAAGAAAGAAAAAAAAGGTACTCTTCGGTTTAACGTTTAACTCCGGTTCTGGGAAGTCGTGCTGGGGATCGCCAGGGGTGAACATCTCGCGGGAGAAGATGTGAACGAATGGAGTATTGTACATTATCCAACCGAGAAACAATAGTGTGCAACGTGGTGCATCATTGGTCTAACAATCTACAACGTCACTGCCGGTACACCAGTCACAAACCAGTGTTCGGAGCCGAACTTGAGCCACCTAAGAGTCCTCGTGCGACGTCTCGACCGTTCCCCGTTCCCCATCCGCACTGATTATCAGGTATCGAGGCATCATTTTTTTGAGAAGGAGACCGCGGATAAGTGTACGAAGATGCGTCGACGTACTCGTTCTCCGTGCTGAGACCCATGCGAATCGCAATAACCTCAGCGCGCGCGATGTTTGAATGTGTTGGATGTATGAAGATCTCATCCGGCTTTGATTTCGACCGTGGTCTAGTTGTCAGTGGAGCGGCTTGTTCGGAAATTACAGGGGGTGTATACTGAAACGAGGGGGACATTTGTAACGGGGAGACGAAATGGGGATGTGAACTTGCGGGGGAGGTCGACAAGGGGATGTGCATTTGGTAACGGTGTTCCTGTTGATAGGGTGAAGTTGAATTCAACTCATACTCGTCCGCAGGGGTTGCTAGAAGGGGTTCCTTCACACCATGAACGCTTTTAGCGGTTGTGAGTGTACAAACTGTCCGCAGGGTTAGGTTACTTACTCTTGTGAATGACGAGGTAGAAGGTGTCCAGAATCTGGGTGATTAATCACAGTTCCCGGGTTTTCGGTACGTTCTATGATGAACTGGCCAATAGCCAGAGATGTGACCTGTGAGAACATTAGGAGGGATCGAAATGTAGATCTTTCTGACGCACGATCACTGTTAAGATCCATAGATTCAATGACATTGCCGCTAGCATATAGAGCCTGGGCACCGTGATGAGAATGGAATGTGGTTGCGTTCGTTCATGAACACACGCACATTCTCTGTAATGTCACTACCCAATACAGCGTGGTTCTCCATATCGATACACGCAGCTGTGTTCTTTGGAAGATCGGTAGGGGGTTCCAACGACGCGATATAACCAAAGTTAGAATGCTGGGAGAGCGATCAGCGACACCGGTAGGTTCCATACGGTGGTCCACTCACCGTTCTGAGAAACATATGACCGCGGTGAATAGCGCGGCCGCAATAAACGATCCGAAGGAATCAATCCTCAAGTTCGCGAACAAGAAAGGCTCCCCTAAGAGCCCGAAGTGTAGTCTGTCTTCTGCGTTCATGTCTGGCTACGGTCGACAACGGGACGTAAAGGAGCGCCAGCCGCAGTTCCCAGGCAAATTGTTGGTTGCCGTGGATTCCAAACTGATCCCACGACAGGGTTGTGCAGGGTCGTGCACGATCGCAGATTGATCCCGGGTAAGATATTTGGCAGTATTTCAGGAAATGCAAAATGGTTATAACACATTAATGGCCACTGTGTTTCAGCGGCCTGGTGGTCTAGTAGTATGATTCCTTCTTAGGGCTGCCTGATGGGCGCTAAACTGGAGGAGGTCCCGGGTTCAATTCCCGGCTAGGCCCTACTTTTTTCACGGAGTCCCTATCACTTTGATTTATGTTCCGTGTCTTCCGCCCGGCTTTCCGGTTTGTGGCATTTATTTCAAATTTCCCGAATCCATCCCTTTCTACTTGTTACTTGTCATATCGGCCGGATCCCTCTCGCAAGTGGGACGTAAAAATTAGGAATGGTTAGCAGGTCTTCAGCAGATTCGGTATATAAATCCTTGAACAACCATCCGATGGAACGTTGAACCAAATGTTTTCGTCTTTCGTACTTCAGGGGTAAAGGCAAGAAGCGAGCACTTGACCAACCCGAAGAGCTCGTTACAGACGCGCCGCATGATCTTAATGTCCCCGGTCCATCTTCTCTCGCTGTAAAGAAAGGTGCGTTCGCAACACTTTCTCTTCACTATCCTCTCTCATTTGAACCATCTCGCTGCAGCTAAACGCGCATAAACTCGCCAATGTCCCATGTGCTCCGAACACATCCTGGTGTGGCTCCTCGAACCGCACTGCGATCTAGAGACTCAACGTACGGAAGAGGCCATCAGAGCCGTAGGCTCCTCGGTGTATGGCGATTCGGTTGACGGGTATGGAATTACATCCATCCCACGTTCTGCCACTCCTGGTTTGCGTTCTCCGTGCGCAGGATATAATTCTCCCGAGCTGGGCGCTCCACTGCTCAAGCCCAGAAAGTCTTCTCGCAGTCTAGCTCTGGACCTGGTTTCGCTCCGCGAGACACCACCGCCCAAACGGAACAAACGATCAAAACCGTGAAACGCCGACGGAAGCAGCGATACCATCAATTGGCGAGATGAGTCAGTTCCAACGACAACACTCACCACTACAGCAGGAGAGGAGTGGCAGGGGCCGGGGAGATTATTTGTCCGGTTTGTTTGGAAACAATGTTTGGAGTCCCTGATGTTACTGGGGCATGTGTGGATGTCTGTCTCATTCATGTTATGCCAAGTTGGGAGTCCTTATGGAATTAGTAATACTCTTACAATAAAATCCCCCATAAGGGGAAAAAATGTTATTTATGAGGGTACCCCTCATGGGCAATGTTGAGCTGCCCAATCCAAACATTTTTTTCATGCTAAATCAGATGAAGGGATTTTATATACATTTATATTATACATGATATGCTGTAAGATCTATATCTGGCAATGGCCTCAGAGGTAAATGTCTATGATGTTCAATATCAGTATCTAAATCCCCAGAAGATCCCCATGGCTTTTGTAAACGACTAATTGGAAATGAGATTTTGAATAATAGCCCTGATATTTTTTTCACCCATGACATTTCCACAAATGAAAGTCCAGGTGTAAAGTCCACCTCCCCAAGGTCAATGACTGCTTTGTCTAATGTTAAGCTTTGACTTTTGTGAACTGTAATTGCCCATGCTAGTTATAGAGGAAATTGTATTCATGTGAGAACCTTATCACTATGTTCCCACTATGCAGTGAATGGTGTAATGGGGATCCAAGTACCTTGT
>Ga0307512_10003016_pt1 | contig 20268 bp, 9 predicted proteins | sample 14_EM_MG_FD_200267 | JGI IMG/M metagenome (GOLD analysis project Ga0307512, IMG submission 200267) | Populus trichocarpa ectomycorrhiza microbial communities from riparian zone in the Pacific Northwest, United States - 14_EM | ecosystem: Host-associated > Plants > Roots > Unclassified | place... | reverse complement strand
GCTGACATCACAATTATGTCATGCTGACGTCATTCATATCCGGGTCAGCCATGTGGGTCGGGTCAACTGGTATTCGGGTCGGGTCAGCCCATCCGGGCGAAGAAGACGCGTGGGGCGCGTCTGCGCCCGTGGGCAGACGCTTTGCCGGAGAGTGATGGAGAGTGCGGCCATGTCCGACGTCCGATTTTGACGCCGTTTTCACCGGTGGCTTCGTCTCTTCCTCCTTTACACAGTGGTATGGTCAAAACACAATTTTGACAACTTTCATTTTTGAGCAAAAATCAAACATCACTTTAAACCATCAGCTCTGATACCAATTGTTGGGGATTCCGGCTCCCCCATGCGCGGACCGGGGGTGTACTGATAGTTGCTCAACGGAGGGGAAGCACACTGACACAATATTTTTACGTGGTTCGGCAAAACCGCCTACATCCACGGGAGAGGTTCATTTTATTAGATATAGAGATACATGGAGGAGGAGGATTACATCCACTCTAACTCAACTCTCAGCTAACTTTGGTGCTCTTGCAGCTGCTGCAATGGCAGCAGCCATTGCAGCTCTCTCTTTCTCTCCACTCTCTTGCACACACTCACGTTCTCTCTCACTTCAACCCTCTCACTTTGCTCTCAAATAATTGTCTCTTTTATAGGCAAATATGGTGAGCCCCTCCAGCACATTTGTCAACATGGAGGGGCCAACAAAGCCTTAAAGCATGGCATGAATTGTGGCACAATTCATGCTTCCACTTGCTTAGTGGTGGGGTATTGCCACAAATGGCAATATCCTAACAAAATAGGCATGTCTCCAGGAAAGTTTTAGCAGTAAAGCACCTGAAACTCCCCAAAAGAATACACTAAAACCAATTCCCATAGCAGTACAAAACCATTTCATGAATTCATCAGCAACGACTTCTTTGCCTCGGTTGTCATCATTAGGAGGTGGACTTTGGTTCGTCTCATCTCGAGGGCATTTCTGTAAGAGTGGCTTCCCGCACAATGCAAGGTTACCGGTAAATTGTGAAGCATTAAAGCCTTGCAGCTGAGTGCTTGACGGAATCCTCCCCGACAAGTGATTGTTGGAGAGGTTCAAGAAAGCCAGAAAATTTAGATCAGCCATTGTGATAGGAATTACTCCTGATAATTGGTTTCCTGACAAATCAAGCGATTCCAACTGTTTCAACTGCCCAATCTTTTGAGGGATTTCTCCACTCAAAGTATTTCCGGATAAATTCAGTGCAAGCAACAGTAAGAGTCCTGTTATCTCTTCTGGAATTTCTCCAATTAGTTTATTTCTTGCAAGATTAATGATCCTCAAAAGTCCTAGTGTGCTTTCGTAACCATCCTCTCTTCCTTTCCATCCAACCCTCATCTTATTCTGATATGCATCATAGCTATCTGATGTGAAATACGGACTAAGAACAGCATTATTCGCAAGGGAATATTCTGACTCTGTTTTTTGAACCATGGAAGTGAGGTTATTAAGGCACTTTGGAATGATTCCTGTGATATTGTTTAGAGATAGGTCCAAGATCAGAATATTTGATAGGTGACAAAGATTTGGCAGTATGCTTCCATTGAATCCATTAGATCGTAGGGAAAGGACTTTCAGAGATGGCATGCTTTCTCCTATCCAGCCTGGAATTTCTCCTCGCAACTTATTTGAGCTCAGGTCTAAAAATGCTAGAGAACTACAATTCCTCAAAGACAAAGGTAATTCTCCAACAAAGCTATTATTATGCAAACTCAATGTTTTAAGATAGACCATTGATCCAATGGAGCTGAGAATTTTACCTGAAAAGTTGTTGCTAGCCAAATTCAGAACACTTAGACTTGTGAAATTCATTAAACAATCAGGAATCCATCCCCTCAACAGGTTATTTGAGAGGTCAAGGACCTTCAAGATACCACTTCCAATATTACATGGACAAGAAGCTGGACCTGAAAACTTATTGTTAGAGAGAAACAAGGTTGATGTGGTATCTGATGAAAAAAGTGGTAATCGACCCTCAAACTGGTTGAAACTCAAATCTATGTGTAGGAGATTGGAATATTTTGATGAGAAATCTGGCAAAATTCCACACATCCTGTTGTGAGAAAGGTTTAAGAGTTGCAACTTGGAATTAGACAAGTTCCAAAACCAATTTGGGATTGTATCTGAAATTCCAGAACCAGAGATATCTAGCTTTATGAAATTATTTTGATTTCGCAGCCATTGAGGGAAAGGAGGACCCAAATTACAAGACGAAAGAAATATGTCATCTAATTGAAAAGTGGGAGCCCAATTAGACTCAAATTTCAAAGCTAAGGAATTATCAGTTAAATCCAATACTGTTAATTTGGAGAGATTTGAAAAGTGAGCTTCAGACATCACACCTTGTAGGGAATTCCTTCCAGCATCCAATTTCTCGAGCTGAGATAGGCCTCCAATACTTTCAGAAACATTCCCATCTAAGCGATTGTTAGCAATCACCAACTCTCTCAATGATGAAAGCATCGTAACATCCGTAACTGATCCAGTGAGTTGGTTGTCATCCAAGTACAACAAAACAAGTTTAGAACGTTGACTAAATCGTTTCGGTAAAGATCCATTCAGTTGATTCCGAGAGAGAACCAGCTCTCTCATGGAAGTGAATCTTGTGATGTCGGGCACTGAACCATGAAGCTGATTTTCGTCTAGTTGTAGAATCTCTAGTGAGTTCTCCACGCATCCATGCAAGTCTTGAAACAACCGAGACAGCTCTCCAGTGAGACTGTTTTCGCTTATATACAGTTTATTTAAACTGCACATCTGCCCAAATGAACTCAAATCGCCTTGTAATTGGTTAGAGGATAGATGAAGAGTCCTAAGAGAAATCATGTTTGCGAAAGCTTCTGGATTTGAGCCCTGTAATTGGTTACAGGATAGATCAAGAGTCCTAAGAGAAGTCATGTTTGTGAAAGCATCTGGAATTGAACCTTGTAAATGGTTAAATGAGAGGTCAAGATCAACAAGGCTGATACCGAAGTTGGCCAACCAATAGAATATTGAAGAGGAAAGATCGTTGAAAGAGAAATCAACGATAGCAGAGATTTAGAGGAGTTTACAAGAGAAAGAGATGGAGAACCGATAATTGAAAGGCTACAAGAACTTAACAACAATTCATGTAAGCGAGGGAGCCTGTTAGGCAATTGCAGCCAGTCAATACTAAGGTTCTTATTGCGACTCAGGTCAAGATGCTCTAAAGAAAAAAGATAGGAAAGCCAATCGAGGTTTTTAGAACTGTTATCCCAATTCCCACTAACATCCAGATCAACAAGGCTGTTACTAAAGTTGGATAACCAATTGAATGTTGAAGAAACAAGATAGTTATTAGAGAGATCAATGACAGCTAGGAATTTAGAAGAATTCATAAAAAAAAGAGAGGGAGGATTGATATTTGAAAGTTGACATCCACTTAACTGTAAGACTTTTAAAAAAGGGACCTTGTTAACCATTTCCATCCAATCAATAGCTTGATTGAGATTGTTTCTACTTATGTCAAGATATTCAAGAAAAAATAAATTATTGAGAAAGTCAAGACTTTTAAAATTAATATTATAATTATCACTAAGATTAAGATACTGTAATCTTGAGAGATTCCAAAACTGATTTGAGAGAGTACCCATAATATTCATAGAAGAGAGATCAAGATATCTTAGACTTTCTAGAGACCCAATAAAATATGGAAAAGGAATCCCTTCAAACGAACTCCCTTGAAAATCGCTTCCAGGATTCACGAGACTTGGATACCGAAAATAGCTTCCTCTTAAACTCATGTAACTCAAATGCTGCAACTCCAGTAATGAATTACTGATCTTACCTGCTAAATATTCATTCTCCCGATGAAGATCAAGATGAGTAACATGACCAGTGCGATTGTTGCAACCAACTCCTCTCCATTTGCAGCAATCCCTCTTCTCTTCTTCACTTCCCCATGTTGAAAGAAGACCAAAGTTATCAATAAGGTCTTCTTTAAACTTGAGAAGGGCTTGTCTCTCCCTCTCTATGCACCCGAAAGTTGCCCCTTTCACTCCAGAAATGAACCCAGGTGCAAGTTTCATGAGCAACAGAAGCACAACGAGCACATAAAGATGATGAAACGACTTGTCGTGCTTTATCAGCAGCGTGATCACAAAAAAAGATAATATCGAATTGGGTATGGAAGTAATAATTGAGAGCAATGAGAATTTGGCGGGTATTTAACTTTGAATCCATTCACTTCACAACTTCCCTATTTATAATATCAAAAACACTATAAGAAAATTTAAAATTAAATCATTAATTGTATAAGTCAAGGTCGATGGATATAATTTCTTTTATTATTATTATTATTATTTTATAAAACTGAAAGTGTTAGATTTGTTTTCTCACTCTTTTATTAGGTCAGTAGTGTATTTAAAAAAATGCCACGTAAAAAAAATAATTTTAATTATTCAGAAACCTTATTTATCTTATTATGTGGTATATAGCCTTAACCGCAAAACACTATTAATTTTTCCCTATAGTTTTTTTTTCATATATTTATTTTTATTTTTTTAAAATATTTTAAATTTTTTTTCATTTTAAATTAATTTTTCTTTAATGTTTTTAGATAATTTTGATGTACTAATATTAAAAATACTTTTAAAAAAATATTATTTTAATATATTAAAAAAAATACATTTTAAAAAACAATCTCTATTTCACTAGATAAATATCCTCTAAGTGTCCGTTCCCTATACTTTTAAATAATTTTTTTTTTTTAAAAGTTTTCAGTGTGTTTAAGAAGATGCCTCAGCTTGCATGTGAAGTACTGCAAGCCTTCCTCAAAGGAAATTATTTAGAGCTTCAGTCTTTCTCAAAGTCATCAATAGCCCACACGTTTTCTCATTCCTTTTCCGTGGGTTTCTGTGGTGTAAAAGTATTTCAGAAAGAAATTGAATTTTATTTATTTATTTATATGTTTTTAGATTATTTTAATATATTAATATTAAAAAAATTATGTATAAAAATACATTAAAAAACCTACACGTATAATTATTTTTGGATGAGAGATTCTAATGGCTAGCGTGGTCTGTAGCATGAAACTCATAGAGAATCTAATAAGATAAATAAGGCATCTGAACCATTAAAATTATTTTTTTCATGTGGCATCTTCTTAAACACACAGGGGATCCATTCACTTCACAACTTCCATATAGACATTGTAAGAAAATTTAAAATTAAGTCATTAATTATATAAGTCAAGGTCGATCGATGGATATAGTGTCTTTTATTTTTTATTATTTTATAATACTTGAAGTATAATTAATAATATTTTTATATAAACACTAGGGGTGAGCAAAAAAACCGGAAAACCGATTAAACCGAGAAAACCGGAAAAAAATTAACCGAAAAAACCGAACCGAAAAAAAAAACCGATTAAACCGATTAATTTTTTGAAAAAACCGGCCGGTTCGGTTCGGTTTCGGTTTTATAAACAAAAAACCGAACCGAACCGAAACCAACAAAAAACCGGAAAAAAAACCGAGCCAAACCAAGCCAATCCGGAAAAACCGAGCCAAAACCGAGCCAAACCGGAAAAACCGAGCTAAACCGGAAAAAACCGAGCCAAAACCGGAAAAACCGAGCCAAATCGGTTTGAACCGGTTTTTGCCCTAAAAAAACCGAACCGAAACCGGCCGGTTTGACCCGGTTTCGGTTCGGTTTCGGTTTTTTTTTCAAAAAAAAAAATTTCGGTTTGGTTACTTTTTTTGATAAAAACCGAACCGAACCGAAAATGATCACCCCTAATAAACACAAAGGAATTGAAAGAGAGAAAATCAATAAGAAAATTCTGACTTTGTTTTTAATTCTCACTCTTCTGTCTCTATTATTTGTGTATATCTCTTGTGTATTACAAGTAGTGGTATAATTTCAACATCATAGCAGAAAAATAAAATAAAAAATAAGATATATTGATCAAAGCAGAGAAATTAAGGATTAAAAACTTTCAAGTCATCATTGTGATTAAGAAGATGCCTCAACTTGTATAATGCCTCAGCTTCGTAGTCATTTCTATCAACATCCAAGAATATCACCACTTGAGATTAAGTGGTATTGTTGTTTTCAAAAATATATTTTTTATTTTTAACATTATTATATTAAAATAATTTAAAAATATTAAAAACAATTAATTTAAAATAAAAAATAAAATTTAATTTAATTTTTTTCTAAAATACTTTCAAAACATAAAAACAAATAAATTAAGATGAGTTGTATTGTAGCCGTTAATGACCGCTACGAAAGCAATTTAAGGTGTTTCGCGGTTGGAAACAACAGACACAACAAATGCAATTAAAAAGAAACAAATCTAATTAATAGATTCAGCTTCCACAGAAAATGAGTTTAAAAAAAGGACAAAAATGAGTCATTTTAAATGACTATGAGTTATTGGAAGAGGATGTCGGCCAAAGAAAGGAACGAGAAAAGGTGAGTAAGTGGAGTTGCACTGTGGCCATTAACGACTGCTATACAAAAAGAACAAAGCCGGGCAAGAAAAATCAAGAAATCGGTTTAGCTTCAATGGAAAATGAATTAAAAAAGACCGATATGACTCTAATGTCTCTCCCCCGTAACACAAGTTGATGTGGAAGAGGATGTCCGCCAAAGAAACGAACGAGAAAAAGTGAGTAAGTGGAGAGTTGCACTGTAGACATTAACGACTGCTATACAAATAGAAACAAAGCCGGGCAAGAACAATCAATAGAAATCGGTTTAGCTTCAATGGAAAATGAATTAAAAAAGACCGATATGACTCTAATGTCTCTCCCCCGTAACACAAGTTGATGTGGAAGAGGAGGATGTCCGCCAAAGAAAGGAATGAGAAGAAGTGTGGGTTAAGTGGAGTTGCACTGTAGACATCAACGACTGCTTTAAAAGCAATTTAAAGTATTTTTCAGTTGGAAACAACGTATCACAAGGACAATTAAAAAGAAACGAAGTGGGGCAAGAAAAATGAAGAAATATATTCAGCTTCCATGGAAAATGAATTAAAAAAAGACCAAAGGTGACTCTAATTTCTTTGAGAACACAAGTTGATGTGCAAAATGAATTTAAAAAAAAAGACCAAAATGATTATGAGTTAAACAAACATAAGTTGACTTGGAAGAGAACGTCAGTCAAAGAAAGGAATGAGAAAACGTATGAGCTATTACCACTACCTGAAGAGCTCTTAATTTCCATTCAGGAAGACATGCACTTCACATGGATGTGCTGATCTTCTTAGATGTCGATGGTTTGGACTAAGAAGCTGAGGCATCTTCTTTGTTAAGAAACTGTCTCGTCTACTTATGCTTTTAAAACAAGTTCTTAAAATTAATTACGAATTCATGATTACTATTCTCATGATCATTCAATCTTTTTTTTTTTTATATCCTGTTTAGTTGATGTTATAATTCTTTAACTTATCTCTGTAATTAAATTTATCATCACTAACTGATAGTCCATTTTGCAACTTGTCTTTAATTTGTATGTCTTCCATCATCAATTCTTGAACGTCTTTTCCCTCGAGAGAGAACATTCTACTCCCTCCCTACAAGATTACATCCTATTCTATTATATCTTTCATCCATGACTATTCAACACATCAAAATCCTAATTTAAAATTTTATTACTTAATATTTTCTTTTTAGGCAGTCTTATAAAATATAAACTAAACAATGCTATTTATACTAGTCTTATGACTAAATTAAATAAGAAAGAACAAAATTTTTAATTAAATGGGAAAAAATAAAAATACTATAAATAAAAGAAAAATTTTCTAAACTAAACAAGAATAAAAATAATTAAGAAACCATTATTTAAAAAAAAAAAAAAACCTTCTAGCATCTTTTAGGAAAATTAATTATAACAAAAACTAAATGGTCTGGGAAATCACTGTAGATTAAGAGACTTTTTACTGCGGATTGTAATAGTAGTTTCATTTTCAATTTCTTATCTTTTTGTGAGACGTTTCTTTGCTTTTTTTTTCTTCTCAATCATTGCTTTTTCTCTACCACTTTAGCATCTTGGGTCTGGCTTGGTTGCCGCAACCACGCCAGAAGCATTATCAACCATTCAAGACTCAAGAGTCTTGGGTCTATCAACCATTCTAGACCCAAACGCCTTGGGTCTGACAAAGACGTCAGGCCCAAGCGCCTTGGTCTGGCAACCATATTTGGGTCTAGCAACCATGTTTGGGTCTAACATTGTTGCCAGACTCGCGTCTGGATCTAGCAACAATGTCAGACTCATGTGCATAGGTCAAAAAATTTTAAAAATTTCAAAAGCATGAATGGACTGCAAAATCAAGCACTGCCTCATTCAACCATGAATTTTCATTCATATGCAGTAGAACTTAACTACGAACTCTTTTTTTTTTTGCAACTTATTTTATAAATTTTTTATATTCGAAGAGGACAGAATGCAAAAAAAAAAAAAGTTGATTTCAGAGTGATTTATTTCAAGTCTTCAAAAATAAACTTCTCTTTTTTGTATGCATTGTGGATGAAAATATTCATTTTATGTTTCCATCCAAATGTTGGACAGTTTTTTAAAAAATTCATGTTTTTTTTTAAATTTGAGATGTTGCATGATTTAATTGTCAAAGTTTGTTACAATGAGAGTTTATTCTATATTATAACTATTAATATATGCAAAATTTTGAAATATATGATCATAAGAGAAAACATTTGAACTTTTGAATTGATACATTATGTTGTAGAAAAAGAAAACATTGTATATGTAAAATATTCATTTTATGTTTCCATCCAAATGTTGGACGGTTTTTTAAAAGATTCATGCTTTTTTTAAAATTTGAGATGTTGTTGCATGATTTAATTGTCAAAGCTTGTTACAATGAGAGTTTATTCTACATTATAACTATTAATATATGCAAAATTTTGAAATATATGATCATAAGAGAACTTTTGAATTGATACATTATGTTGTAGAAAAAGAAAACATTGTATATGTAAAAGACTTACTGTCCTTTGGATTATCTTAATTTGTGTAATTTTGTAGATGATTTCTTCACTAAAGTTAGAGATTAATAAAAAAAATTGAGTGAATTTTAGGGATGTGTGTGGTTAATATCCCAAAATAGAAGAAAGAAATATAGAAAAAATAAAAATATTTTTGGTTAAAAAGACAGATGAAAATACAAAATAAGTATATTTTTAGAATAATTATAAGTAAATTTCTATATTTATAAAAATAGGAGCATGGATCTGGCACGGTTACCAGACCCTAGCAGTTTGGGTCTTGCAACCCTGTGCAAGTATATTGTGTGTCGTAGAGCAGTTTGGGTCTAGCAACCCTTTGCAAGTATACTGTGTCGCAGGTGCGATGTCGATGCCGCTGACGAGCTTTTCGTGCCTCCTGAGAGGTGTGTGTTGGGAAAGGAAATGGGTTTAGGTTTACTCATAAGATTATGATTAAGATTCAGGAGTCATCACCTAGTATTATGGTTATTAGGAACCTATGGTTTATAATAGCCTGAGTAAAGGACTGGTTATGCAAGGAGAAGACGCATCACCCCACCTATCTAAGGTAAGTAGCATTGTTGTTTGATTGTTTTTTTAGGTCGGGTTTATATTCGTTGGTCTTTTCTAAAGTCTAAGACAAATCTCTCTATGTGAAATAGTTTCTACTTCGTTAGGTTTAATTCTAAGTGTTCAAAAGTTCAAAATTTAGTATCGCATTTATTTCACACCTTGTATCTTTAATACATGAGGGTTTACTCTATTATGTAGTTTTACACCCCACATATAGTAAAGTTTACACCTAGACCCTAATAAAAAATTATTGGTAAAGGGTTTTTGACATTTTAGTCAAACCTTAATGGATAATCATAAAATGATTACGATATTCATTTTGTATTTTAAAATATAAGAACGATGCAATTTTTGTTTTTTCATTAAAATATGCTTGAAAAAATTTTAGGATTTGGCCGTATGCATGAAAACAAAATATTTTTTTCTTTTTTTAAAAGGGAAATTAATTTAAAAGTTTTGATATTTGTTTTTGAATTTTTTAGAGAGATTTTGGAGAAAATCAGGTATTTTAATATCAAATTTGTATCTTACAATGTAAAAATATAACTCAATATTAAGTAAAATTGGTAGAAAAACACGCGAGAAAATAAAAAATATTTTAAAATGCCCCTTGAAATTTTTTTTGAATTTGTTTTTATTTTTTATAAATATAATATTATATTATTATAATTAAATAATATTAAATATGTAGGCTAAGCGGCCTAGATGACTAGGTGGAGCCCATTCTTGTAGTGCTGAATTCAACCCCCAAAAAAGGTTGGCCCGAGATTGGCTTAATAAATTTGATTTTTGTTGTTTTTTTAAAAAGATTTGGGCTAGACTCGGCTCAACCATTGCAGGTTGGCCAGCCTACGGCCCATTAAAATAGCACTTTGCCATTTCCATGCAGAAGGAATTCTATATGTAAATGGGCGCCAATCTTTCAACTTGGGGAGCGTAGAAGAGAAGAGGGATTGCTGCAAATAGAAAGGAGTTGGATGCAACAATCGAACTGGTCATGTTACTGATCTTGATTTTCACCCGGAGAATGAAGAAAGATAGGAAAGCCAATCAAGGTTTTCAGAACTGTTATCCCAATTCCTATTAACATCAACCCAATTCCAACTAACATCAAGATCAACAAGGCTGTTACTAAATTTGGACAACCAATTGAATGTTGAAGAAGCAATATTGTTGTAAGAGAGATCAATGACAGCTAGGGATTTAGAAGAATTCGTAAAAGAAAGAGAGGGAAGACTGCTATTTGAAAGATCACATCCACTTAACCGTAAGACTTTTAAAAAAGGGACCTTGTTAACCATTTCCATCCAGTCAGTAGCTTGACTGAGGTTGTTTCTACTCAAGTCAAAATATTCTGTAATCTTGAGAGATTCCAAAGCTGAGTTCCAACAACACCGGTAAAGGAGAGATCAAGGTATCTTAGTTTTTTTAGAGATCCAATGAAATATGGAAAAGTACTCCCTTCAAAAGGACTCCCTGGAAAATCGCTTCCCCTTGTATTCACGAAACTTGGATACTGAAAATGGCTTCCACTTAGATTCAGGTGACTCAAATACTGCAACTCCAGTAATGAATTACTGATCTTACCAGTTAAATACTTGCCGCTTTTCTCCCAGTGAAGATCGAGATGAGTAACATGACCAGTTCGATTGTTGCATCCAACTCCCCTCCATTTGCAGCAATCCCTCTTCTCTTCTTCACTTCCCCAGGTTGAAAGAAGACCAAAGTCATCAATAAGGTCTTCTTTAAACTTGAGAAGGGCTTGTCTCTCCCTCTCTATGCACCCGAAAGTTGCCCCTTTCACTCCAGAAATGAACCCAGGTGCAAGTTTCATGAGCAACAGAAGCACAATAAGCACATAAAGATGATGAAACGACTTGTCGTGCTTTATCAGCAGCATGATCACAAAAGAAAAGATAATATCGAAGTGGGTATGGAAGTAATAATTGAGAGCAATGAGAATTTGGTGGGTAATTTAACTTTGAATATCGAAGTGGGTATATCACTTCACAACTTCCCTATATATAATATTAAAAACACTGCAAGAAAATTTAAAATTAAGTCATTAATTATATAAGTCAAGGTCGATGGATATAATTTTTATTATTATTATTTTATAATACTTAAAGTGTAACTAATAATACTTCCATAAACATCAAGGAAAGAGAAAAAATAAAAAAAGATTCAAACTTTTTTTTTTTGTTATTTCTCACTCTTCTGTCGTATCTCTCATGTATTACAAGTAGTGAAATAATTTAAACGTCATAGCAGAAAAATAAAATAAAAAAATAAGATTTATTGACCAAAGCAGAGAAAGGATTAAAAACTTGAGGGAGCTGGAATGAAAAAAATGGTCATGGATATTGATTTGACTATTGATGAAGGTTTGTTAGGGATAGTGGTCGCGCTTGTGATTTACAATAGGTTAAAATAAAATTTTTTTATTTTTAAAAAGTTATTTTTAATATCAGCATATTAATTTAAAAATATAAAAGATTTATTTTAAAAAAAAATTAAAAATTTTTAAAAACATAATTTATATTATATTTCCAAAAATATCTTAAATATTACCATGTTCTATAATATTTTTGAACACAAATTTTTCAAGTCATCAGTGTGTTTAAGAAAATTATCACTTCCACGTGAAATTATTAAGAGCCTCAATGTAAAGTGCAAGCCTTCCTCAATGGATATTATTTAGAGCTTCAGTCTTGCTCAAAGTCATCAATAGCCCATACGTTTTCTCATTCCTTTCTTTTAAGCATGTGTTTCTGTGATGTAAAAGTATTTAAAAAAAATATTAATTTTTTTATTTTTAATTAATTATATATTTTTAGATAATATTAATATATTAATGTCAAAAATAATTGTATATATAAAAATATATTAAAAGGCCTACATATATAATTTTTTTTTTGGATGAGAAATTCTAATGGCTAGCCTGAACCTCCTAGAAAATCTAGTGATACAATCAGGAGGGAGGCAAGCAGGGGCAGGCCTTGCAAAACATTTTAATTTTTTTTTATTATTTAGTGTTTAAGTGTAGGAAAGTGGACTATTTTTTCTTTTAAATAAATGGGTCCTTTTCATAGTAAATATATTTGGTAATCTTTGACTTTAAAACTCTTTATTTTATGATATCTACGTGAAAAGAAAATCATAAAGTTATAAACAACTTTTTCAATTAAATTGACTTTGCCATCTTCTCTCTTTGGAGCCCTAATATCAAGATTAAAAATTATAAATATAAATATATATTACAAGCGAAAAGGCTGATGCAGATGGCAGACCCACCAATTAATTCATCTTCACCAATTAAATATCCCACGCGTTTTCTCATTCCTTTCTTTCAACCATGTGTTTCTGTGGTGTACAAGTATTTTTTTCAAAGAAATATGCCTCAGCTTCCTAGTTATTTCCATTGATATCGATATCTAAGAAGATCAGCACTTTCTGTGAAATTATTATTTTAATATATTTTTAAATAAATAATTATTTAAAAAATAATTTCTACTATACTGCTAAACATCATCTAATTATGCATGCCTCATGTTTTTGAACAAATACTTTTCAAGTCATCAGTGTTTAAGAAGATGTCATGTGAAAAAAAATAATTTCAATGGTTGACATGCCTTATTTATCTTATTATGTGGTTTATAGCCTTAACTTCATAGGCAAAAACCATTTATCGTTTCTTTAAAAGCTTTTATTTAGATATATTTATTTTTATGTTTTAAAAGTATTTTTAAAAAAAATTAAATTTTTTTTCTTTGCTTTAAATTAATTTTTCTTTGATGCTTTCAAATCATTCTGATGTGTTAATATCAAAAATAATTTTTTAAAAATAAAAAATTATTATTTTTAAATATTTCTAAATAAAAAATATTTTAAAAATCAATTTCTTAAACATCCTCTAATTATGCATACCCCATGCTTTGGGCAAAAACTTTTCAAGTCATCAATGTGTTTAAGAAGATGCCACATGAAAAAAATTCAATGATTCTGATTCCTTATTTATCTTATTATGTGATTTATAGCCTTAACCTCATACATGAAAATCATTTATTGTTTTCTAAAAAACATTTATTTTAATATATTTATTTTTGTATTTCAAGAGTATTTTTTTAAAAAAATAATTTTTTTTTGCTTTAAATTATTTTTTTCTTGATGTTTTCAAATTATTTGATATATTAATATCAAAAATAATTTTTTAAAAATAAAAAATATTATTTTAATATATTTTTTTAAAAAAAACATTCTCTACTCACCGCTAAACATTTTTTAATTGTGCATGCCTCGTACTTTTAGATTAATACTTTTCAGGTCATCAGTGTATTTAAGAAGATACCTCATCTTCCTAGACATTTCCGTTGACATCTAAGAAATCAGCACTTCCATGTGAAGTGCTTGCCTTGATCATCAATGGAAATTATTTAGGGCTTCAGTCTTGCTCAAAGTCATCAATAACCCCCACGTTTTCTCATTCCTTTCTTTCAACCATGTGTTTCTGTGGTGTAAAAGTATTTTTTTTAAAAGACATTGTATAATTATACGTACATTGCTCAAAGACATTGTATGAGTTTTTTGATTTAGTGTGGTCTGAAGCCTGAACCTCATATATAGAAAATCTACTGATACAATGTATACGCGAAAACCATTTGCTGTTTCTCTAAATTTCTTCCGACATTTACTTGTGCGTGCCCCTTACTTCTGGGAAAAGACTTCCAAGTCATCAGTACTGTGTTAAAAAAAATGTCTTCCTGAATGGAAATTATTGTCTGGGCAGACCTGCACTTGGAGAGAGATCTTGGGAAGGCCATGGAGACTGCTTCAAAGTTTGTCAAGGAGAGGGTGGAGAATAAGAAAGTGATTCGAGGAAGGATTTCTTAGATGTTCTGCTTGAGTTCGGAGGCAGTGGAAAAGACGAGCCCGATAAACTTTCAGAACGGCACCTCAACATTTTTATACCGGCAATTCTCTAATTTTACCATAACTTCCATTTATTTTCCTTGTAGATGCAGTTGGATAAACACTATAAGAAAATTTAAAATTAAATCATTATATTGTATAAGTCAAGGTCGATGGATATAATTTCTTTTATTTTTTATTATTTTATAATACTTAAAGTGTAACTAATAATACTTCCACAAACACAAAGGAAAGAGAGATAATAATAAAAACAAAATTCCAACTAATATCACGTGGAAAAATTAATTTTAATAGTTCAGATGCCTTATTTAATTTAATATGTTGTTTCCATAAAAAATAATTTATTTGGATATAATTATTTTTGAGTTTCAAAAGTATTTTTAAAAAAGTATTTTTTTAATTTTAAATTAATATTTTTTTGCTTTCAAATTATTTTAATAGGTTAATGTTAAAATTATTTTTTAAAAATAAAAAATATTATTTTAATATATTTTTAAATAAAAAAATTAAAAGAAACTCAGCTACACTGTCAAGCTTCGTGCTCGATACTTTTGGGCAAAGATTTTCAAGTATTCGGTGTGTTTAAGAAGATGGCACGTGGAAAAAACCAAAAACAATTTAATGTTTCTCTAAATTTTTTTATTTGGATATATTTATTTTTGTCTTTTAAAAGTATTTTTAAAGAAATTAAATTTTTTTTCTTTGCTTTAAATTTATTTTTTTTATTTGTGTTTTTAGATCATTTTAATATACTAATATCAATAATAATTTTTAAAACATAAAAAAATATTATTTTAATATATTTTTAAATAAAAAATATTTTAAAAAATAATTTTTACTATATTATTAAACGTCCTGAAGGAATTGTGCATGCCCCATATTTTTAGGTAAAGATCATCTGTGTGTTTAAGAAGATGCCATAAGAAATAAATAATTTAAATGGTTTAGATGCCTTATTTATTTAACTATGTGTTCTATAGCCTTAACCTCGTACACAAAAACTATTTACAGTTTTTTCTAAATTTCTTTTTTATTTTGATATATTTGTTTTTGTGTTACTTGTGCGTGCCCCTTGCTTCTGGGAAAAGACTTCCAAGTCATCAGTATGTTTTAAAAAAAATATGTCTTCTGAAAGGAAATTAATAAGAGCTGCAAGTCTTCGTCAAAGTCATCAATAGTTTTAAAAAATGTTTTCATTTCTTGGATTTTTCTTGTCCCCCTTCGTTAATTTCTTTTTAATGGATTACCTCTATTTTTAGCAATTTTGATGAAATTTCCTTTTATAAGCAGGGCGTGGGCGTGTGGTCACTCTGGCCACTTTTAATGGTCTTCTAAGGTCTCATTGAGTTCATCTCATTTATATCTTTTCAACAGTAACAGAGCTTCAGTTTGTCCTCAGTCATTCTTTCTTAGAGATAAACTGATATCCAAATTTTAAAATCAAACATGGATTACCTTTTATCGGAAACTCATACAAATTAAGTTAACAAAAATAAATTAATAAATCAAATCCAAAAAAACTTGATATGGGCATACTTTTAAATGACTGAAAAAAATATTTAAATGACGAAAACAAAGAAGAAAGCAATATGCGAATTTCTTTGAAATTTTTTCTCCTTTCTTATATGACTGGGCATACTTTTCAACAATCACCATTGACACATTTATAATTTTTGAACTAATCTTCGAAGAAATTTCTCTGAAATTTTATTTCCTCCGGTGATTACTTGTATAGGCTTGAAGTAACATCAATTTCAATACCTGCTAATTGCTTGATTTAATGCCAATAATTCAAAAAAAGCAGATAAATAAAAATGTAAATTACATGTGTTTTTAATTAAATTCTGTAGCAAAATAAGCAAGTACTGGCATAATTTTTTTATTTGGAGAATGAATGTGTTCCATCTTCACACTGTTAAGTAAAGAACTAAATATTTGCAAAAACATTCCAAATGAAATTCATATAAAAACCAACTTTGAGATTCCAAAATATATTACATAATCACTCTCATAGTTTCACATAAAACCCAGCAGGTGTACAAACACGACGATGTATCTCAAGAAACACGTGCACAAAAAATACGGACTCCTTGGACAAAGCGGACCTGTTATGCACCCAGCTGCAGCTCCTGGTATAAAATGGAAAGCGCGAAAACGGGCCATTAGTCTTCATTAAAAAAAGAAAGGAAAAGACGTGTGAATAACCATGTTACCTTGCAATCCTTCTAAGCAAGAACGTGCTCGTGCAGCCTCTGAAATTCTCGTTGAAGTCGTGCCTTGCGCACTGCTACCTTCACATAGAGCCAGTCCCATGATTCATCCAAGAACCGGAAATAGGCATGTCTCCAGGAACGTATGAGCAGTAAAGCACCTGAAACTCCCCAAAAGAATACACTAAAACCAATTCCCATAGCAGTACAAAACCATGCACTGAACTCATGAACAGTTTCTTGATTGTCTTGGATCACACCATTCATCACTAAATTTCGAGGCAAATCACCTCCAAGGCATTTATTGGTGACTGGTAGACCACACAAAGCAGGATTGCCAATAAAAGCTGAAGCATCAAAGCTCTGAAGCTGAGTGCTTGATGGGATTTGCCCAGACAAGTTGTTGTAGGAGACATTCAAGTAACTCAGAAAATTCAGATCGCCCATTGTGACTGGAATTGCACCAGAGAACTGATTTCCTGACAAATCAAGAGATTCTAACGATTTCAACAGCCCAATTGTTTGGGGGATTACTCCAGTCAAATTATTTCTTGACAAATTCAGAGCAACCAACCCAAGCAGGCCAGTTATTTCCTCTGGAATTTCTCCAGATAAATTGTTGCCTGCAAAATCAATGACACGCAGCAGTCCAAGGTATCTCTCATACTCATAATCTCTTCCTTTCCATCCAACCCATGCCTTATTGATATAGTAGCGTCCAGAAAAAATTGCTCCACATCTCATAGAAGTCAAGTAAAGATTGTCAATGATAGTCTCTGCTTCTCCTTTCAGAACCATAGTAGTTAGATTGTTGAGACACTTTGGTATGGCTCCAGAGATGGTGTTTTGGGAGAGGTCCAAGATCCTAAGATTTGTTAGCTGACAAAGATGTAGTGGGATGCTTCCAATGAATTCATTAGATTTAAGGGAAAGGAACATCAAAGATGAGAGGCTTTCTCCTATCCAAGCTGGTATTTCTCCGGATAATTGGTTTCTACTAAGGTCCAAGAATTTCAACATGCTACAGTTTTTTAAAGACATAGGCAATTCTCCATAGAGGCTATTTTTGTTTAAACTCAATGTTTGAAGGGAAAACAATGATCCAACAGAGCTTGGAATTTCACCTGACAAATTGTTGTTAGCCAAATTCAGAACAACGAGTGTGCTCCAATTCATGAAACAATTTGGAAGTTGTCCGGTTAACAGATTGTTTGACAGATCAAGGAAGCTCAAAGCCTTGCCTACAATATTGCATATAAGAGAAATTGGCCCTGAAAACAAATTGTTAGAAAGAATCAATGAGGCTGTGTTAAAAGGAAAAGCTGGCAGTAGACCCTCAAACCGATTAAAACTCAAATCAAACCCAGGGAATGTATCATCAACTGCATCTACTGATGAAAAATCTGGCAGTGTTCCCCTCATCAAGTTGTGAGATATGTTTAAGAAAGCCAACTTAGGCAGTAGGTTCCAAAACCAATTAGGGACAATATCTGAAATACTAGCACTGGAGATATCTAGCAAACGGACTTTTATCTGAGTTCGCAGCCATTTTGGGAAACAAGGCCCCAAGTGGCATGAACTAAGATGAATGTTTTTCAATTGAAAAGCAGGGTCCCAATCGGATTTGAATCTCAAAACTAAGGAATTATAAGACAAATCCAAGTGCTTTAATTTGGAGAGATTAGAAAAATGTCCGCCAGACACCAAACCTTGCAAAGAATTAAAAGAAACATCGAAATAGTCAAGCTTGGAAAGGAATCCAATACTTTCTGGTATAGACCCATTCAGTTGATTATTCGAGATATCTAATTCTCTCAAGGAAGAAAATCTAGCAATATCAGTCAATGAACCACGGAGCTGATTCTGGCATAATCTTAAAATCTCCAGCGAGCTCTCTGTGCGTCCATATAAGTTCCGAGTGAGATCAGAAAGCTCCCCGGTGAGATTGTTGTGGCACAAATCTAGCGTATGCAAGCTGCACATCTCCCCAAGAGATCTTGGAATGCCACCTTCAAGCTGATTACGGGATAGAACAAGATTTGTAAGAGCACTCATCTTTCTGAAGCCATCTGGAACCAAACCTTGTAACTGGTTACCAGAAAGGTCAAGGTCAGCAAGGCTGTTACTTAAGTTATACAGCCAGGGGTATATTGCAGAAGAAAGATTGTTATTAGAGAGATGGAGTACAGCAAGAAATTTAGAAGAGTTCATGAAAGAAAGAGGTGAAGGAATTATATCCGTAAGACTACACTGATTTAATCGCAAGTCTTTTAGGCGAGGGAGGTTTGTGACCACTTGCAGCCAGTCATTTACCTTGCTGAGGTCGGAACCACTCAAATCAAGATGCTCCAAAGAAGAAAGATGAGAAAGCCAGCCAAGATTTTCAACACTGGCATCAAAACTATAGCTGAGATCAAGAGACTGCAATCTTGAGAGGTTCTTGAGGTGATATGGGATAGTTACAGTGAAAAGGTTGTAGGAGAGGTTCAGGTATCTTAGGCTGCTTAGGGAGCCAATGAAATCCATGATACTCTCATCAAGATTATTCAAACTCAGGTCCAAGTAATTCAAATGCTGCAACTCAAGTAATGAATTACTAACCTTGCCTGTTAGAGGCGTAAAATGATGCTCATACAAAGGTGAGGAATGAAGATTAAGTGAAGTAACATGACCAGTTATGTTGTCACAGCCAACTCCTCTCCACTTGCAGCAATCTCTTTTCTCTTCTTCACCCCCCCAAGAAGAAAGAACACCATATTCATCAGTAATATCTTCTTTAAACTTAAGAAGTGCTTGTCTCTCCCGCTCAATGCACCCAATTTTCCCCCCTGTTGCCCCTATAATGAATCCAGGAAAAGGGATGTGCAACAATACAAGCACAATAATTAAAACATAGTTTTTGGGCATTATTATCGCTATGAAAATGAAGCAAAAAAAGCATTTTTGTTGGGTTCTTGTAATCCTTTTTAAATAAATTTTAAGTTGACTTGTCTTCTCTTTTTTCTTTTTCTTCAAGATAATAATAAGAAAATTTGAAATTAAGTCATTATATTGGATATATAAGTCAAGGTCGATGGATATAATTTCTTTTATTTTTTATTATTTTATAATACTTAAAGTGTAATTAATAATACTTCATAAACACAAAGGAAAGAGAGATAACGATAAAAAAAAAATTCCAACTAATATCACGTGGAAAAATTAATTTTAATAGTTCAGATGCCTTATTTAATTTAATATGTTGTTTCCATAAAAAAACATTATTTGGATATATTTATTTTTGAGTTTCAAAAGTATTTTTTAAAAAATATTTTTTTATTTTAAATTAATTTTTTTTGCTTTCAAATTATTTTAATATGTTAATGTTAAAATTAATTTTTAAAAATAAAAAAATATTATTTTAATATATTTTTAAATAAAAACATTACAAAAAACTCAACTACACTGTCAAACTTTGTGCTCAATACTTTTTGGCAAAGACTTTTGAAGTCTTCGGTGTGTTTAAGAAGATGTCACGTTGGAAAAACCAAAAACAATTTAATGTTTCTCTAATTTT
>Ga0307512_10003015_pt1 | contig 20273 bp, 19 predicted proteins | sample 14_EM_MG_FD_200267 | JGI IMG/M metagenome (GOLD analysis project Ga0307512, IMG submission 200267) | Populus trichocarpa ectomycorrhiza microbial communities from riparian zone in the Pacific Northwest, United States - 14_EM | ecosystem: Host-associated > Plants > Roots > Unclassified | place... | reverse complement strand
GTATCCACAATATGCACTCATTTAATTTGGCACAGTCCATCATTCACATTGTTTTGGCTGCCTTTCTGGCGTTTTTATTTACTTTCTTCTTGATCACTACGTTGTTCTTTAATATTATATAGATATGTATGATAATACACTCCAAAATCCCATGTCATTCACTCAATGCTCGTCACCAGTTGCAGGATTGCTCAACCCGCTGCTCTTGTCTACAAAATGAAGATTAGCTGCATTACCACACCACAGAGAGTGTACAAACGTTCATCAGTCAGCATATCTGAATCAAAATCGGTATCGTGCTCAGTATCCTCATCATCCAAACATTCCGCACAGGGAAGAGCTGTATGCGAATGCTTATATCCGGCCGGCAAATAGACGATTTGGAAAGGTTGAACTGCGGAAGTGTTACCGGTTGGGGCGGGTGGCGTGCCGGGCAGTGGTGGAGTCGGCTCTGGGGTCGGCTCACTGCGTCAGTCGGGTGGAGGTGCACCTGTTCCTTTGCATCTCCAGCGAGTCTGCAGATTCTTTGCGGTGCCATTTTGGCAAGGAAGGCAGCCGGACGTTTGGTTTTGACGAAGCATTGCCGGGTGTCTTTGTATTGCAGCCTTCACCTTTTTATGCCCAGGAAACTCAACACCCCGCAGCTTCTCTTCTCGGACCTCGGTGAGTGGTTTCTTGATGAGGTATTTCGTTTCCTCCATTGCGGCGCGAAGAGCCTTCTTTGGCCATTTTGGCCATATTCAACGCCAGGCGCATGTCGGACTGTTCCAGCTGCACCCGACCTTTTTGCCTTGCCATAGTTGCAGACATGTTGAAAACCTACAAGACATTGGATGCTGCTTCTAACAATGAACTTTGGCTGTTACCTCTACCATATACGCTTCCGTAGCCTCCTCTAAGGTGATTAAAGCCTGCTTCTTCCACTCATGGGGATGCTTCTCAGGAAATTCATCTGCGAAAATCCCAGAGCTGACTTCATCATGATGTTCGATATCGCGGACTGTGCAGACAAATTCCTTTGTCGACTATGGAGGTTTCCTGTTCCGGGCAGCGATAAATTTGTTACGTAGCTCTCTACGGACACGCGCTGTACGTTATATGGTCAATTGACCGCTCTTTGCCTCGATATGGATATACTCACATTCAACTGCAGGCTGCTTCTTATTTTTGCTGCATCCAGTCTTGCGGACGATATTTAAATGGGCATCCTGGGTCATATGTTTGGTGGCTGCATTGGCAGCGTTGTGGTGAACTAACTTGTGTCTGCACTATTGTTGTGTGCCAAAAATGTCCATATTTGATGTAGCGCCTGCCAATCGGCCGGTATTCGATCCGCTCTCACCTGGCGGAGGTGGTTGTGTATCCATGATGAGCTGGTGAGGAATAGGAGAGGAAGATGATAACGAGAGGAAGTGGGAAGCCCTGAGGAATATATAGTCAGCTTCTTGCCAGAATGAAATAAGTAGCAGCCAACATGATCGTTGTGCTCAAGATGAATCCTACTGAGTATGGCAGCAAGTTGCAGGGGTTTTCCACCACCCCGCGATTTGCAAAAAGTCGGTCTGATGTTGTTTGTTTGGTAACAGTGATAAACTGCGGTGTACGACCACCGGAATCGCCTGATCGCTAGATATTACTATGATGTTGTTCGACGGAAAAGACATCTGCTGATGTTTGTCTCAAATGATCCCTGGGATATTACATGAAAATGACGCTAACAATCATGTCATGTTGTACGGTTAGCATCACTATTCCTGATTAATTGACAGTCAAGAGGGAGATTTTGCTTTGTTCATGATGAGTAAATGTACCAACCTTGACATAAAAGACGCAGCTTGCCTCCATATTGTCCATAACTTGCAACATCCAACATCTCGCCCAACAACAAAGTCCACGCAAACTACAATGGTCAATACTCCAAAGAAGAACTTTTCGCCACTTCCTGCGGGCAGATACGGCAAATTGACAAGGCGGTCAACCCAACGACATCATCATGCAAATGAAGGCAAGAGCAGCATGGAAGCAGACACAGTCCGAGCACTTGGGGCATTGCGCAGCTTGAGATCCAAAAAGAAGCTTGCGGCGGAGAAACGACGAGAAACGCACTTCTTAAGCCATGAAGAGACAGAGAAATGGATTGAGGATTATGTTGAGAGAGAAACCGCTGGGGCAAAAAAGCGAGTTGAAGACGCAGAGGCAGCGGTTCAGCAAGAGCAGGACGATAGGACGAATGCTGGAATCGCGCGATTGATGTCCAGAGAGCCCGAAAAGCCATGTGCTGGGATGCTGGTTGCTATTGGAGACAGTCTGAGTGATCTTGCAACTTCCGACGATGGGTGGCTTTGTCGATGGCTGGCGGGTGGCGGCGGCTGACCCTGATGGTGGATTCGCAGATGGCGTCTAAGGTTTCCCCGCCGGACAATCATCCTCATGCAGTGAGGATATGGGCATTCGAGTGCGTCTGGGGCACTTATCCATTGTCTCCGTGCTGGTGGCATGGCTCGGGGTCTGCCAAATGGTTAGAGGGTGTTTGCGGTCCGTTGAATGAATTCACTTACTAAGTCGCCCGTTCCTGCACAAAGAATGCTGAGGAATGGGTCAATGGCAGTACATCTGGTGAAGTGGTTATAGAAAAAGCGCTCGAGATCTGTCAGAAGGTCAGAGAGTGCGTTGAATAATGGAATCCTTGAACAAAGAAGAGCCATCATGTCGATCAGTTTATCCTTTGTTTATATAAAGTTTGACAATCCATATAAAGTTTGACGATGCATGTAACGTTTGAAGATGCATATAGAGTTTGACGATAGACTCGATCCTGGTGGATGAGATAGGTCTAGCGGTCGGAGAATGCTGACGGCTTGCCTTGGTTAGCTACGGGTACCAGCGGCATATCTGGGTGTGGGTGCACGTGCATGGCAGACTGACGTCAGCTAGTTCTCAACCTTCTCTTTGTCCAAAGGATGTTGACGACCATCAACTATCGCGAGTCTCCAAGATCACCAAAGGCCTTCTCTCATCTACCAGAAGCGCGGAAATCAATCAACCGGCTCTTCTTATCAACATATCTATCAGAGATGCCAGTTCCAGCAGGTTTCATTGTTCCACTAGCGATACAGAATTGGTATACCGATGGAAGTTGGGAAGTTCATAGGAAATTCTCCTAGATCGAGTTTACTATCCATATGCCCACAGTCGCAGCTGCTCAGTAGTATATATAGAGACTATCTCTAGCCATCGCACCCATTTCCTCCATCTTCCTTACACTTCATGAGCTCCACATTCGCACCCCAGATGACTGACGTTCCGACAGTACCGATTCTACCACTTCCAGACCGATTCCACACCCAAACCTCCGACCTCTGATCCTAAAGCTCCCGATCTCACCCTGTCTATGTGATCAAACTCACCACCAAATTATGGTCACAACCAGACCAGGGGTTACCAAGGCAGGTTACATTGTTACAGCCTATATACAGTGGCGTCACTGACTGATAAACCCAAGCAATGGAACACCAAGCACCCTGGAGGCCACCAGTCGAAGAAGGACCACGAGAATATTAAGACTGGTGGGCCTGCAAAGGGCAAGCCGGGGTTGGCCAAGGTCAAAACCGGTGGCTCGATCCATGTCCCGATGCCAAAAGTGATGAAGGCAATTACCATCTCGGATGATAGCGAGAGCAATGAGGAGCAGGAGCAGGAGTTGAAGCAGCAGCCGAAGGACAAACAGCCAGTGGAGGAGACAGAAGAGGACGAGGATGACGAGGACGAGGACCACGAGGATCAGGAGGATGATTATGTACCCTATATCAGCCGGGAGACAGTGGATGGTTTCCTAGTAAGTATTATTGGGCATCTAGAGGAATATACATGACCGCCGTATAGAGATACTGGTCTCTCAGAAGATGCGATGTGTATGACATGCCGCCGGCTATGGCAGAAGCCATCCTCAGAGTGGACGAAGGAATGCTGAAGATCTGCCGACTGTACATTCAAGAAATTTGGTTCAACACCAGGGCGCTCACAATGGTCACCACTGCCGAGGGCACCGGACGGTTCCACGAAGACGTGACGGAGGCCCTGAGTACGTTCTCACAACATACCCCTCGACTTGGCTCGGTAGCCAAGATCTACTCCAGAGCAGCCACTTGGGAAGACATCAATGACATCGTCTCGCTTAGGTGTGGAGAGGATCTCGTCTGGTGGGCAGTAGAGGCATTGGGTCGCTGGTGGCTGGAAAATACGGAACAGCAAATGGCGCTTCGGCACTGCGATGTTTCTGATGATGAACATGATGACGACGGCAATGGCAATTCGAAGGGCGGTGGACAACACAAGGGAGCCAGCACCGGTAAAGGAAAGGAACCTGTTCGGCCAGATCAACGGGGCGAGGATGACAACGATCCGTCTGAGGACGATGATCCCAGAGCCCTCGAGTCGTTGCGATTGTGCTCTCGAAACGAGTTGGCGACAGAACTTGTAAGTCCTCAATCCGGAAACTAGCCAATGTAATGAAACTGACTGTCTAGACAACAACGCAACACACACTCCCAACCATGAAAGTCACATCGTCATAGCTCGTAGTCCAGACGCCGTCTGCAGATGCGATGGCACAATGGGATGCAGCCCAGAGGCACGCCGAGGACCGATTACGAGCGTTGGAATGCCGGAATGTTGGAACGACAAAGCAGAATCCCTTGGGGTCAGCAGAATCCCTTGGGGTCAGCAGACTTCTGGACAGTGACTGACGAGGTTGTCATTGGATTTGCCATATGTGCCCTGTTCCGTGGTGCGTGGAAACGTGGAGCCAAAGAAAGAAGTAGCAAAGGTTTGGATGGTCAACGCAGGGAGGATGCTGTCTGGTGGGCACTGATGCACATCTTGGAGGAGTGGGCCAAAAAGAGCCAGCGGAAAAGAAAGAGAACCGATGACACCCCCGGGCCAACCCCTAAGAAACCAACAACCTCTGGGCCTCCCGGACAACCGGGACCCTCTGGACAACAGGATCCCTTGACTCCTGACTCTTCCATTCTCACTCCCGCGGTCGATCCTACTCCCGCCGCCGATCCTACTCCCACAGCCGATCCCACTCCCGACGCCGATCCTACTCCCGCGGCCTAACCGACTCCCGGAGTTCGCCCTCATATCATTGGAAGTCCTCCTGTTCGCCCTCCTCCTGTTCGCCCTCCTCCTGTTCGCCCTCTTCTGGTTCGCCCTCCTGCCGTGGCAGACACCCTGGGTGGATTCTTGGGTGGCGGGTTGCATGGTTTGGATCATTACAACCCACCGGCAAAATGGGTAGCACAAAGTTGGCCGATCTGGCACCACCACGCAATTGATGTCGCCAACTGTGTCAGATACCGCAAGGATGATGAGGATACTACGCGGATTCTGGATTTCTGGTGGTCACATGGGACTATCCGGGAGCCGAAGTTGCAGGACGTGAGTCTTTTGGGCTGGCCTGGTGCGAGGTACATCTCCCTATTATGTAAGTCCAGTGGGCTTCCACAGTCCATGCCTTGGGAGAAAATCGTCTTTGTCGAGCGGGACCAGGACTTCTCGACTTGGCTCAAACTTACCTGGGATGAAGATATCCCAAATCCGGTCCACCTTAAGTTGCTGCAGGCTGCGCCCGATGCCGATGGAGGTAGGCTTCTGGCCTCAGTTAGGCGGATCTTTTGCTGACTGCAGTCAGCAGCATTCACCCAGTTGATGAACCTCCTCTGGCTAGTGGTATAGACTGTCGGTTTTTGAATTGGTTCATGTGTCTTTTGGGTTATTATTATTGGATGTTATTCTGCAGGCATTCGTTTGGTCATCCGCTGGTCATGTATCAAGGGCCACTGTTTATGTCATGTGGAAGGTATTTCGTGGGTTTGTATTAGGTTTTCCTGCCGGTCATGTAACTTGGGGCCATTTATCTGTTATTTGGGTTGTATTCTGTTGGCTGTTTTATTGTGTTTACTCGTTTATTGTCGTTTGGATATCGTCACATGGATATCCTTTCCCTACCTGTATATCGTATCTCTTCCATATCAATCATATCCCATTGTTATCCAATGGTATGTGCATCACTACCAGTGGCCTGTGAGGCTCATCCGGTGGAAATAAGAGTATGGAGATCTAGATCAAGCTCGTCTAGCGGAATTCAGGTGATGGAGATCTGGATCAAAGTCTTCGTCCAGCGGGAACAAAGTTATGGAGATCTAAGTGTTCGCCTAGCGGGATTTAGGTGATGGAGATCTGGATCAAAGTCTTCGTCAAGCGGGAACAAAGTTACGGAGATCTAAGTGTTCGCCTAGCTGGATTCAGGTTATGGAGATCTGCATCAAAGTCAGCATCCAGCGGGAACTAAGTTACGGAGACCGGGATCACCGTCTTTGTCCAGCGAAAACAAAGTCACGGAGATTAGAATTCCGGTTATAGAGATCTAGATCAAAATCTTACTCCAGTGTAATTTAATGGAGATTCACGGACGCATGTCGAAGATCCGGACCCCAACTAGATACATATACTATGACGAGTGCACTCCGCAGGACACTCTCCCTTCATCCTCCTACCTCTTTTGCTATTCGTTCAACACACCTCATCCATTAGCTTCGAAATGGCGAGAAGAAACAGTCGGAGACCCAGGAGCAATGCTGTGGCCAAATTCAATGCCACCAGCCGATCAACGAGACTGCTCAAGGCAAAGGAAGATAGGGAGGAAGAAGAAGGAATCCCTTCTTCTAGAAGCGAAGATGAGTATACTGAAACCCCACGCCCTTTGTACAAGTCCTCATCTCGGCCGCTGGTAAGCTTATACCCTTTCGCCTGGGTGCCATGCTGATGTGGGACAGAATCCACCAGATGTCAAACTCACAGACGACCAACTGTCAAATGTAGCGGACAATTTCGAAGATACGGATAACAAACCTCTCCAGGACTCGGTCACTCCTACTCCAAACCCTCCAAAGTCGAAAGGAGCCACCGGACGCTTGTTGACCGCTGCTCAAAAACCACAAAAGCAGACCTTGTCAAAAGCACCCACACGACGCTTGTCAGCCTCCTCCTCCTCATCATCGCCATCAGTGGATAATCCGCTGTCAACGCCGGCATCTGGTCCTGTTAGTTCCCAACAAAGCGATAATTCTAGCAACAGGGCCTTGATGGCCGTGACCTCCCATTCAAGCCCTCGGAGTTCCCAGCAGAAACGTGCTGCGGGTGATACTGATTCCGAACAACAGGTAGCCAAAGAGACTGAACGACGACAGAAGTCGAGAGGTATCGACCAGTTCGAGGATCCACGTATTAGAAAACTCGCGGAACAAGCTTCCATAACGATCAGGCGGAAGACATTGTTCCATAACCCCTTCCTGGAAGATGTTGATTAGATGGCTGCCGCTTCCTAGATAAAGGCCCACGGATTGTGCAAATTCGATGACAGTGTCCCCCAACAACCGGCGTCTGAACACATGGCCTATGCAAGTCCCCTAGACTTACTTTGGTACCAATGTTCACCACCAGCTACAGATCAGAGGATTTCACTATTCCGTGCAAAGCACCGCAGTCTCGCAGATTGGCATAAAACTGCAAGAATTTACCAACTCCTGGAGGTGGAGGCCCACAAGAGGAAGGGTAAGGTCAGCTGGCTGCTCGATAATGAACGATATATCTTTGGTAAGAAAGATGTAGAGGCAGGTATCATACGTCCACTGGTAGGAATAATGCTGATATATGTCCTCAGACTCGAAAGGAGCCATACGTTCGCAGCTACATTGCCACCGCCATTTACCAGTGCTTCTTCAAGGTGCACAAATCCCTGGGCGTCCAACATTTGTGCTTTCTGGCGCAAATGTCACCCGAGTTCGTCTGTCTAATGGCACCTGCTCTCCAGTGGCATCTCCACACCTATGTTGCCACTGGCAAGGCTGTACAAGTGCAGCTATTTGACTCGATAAACGCCAGAGGTGAGTGAGCTTTCCAATGGCCGCTGCACAATAACTGACAATCGCAGCGATAGACGAGACGCATCAGGAGATGTGGGATAGCGCGTATACGACACCAGAATCGTCAGACATTGCCATTGCCTTAATAAGACATAAGGATATGGATATCAGAAGACAAAACGGCAAGGCGGCTCAACGTATAAGCCTCCCACAAACGACGGCATTCCCGGCATGCAAGGAAAACCTCAACAAGATGAAGGAAAGACTAGCGGCTTTAGAGGCGCAGCAAGACTCAGACTAGTCTGAATACTGGCCATCATTGGTAAGGTAGGGAAGTATACCCGAGGTCATGTGCCCCATGCTAACGAGTTTAGAGTGGAATGCACAGAACCTGGGGTAGTATTGCCGGTAAGGTTCGCGAGGACGGTGTCCATAGGTTTGGCTAAGGAATGCAATTTAGTTTTGCAGTGTGCAGTTATGGTTTGGCTAAGGAATGGAATTTAGTTTTGCAGTGTGGAGTTACGGTTTGGCTAAGGAATGGAATTAAGTTTGGAGTGTTGCAGTTACAGTTTGACCGATGGACTGGACATGCTGCTAAACGTATTGTATTCATTAGTGAAAGCTTATATTTTAGTGTGAATTGTATCGTGCAGTAGCTCCCATCCAGCTCCCGGAAGTCTATGATCATCATGCCATAGCTCTCGTAGACTACTGCAACTCTGTGACCATCGTACCATAGCTCCACTGGAAATTGTACAAAAACCCTTGTTGACTACCCCAACTCAATGATCATCGTGCCATAGCTCCATTGGAAATTGTGCCATTGCTCTCGTAGACTACAGCAACTCTGTGACCATCGTACCATAGCTCCACTGGAAATTGTACCACAACCCTCATAGACTACCGCAACTGTATGATCATTGTGCCATAGCTCCACTGGAAATTGTGCCATAGCTCCACTAGGACTCCATTGACCATTGTGCCATAGTTCATGCGGAAATTTGGTGAATATACCGATAGCAGCATATGATGCCCATTCAGACCATTCATAGCTTGAGTGTGGACTCAACTTGTAGTTGCCACACTCCCATTGTGCGGGTGCACGCGTAGCGCAGTCTATAGTCGATTTGCACTTTTGCCGATGTACTGTCAATCTGACAATATTCAATGGTGCAGCTCATGTGCAACAACTCCTGGAAATAGCAATTGAGTGATTATATCGATATACTAAGAGATCATGATTGCATAAAATTGGAGGCTGTCTTACTAAAGTCTAGGTAAATATAAACACATGGTCAAGTTACCAATTATTTGTACTTCATAAGCTGGTAAAGCACTGGGTCATAGAGGTTGTTTGAATGTTAATATTTACAATGAGGCCATAATTGTGTGAACCAGGAGGTTGTGATTTGATAAATGCAGAGATACACTTGAAGGCCATCATTTGAACTAACCTGGAGGTAAAAATTACGTGATCTTTAAATCTGTAATGAGAAGTAGTAATAGAATGTTTTAGGAGGTTAACTTGGAGGCCTTGATTAAGTAATCTTAGAAACACAGTGGAAGGCAATATTCATATCAATTCCAGAGTTGCACTTGGAGGCCATATCCAAGTGAACTGACTGATACCCTTGGAAGCCATAATCAAATATGTTTGGAAATGCAATCAATAGCAGGAATCAAATCTAATGGGAGGTGTACTTGTAGGTTGTCAATCAAGACATTGTTGGTATGGATAGGGTTGATTTGAAAATAGTCGATCAGAAAAATGATGTGACTTGAGCTAAGACTCTATTGATTTTTGATTGTATTATCATGGGAATGTAAAGAGTAGAACATATCCAGTTGTAGTGATGGATAAGTGAGGAATAATGAGCAATGAGAGATGAGAAACTGGGAGTGGAAGACAGTTGATCATAGATGGATACTGTACTCTATAATAGCTCTTGCTGATTGCATGGAAAGATAGTCGCGGATATCCCATCTATATATTGTCTAGTGATAATATTGTAGTCATTGAAATCGATAGAGATAGGGGATAATGAGGCTAGGACGGTAGAGAACTCACTATTAGGAATTGAGACTTCAGGAATTTTTGTACCGTACTAAGTTTACCCTAACAGATCCTGCAGATCTAAATCAATTTCTGGCAGTTTGGAACACTGATTGGAAGGATGCCAAATTTAGTCAAACAGGTCATATCATATTTTTACCATATTTTCTAATATTTTCTGATATCGTCCCCCTGTCCATTTTTCTCTTCTACCACTCCACCATTATGAAATATCACATCACTAAGTTAATATTCTTTATCTTCCCACATCATGATCATGAGTTGATACAAAGTACAGTATCCACCCATGTTGGACTGTCTTGCTATTACAGCTAGTTCCACTTTATTCTTACCTGTATAAGTTAACACTTAAGTACAGGCTCCATCTGAAATAGTACCCTAGATATCAACTGCCCTTACACACCTCTTTGTAAGCTCCAATGAAGCGTCAACTCAAAGATTGCTTCCATCTCCAGAAGATAACAAATGAATTTATTCTCATCTTCTGCCACATCTCCCTCCCAAATGGCCACCTTCATATCAACCACCTTCAACTCCACCTCCAATTTCACTCAATTACTGTGTCCACATACATCTCCAAATACACTCTGTCTTTGCCTCAAAGTGTGCCACTAAAATCACTTGATCATAAGCTCCATATAAATTTCCAAACTCATCCGGATACTTGCTCCAGCGGTGATTGATCTACGTCTTCCCTGTCCTTTACAAGCTGGCTCAATTACAGCCTCCCAGTGTATCATTAAATGTTATGGGTGCTTCCTTGGAAGCAGTAATGGTACAAGTTAAGTGCAATGCCAATACCTGAGTACATTAATACCATGATATCCTGTGTATAACAACTATTGGTGACAGTAAACGTTGGCCAGTCAGGTAGTCTTCAGAGAAGTACACCTGTGTTGCATATACAATAATTAGTTAAGACATGATAGTAGATTGAAATATAATGAAGCAGCTATCTTGTCTCTGCTGGAATGTGACATGGTGGAAATGGCCACTGAGCATTAGCAATGCAGATAATAATCAACCACACATACTATACCAAACTAGCAGAACAATGCATAATTATGTTGCAAATATGCAAAATAACCTGCACCACAGACATCATGCAATCTGCTGCTATGTGGTATCATAGAGCCTTGCCTCCACAGGTGCTGGAGCAGCTCTTGGCACATCCATGTTATCAAATGGTTGCAATATAAAACTACATATATAAGAGAGATTACTCATATTGGCTATTGATAAGAAGCTTACAGCATATCTAGTCATTGAGTTGAAGTAGTATGCATCACAATGTTATACATCTACATTGGCAAAGTGGACTTCGTTGTTGATTAAATCATTAAAGTTATTGCCGATACATCCATTTAAAGATAAGGTATTATTGTAATTACAATAAAGAATTGTCGAGCTATATACAGGTAGATATGCCAACTATTCAACAAATAGAATGTACAATGTCAAAGTTGAAGTTATTATTCTGCCATTTAATCCAATGTGATATCTTGCAGAGAATGGCCATATGATGAGACAGAAAAACTTGAAATCCAGTTATGGATAAGTTTTATAATCATAACCGAAGTGTGTCTAGATGCATGAGTGATTTGTGGAAGTAGTCAAAATACCATAGTAATAAGCTATTGTAGAGGCTTGATGTTATAGCCAGTATATCTGAAGCTATTTTGACCACAAGACTTGACTATATAGAGATCGCACTGTTTTAGCAATGCAAAGAATATACTCTACCAGCAAAACAGATAGACACTGACAAGCAGAGACAGAATCTGAAATATTATTGTAGGTTTCAGTTACCTTATTGTTATATCTATATTAGGTTAAAGTGGTTCCCCCTGCACTCTAGAGTTTATGCATGTCAGATTTTACAGCAACTCAGATTGAATTGTATATACCATTTCAATACTGTTGACTCTGTTTAAAAACATTAATATTTTGTTTGTCATACTGTGCATTTGGGTTATTACTAATCGTATACTACACTAATATGGTTTAGTTAAATCATATCTGAATTGACTCTTTCCTTTGCAACTTACTTTTAAACTGATGAAATGAAGTAATTCTGTCAAATACAGAAATAAATTGCCCGCATTTTCAATCAGTGAATTCTATTTACTGACCATGATTAGTATCTATAGAAAATGGTCATTTGATTCCCTCTTCAATAAGCAATATAATCTTTGGCAAATTCAGCAAATACTTAGTGAATAAGTTGCAATATATACACAATCATTAATAAGTATAATTTAACTCACCACAGGGTCGCATGGCTTATAACAATGTGACAGACTGGAAAGTAATGGATATACCAAATGGGTATATAGAAAATGTATTAACAATACAGTCTGCAAAGATATGAACCAATGCAAAGTGTAAGAATTGTTATGCTGAAGGTGGAATTCTGCTGCTACAAGTTTGAGTGATGATGTATACTGATGACCTCTTCAATTTGGTTCCAACATTATTTCTAAATATGATTCTGTGGCTGTTCTAGTGATCTATACCTATTCCCTAGCACCCCTATAATACCAAATCCTGTGGATCATAGCATCCAAGTACATTTCCAAACTGCTTTATTATAGCCTCCAAGTGTATCTCCATTTCAGCTCTATCATAGCCTTCAAGTGTAACTCGACACTGACTTTATCACAGTCTCCCAGTGCATCTCTAAGGTCATTCAATAACAGCCTCCACAGTGCATCTCTATGTTTACTCCATTATACCATAACTGTTCACATCTATTCTTACTCCAATAACCCAACCAAGTGTATCTTTCAATCCAGCTTATCATGCTCCAATAACCCAATCAAGTGTACCTTTCAATCAAGCTTATCATGCCCTCCAACTGATCATCCCTGTCCATCTGACAATGCTTGGAAAGTAAACCACAAAGTTCACTCTATCTGATCCACCATGAGTATCTCAAAGCTTGCCTAATGATGGCCTACATTTGTATCTTTAAGTTTTCTGGATAATACTTCTTAAGTGTGACTCTACATTCACTTGCTCACCATCATCTGGTGTAGCTCCAGTTGCACTTTAGCTCGATCTGCAGCCAGTCCAGAAGACTTTGTTTAACTCAATAGATACAATGATACATACATACTTTGATAAGTATATATATAACCCAGAATACACACTGAAGATATATTTAAAAATAATTCAATAATGAGTAGTAATTATAATTATCAAGTAAACCTATAGCAACTGCAATGAATATGTTAATTTACACAATCTACTCTATATTAATTGAATCTGCTCCTCGGCTAGTAGCTTATATTTCCGGCTAATTTAACAATTGTTGCCAGGATTTATGTTTTAACCTGAAATTATTGCTAGCAATTAGCAATTTGATTGTTATATCTTTTTAAATAATAGAAAGATATTAATACCAAATCATCAAGAATCTAATGTATTAAAAATTCACTTTTTATACTCTGAACCTACTAGTCTTTTCATATAACACTATATCAGTAATTAGTATTTGAAAGGTTTGCTTAGTACACTGGACCCACTCTCTGAGTAGTATTATAACATGTTAATTACAGTAGTATTTAGACTTACATAGATGGGATTAAAAGAGATATCTAATCTCTGAATTTCGGATAATTTTATCTATTTCTATAAGATGTATACTGCTATTAATCTGCTTTGGATTGTTTTGAAAGAGTATTTACTTTTGCTGTGACAGTGAAGAGGATTAATTATAGCTAGTATAAAATGATTTTAATAGGTAGTTTAATTTGGTATTATTTTTTATTGGCATTTGTATATTTATGTATTTCTTTAGCATATTGGCCTGAAAGATGAATACTAAGTCAGAGAACTGTCAGTCTCGAATTTAGTTTAGAGAATTCGAAACTCTGACATGGATTTTACATGTTCAGAGGAAATTGAAATTCTAGTGTTCATCTAATTGTTTAAGTTGTGTCTCACTATATTAAATTACCCAAGGATATTGCGATTACTATTACCATTGCATAATATTGGAACCTCATATATTATCAACACCAGTGTTATTGGATAACAAACAACTTCACAAAATCCAGCAGTAATGCAGTGTAGTATTGAAGGTGATATTGAAGTAACCAGTAATGCTGTAGAACAGAGTGACTTCAATTCAAACTGTTGCAGACTAAGCCTAGGAGTGATGAGAAAGCCTGGGAATTAACCCACATAATGCCCTTTCTTGTGAATATTTTAAAGTAAATGTGAAAGTGAAAACCCATTACTCTGGTTACAATTATGCTAAGAGTGCTTATGCTAAGTATTACAAGACGTAGTCAGCCATGGTTAGAGTCTAGCATTGCCACATACTTCAAAAACTGACGACTACATTCACTTCTTTTCAATTTTATGTTCTAATATCCCCAGTCTCTACCATTTTAGCACTCACCGGTATGTGCTCCTGGGCATTGCCAGGCTACGACTAGCAACATTGCAACTGACTGCATTGGTGAACCTACTCTTTCGACCGCGAAGGTGGACTATTTCGGTCGGCCCTCCTGGATTAATTATCATCACCTTAGACTGATACAACACATTCCTGTACTGCCGTCATGTGCTCTCGGGTAAACGTCAATACTCATTAGCCAACGATACCTTCTTATATCGAATACTAAAATGAATGCAGCTGAAAACACTCAAGAAACATGGCCTCAAAATGTCTTCTAATCTGATTGAAACCTGTCCAAAATGCGGTTATCATAGTGCGGAGCGTAAAGAATTAGCTGCTCTACCTGGTGGTATCAAACCGAGTCTTCTCCTTGACAGCTCGCCATCACCACAACTACTTCTCTCAGAATCCAATATCATCGTCTATGCCAATAAATGTGCTGCTCGCGTACTGCGGATTAAAAATGTGGAGGGATCAAAAGAGCAGAAGTTCCAAGACAGGGACGAAGAACAATCACCAGAAGACCCGGTAGACGACCAAAAAGAAAACGAAGAAGAATTTGAGAAACCGATCCCCACGGGCCTAGAGGGCCACAGCATAGACCAGTTAAACATTGATCTCGCAGAAGAAGACACCAGGCGATGGGTTTCTTTAGTCCAGGTTTTTGAGAACATCAAGCTTAATCTCAACAAACGTGAAGCAAAGAACAAAGGGACTAATGCAGCTCAACAAGCCGATATGTATGGCGAAGGCCCAAAATACGCCAGTTATGATTATTATGGTGATCAAGAGAGATCACACAAAGGACATGGCGCTCATGCCGATACTATCATAAGGGATACAGCCCCAATCGTCATTGAAAGAGAGGACGGCCAATGTGTACTAGCTACGATGTATGCAGCTCTCATTGATCCATTCTCTACCGGATACAGCTACACTGCCGTCTCGTTCGTTCCAGGTGTGGGTAAGGAAGACGTAACTTTTACTACTCAAATGACTGTAGAAGACAACCAAACACGGCGTAACAGAAAGCGTGACAAGCTAAGGAACAAGTTCATACACCACCACTATCAGAACAGTCTTCCAGGAATGGAAGGATCATTGCCGGAGCAACTAATCGGGAAATCTGGCGAGACAATGATGAGACGAGTGGCTCGAATAAAGGACCTCATTTTGGACGAAATGGAATACTGTTTTATCGCACTGTCACCAGATGGGGATATAGTGATTACAAACGCAGCAACCAAGGCCGTACTCGGTCAAGAGACTTTAGAGGCCAGTATTGGGTGGGTTGCGTGGAGAGTCCTACCAGTGCACTAGAACGTAGAATAAGCTGATGTATTCGAAGGGAGGGCTTTGAATGGATTGCTCGCCTCGATATCTGGCGACCCGACTTTTCCGAGCGCCTCCCTTTTGAGGAATGGGCACTCAACAAACTCATTACCCACCATGAACCGTTGACGCAGGTTATCGGCATGTACGCCGGCCCCATTCCGCTAGTGCTTGAACTGAGAGGGAAATGCATTTGGCAGGATCCCGAGAAGGAGGAGGGATTACTGGCCGCTCTTGCGATTGTAGTTGATCAGACAAAATGGTACAGCAATTTTTGTCTGTCCTTGACACAGAACAAATATTATTGACTGTTCCTGTGGTCAGGTTTTTGAAGGAGAAGCAAATGATTGATACTCAAGCGAGACAGGAAATGTTCATTTCTACAATCTCAAGAGAGCTCAAGACGTTGTCCCCCATCCAACGCCGCCTAACAGCAGTCCAATAATTTTATAGTGCTAACTAACAGACACAGACCTGTTGCAGGGATACTTGGGCTTCTAGAACTCCTTTATGGCACTCGTATGGACCTGACTCAAGAGCAATTGAACTATATTCGACAAATCTTTGGTAAGTCCTGAATGACAAGCTCTCTGTTAGGACTAGAAAAGATCAGAATGCTAAGCCAGTGAACTACCTTTTCGTTAGGTTCTGTCAATTCTTTGTGTAAAATTCAATATCTGTTTCACATTACTTATGGGCTAACTTGTCTAAGTGCTCGTGATTAATGGCGTGATCGATTTCAGTAATATTGTCGCCGGTGAAGTTGCAATTGTCCGCAATATGTTCATCCTGCAAGACCTTGTGGAGGAGTTAGAAACATTATTTTCGGAGAGCATGACCAAAGAAGGAGTCAACTTTGAAGTTGACATAGCAACGATCGACAAGAGCGCTTTTGGAGATGGTTCCAGGTTGCTGTTACTAGGTGATGATGACAAGATTCGACGGATCGTAATCAATATGCTTTCCAACGTACGTATTCCCAGTCATATCAACTACACTTGATGATGCAATAAATTTTAGGCCTTCAAATTTACCGTCAAAGGCAGAGTAACTTTGAGGGTTATCACGCAGAGAGTTCTGCGAAATTCTCTTGAAGTCAAGTTTGAAGTTGAGGTGTGATTTTGGATGAGTAGCCTGCGAGAACACAAGCGTGCTAATTTAAATTCCAGGACACCGGTGTCGGTATCTCCAAAGAAGATCAATTGCGACTCTTTGCGCCGTTAGATGAGGTCTCTGCAAGGGACGCAAAGGCAATTGACACAGACGGGATTGGGTTGAACATCGCTCGCAAGGTAAGCATACAACTTTGCGTTGGGGAGCTCTGTTACTAAGTGAATGCCTAGTTTGCTTCTTTACTGGCTGGTGGTATCGGGTGTGAGTCTGTTGTTGGTAAGGGCACCAAGATCTGGTTCACGGTACCCTGTGGTCGCCCCTCGCCAGAAACCAAAGTAACTTTTGGCCCCAAAGAGAAGTTCCTCCCCAAAACTATGGGCATTGTCGTACACAGCAATGAGATAGAAGATGGACCTACAGGGGAGGAGGGAAGAGGTAATGAATGGTCCAAAGACCATATGAAAGGAACAGTAGCCCTACTGGTGGAAGACAATTGGGCACACCAAGTAGTTATGGAGAGGAGACTGCAGCAGGTTGGATGTACGGTCCTAACTGCTGTTAGTGGCCGGGATGCCCTTAGAGTCCTAAAGAAAGAGGAGGCCGTAGTGGATATCATTTTCATGGATCTTCAAATGCCATTGCTGGTCAGGAATCACTTCCTGCTGCTGCTGAATACTGATTAATTTGAGTGGATAGAACGGGTTTGATGCGACGCAAATTATCCGCAACAATCCCGAATATGACAGGTGGAAGCATCTGCCAATTATCGGTGTAACAGCAACTGAAGGACAGGGGGACCGTCAGAGAGCTATATTGTGTGGACTGAACGAGTTTTTAGTCAAGCCGATGACGAGCGAGTGTACAAAGGAAATTATCGATAGGTTTATGGGTCCAATGGCGGTTAGCAAAAGGAGAGAGACAAGTACAGAGTTGTAGAACAGGCACTGCATTGCTTCGCAGTATTCTGCCATCATTTTTTTTTTGGATGGCTTTTGAGTTTAAAGGGTCAGTTTGTGTAGTCAAATGTACATTGCAAACTGACTTAAAAACTTTTCTACTTCACCGAAATGTTTGGCAGACTTGAATCCTAAACACTTTGAGACAAACTTCTGTAGAAAACTAGTCAAAACGAATCATATCTTACTTTTTGCGTCCAGAAGTTACGGGAAACTTTCGCGTTCCTGACAATTAGCTTCGCTACTGAAAAAGATACATTCCGCAATGACTTCTGCTACCATCAATACCGCACGCTCGAAGGCATCCGACAAGACTCACTTGACCAATTTTTCGGGCGATCAGCATGCCTGGCCGCTGTTTCTAACAAGTGGTAATATACAAAAAGATATCAGCCGCAAACCTAAAAAGTGTGCCTGGATTCACATTAGGCTGATTCCATGACCCCCAAAAGGTGCAAAAAATACTGATGAGGCATGGCATAATGTGGTTGGAACTGTGCTGTCCCCACTGAGGAATATTGACATAACTGGTCCTGGCTTAAAATGTGATTGAGCTGATGGATTCCAGAGACAATGTTATCCTCTTTTGGCTGCCTGGGTCGGGGATTATCCAGAACAGGTGACGGTTGCTCAAGTCTCATATGGCCCATGCCCAACATGTGAAATGCCAAATGGTGTGCTGGTAGCACATTCAACTATTCAACCACTCAATCACTGAAGAGATTAGCATGTGTACTCCGTGCTTCTGGAGGAAACTACTATCGATACTCTGCACACAGTAGGTGTTCACCCAATTAGCAACCAGTTCTTGTAATACTGTTTCAGCAATGCATATTTGGTTTGGCAGCCTGATGAATTGCATCAGCTGCTGCTGGATCTAGTTACAGACTTACTGCACTGCCTGCTGAAATACCTGCATCGTAGAAATATGAAGGATCAATTTGACAATAAATTCACATCAGTACCACGATATCCAGACCACCAGTGCTTCTCTAACACTTTCAATTTGTTGAAAAGTGGCTCCTGGCAGGTATAAGAGATTTGGGGCATGATCAGAATACTAGCAGTGAATTGAGCTTCAATTCTTGACTGCTCCAATGATGACAGGAAAGCTGTGGTAGATACATTCTCTGATGAAATGCTAATGGGAGCAGTGCTTGCATTATGTGAATTCTCTCTACTTGTTAGCCAACAAATTCACTATAACCTAGCCCTCACAGCAAGAGATGATATATTCAGGCAATTTAACCAGAAGACAGGTGCTTGTTGAGAACTGAAAATGTCACAGTCTGCAAAGGCCAATGCGAATAAACAGGTGGCAAGAGATTCTGATTAGTTAGAATAACAAAAGATTCAAGAACTCAGTACTGCGATGGAGGTTCATTGTAACCCCATGGCTGCACATGACATGTCCAGGGCTGGGTAACCCCTGCTTCATATAGTCGGCTTGCCAATAGCCTAAAATCTTTAGCCATAAGCTGATCAATACAGCTACACACATTATCACTCGTATCGTTTTGTGCAATGGTATACTCGCAAATATCATTTCTCGTGGTACAGAGTTGCATGCACCTGTACTCTGCTTTACACTATCATTGCTGATTTGTTAAAATGAATACGTTTCACTTACAGGGATTCTCGAATAAGGTTTAACTATGTTTCCAATTCGTGCACTATAAGTTAACAATCGACAGACTTAACTACACACAAGATCATTGATTTACAACTTGCAAACGCAACTAGCGCTAAGACAGTAACCATTTATTGCAGTCAATTGACCAATGCAGAGATTATCTCGAAACATCAGGACGCATGAGATGTATCACCAGTCAGGATGTTCAAATCCCCATGATATCATTGACTACAGACTATATACTGAACCACATCGAATGAGAGAAATCATAGATGATTAATCATGATACAACCACCCAGTTTGGGGAAGCTGCTAGGACAACATCACATTAACACTGTACATGTCAATTCGTGGCAGTGTGGTGGAATGGCAGAGCTAGAATGCAGAGAGCCCAGGGTCAACACTCCACCACACCTCTCATGACATCGAAAGGGAATTAGTGAGCAAGAGTGGTTCTGGCTAATGGAGAGTAGGAAGTGGGTGAGAGGATGCGATACTACCCAGCTGTGGGGATCCAGGCAATTGCATGGATCTACGAAATCTCGGAAGCAGGGAGTGAGCGCAACAGCTGGAAAAGATTGACTGTGTAATTTGTTGTATCTGATGATGAGATGAGATCCTGGCTATCTACTGCGCGGTCTCCCGAATATACACTCCCTGTCGCTCGGTTCATCTCTGCCACTGCTGTATCTCTGTATGCCCCGGCTACCCAGTCCATCTCCGACATCGCTGTCTCTCTGTACACCCACCATTGCTCAGTCCTCTGACAGGCTGAGTGGTGGTGGTGGTGGTGGTGGTGGTGGTGGTGGTGGTGGTGGTGAGAAACATATTT
>Ga0307512_10003014_pt1 | contig 20282 bp, 18 predicted proteins | sample 14_EM_MG_FD_200267 | JGI IMG/M metagenome (GOLD analysis project Ga0307512, IMG submission 200267) | Populus trichocarpa ectomycorrhiza microbial communities from riparian zone in the Pacific Northwest, United States - 14_EM | ecosystem: Host-associated > Plants > Roots > Unclassified | place... | reverse complement strand
ACGGACAAAGGTGCGTCTTATATATGATGAGCATGAGGGCGAGCATCGTGTGAAGTCTAAAAGGGCAGTCATGGCGTGAAGTCTAATGAGACAGTCACGATCATTAACCTTAGGGCTTCCTGCAACACAAACGATGCAAGGCTTCTCATAATACGACCACATATACTACTTCTAACATTGTCACATCGGGAAACATTAACACTCATGAATCGCCTTTCAGTCGGCCATGTTCTGGTGAATTGTCGAGAAGGATATATACCGTAAGGTAGCATGTTCATGGCCTTCGCTGTGCTTCTGTGTCGAACGTTATCCATTTGAATTCAGATAGATGCACTACTTTAATTTATTGGTATTAATATAATGGATTTTGATTTCCAGATGTACCCGCTGCCGCTTACCGTTACATATGATAACTCGTTCATATGCACCTGTCTTTGGGATACTGGGCCAACAATCCATCTTGCGCTATCTCCATCCGTATGGTTCGGCCCGTACCGTTTCCTCAAAAAACCACGTGCATGTCTGCCTTAATTTTATTATCTTTGGCCAACTTAGTATCTCCACATTATGGTGGTCAGTTGCCACACTACTCAATAAACCTCCACCATCATCTTGTATCCATGGCAAAATGGGAACACAGACTTTAGATCGAGGTATCTCATAGTTGTTGTTAAGTCTTTAAGTTCTCTCCGCATTGAAATCAATAAGAAACATATTAAGTGATAACTATAACCTTTGTTATTTATAATGTTGAATAAGTAAAATAAAAATGACTGGTTTTAAGAATTAGTATAATTTATATTACAAGTGCATTTAGTCTTATTTGTCTCTTTAGTATAAATCTCTTTATTAATTATTACTCATGGATTTTTGGATTGAGTTTGTTGAATGTATGATGCTAATGATGTCTTTGTTGTTGTTTGTTGTTTAATCATACTGTATTCACTCTAGGTAGAGTATGACAGGACGTTGATAACCCCCTCCGCCTCGGGGCGAGCCGGCTGGATGGCGGAGCTCCCCCCCAGCCACCCTTCGTCCCCGTTGACAAATGAAAGATAAGATAACAGAATGACAGAAAGAAAGAAAGAAAGAAACTTGTCTAACCCCATTACCACCCCCGCCTCCCCTGAGCCCTGAGCCCTGAGCCCGCTCCCTACCGCTACTTCACCTGGGTGGAAATTTCCGACTTCAGTGGCCGCCAGGAAGTCCATCACCGCTTGGTCGCACTCTTCTATGGAAAGCAGCTCAGAGATCAGCACATGTCGGCATCTGCCCACTCTCCAGCTTGTCGCCTTTCCCATCGCCTTCCATAGTTCTTTCTGGTGATTTCGCCACCAGCTGCCGTGGCGGAAGAGGTGCTCCCACGTCTGGGACACTGTCCCCCCACACCACCAGCATTTGTGGTCATGTCGGTGGCCGAACCGTGTCAGGTAAACTCCAGTGAGCGCATGCCCGAACTGCTGTTGGTAGAACCTAGAGGCCAGCGACATTATGCTTGTCATCAGGATAGGTCTCTTGGTCCCCGCCTTACCCTTGGTCTGTAGGTTAAGTGCTCGCTGGACTTGTCGGCCTCCGACTTCGCCTTGGCTGCCAATTTCCCCTCGGATAAGCATATAGCCCTATCTGATGCCAAGGTGTACGGCCGCTCTATCATTGTGCTTCCACATGCATCTTGGGTTAGGTTTGCCTGACAGTCTGCCTCTTGATTTCCGGGGATGCCGGAGTGACCCGTGACCGAGTGGATCTCGGTTGCGATGCCGTGGGCAAGGAGACTCCATGCCCTTCTGTTGATCCGCCTCGCCAGTCGCTGCCTTGGGCCCGGCTCCAGGTGTGCCGTTCGTCGAAATACGGCCTGTGAGTCACTGAAGACTGCCACCATCTTCACTCCATGCCTCTGCAATGTTTCTCTCTTCTCGATCGCAATGTCAAGCGTGAGTCCGATCACCCACAGTTCAGTGTTGAAGACCTCCATACGTCCACTGCCTAGAAAGCTGCGGCGGGACCTCGATTGATTTCCGTATTTGCACACTGCTGCGGCTCCCACTCAGGCTAATGATGTCTTTGGACCTATCTACCACAATTTATGCCTCTATATATAGACAGGATCTAACATATTCTTGGAGACAATCGGAAGTGTTGATCGGAGTTACGAGTGTGTTAAATGTACTGATTGCGAGAAGCTTGTATTCTCCAGTACAGGTACATTGGTGATCTTATATATACGGTATTCAGAGTATGTCTTGTATGTCTTGTACCCATACATGCGCACTCAGCTGGCATCTCCAGCTGAGTCTGGAATGACCATCATCTTAGGGAATGACAATCATCTTAGGGAGATTATGCATCAGCTCAATTGAAGCCATGCGCCAGGGAGGTGGACCATATATGCAACAGAGTGTGTTGAAAAGTGTACTGATTGATCAATCTAGAAGAGACACAAAGAACGTATATGTACAATCTACTATATGTGTATGCGTATGCTCTGCCTGACATGAGACGCATAACCCTGATCCATATGCATATCCTCATACAAGTCCACATTCTCATACAAGACTTCAAACAATGCTGAGACTCACATGCACCAGAGTGGAGTTGTGTGGCAAAGAGTAAGAAATCGTGAAGGTGTACCCCCAACTCCGAGAGACCTCCCAAAACTCCGTTCCAAGCCCATAGCTCCCAGAGATCTATCTAGACCTCCTTCAAAGTCATACTGTAACAAAGCTTGTCGGAAACGATAGTACCAGCTTGTAATGCCAAGCCAACACCAAGTAATCCTAATTTCCTCTACCAAACGAGAATATTCCTTACTGCATATATTATTGCTGGCTCTCAGTCGTCTTTCGGTGACAACATCGTCGAATGCAGCTGCACCTAACTACCATTTCTGAGTTCCATAATCTGACGGAATTTCAAAGTGTCACGTGGCTAGTCCGCCCTCCAATCTGATGACTTCCGATGCACAACCAAGACAAAAGTCTGGGCGCAACAGAAACAGCGCGATAAGTCAACAACAATGATCGCAATTGAAAAATGCACGGCGGCAATCGATTCTAGACGTCGAATTGACCCCGGAGCGAGCATCCCAGCACCAGTGAGACCGCACGAAGAGGGCGCACACGAGGATCCACGCAATTGAGTAGCTTCCACGGGAAATCTTGACAAAAGCACAACTGACCCGCCCCGTCGACCAACAAGTAAGTGACGACGAGAACTACCGTAGAGAAGAGGCCTGCCCCACAGAAACAATAAGTGAAGCTAGAGTAAGCGATAGGAGTGACCTGTACACGGAAGAAGTGGGAGATAGGAGGAGTGACGCGCCTATGGACATGGCAATGGAAATGACGACAGCAGCAACACCTACCGCCACGGGCACAACGATAGTTCAGCCAATGGAGAGAAACACGAACGGAAAGCGGAGAAGGAAGTGCGAGGCCCCGGTGACCGCCTTGGCCCCCAACGACCGGAGGAGCTGCATGGAGAGGATAATGCGACAGCAGGCGCAAGAGCTAACGCAGCTGTTCCGAACTGTTAAACACCTAACAAACCTTTTGCAAGCGCAGGCAGCCTGCGAAGAGGCACAGTGGCTAGGGATGTTGACGTGGATGCAAGAGAGAAAGGAGAACGGGGATGCCCACCACGTGGACGACAGACTGTGGGGGGCGGGCATCCCAAATATGACCACAAAGGTCATCAAAGGTGTAGTACCAGGCCAGGAAGTGAGAGAGAAAGAAAGAGATGAGACTGCAGGGATGGATGGCGGGGGGCTGGAGGCCTCGCAACATGCACATACAACGCAGGAAGGAGGACCAGAGGAGCGCCAACAGCTTCAACAGCAACCGAAGCCCAGACCGCCGCTCAAATTGCAGCCGAACTTGCAGCACGAACCCAGGCAAAAGTCGGCACCCACACCCAGGAGATGGTGGGAGACAGTCCCACCCCGAACACTGAGTCACTCGGCACCCATCTGCCGAGGCGGGCTAAGCACGGCAGAGAGGCGCCTGATATTCAAGAGAGGCGAGAGTGTACCGCTCCCAGGCCCGGCTCTGACTGGCGGCTTGAGTATGGCAGATAGATGGCTGATTTTGAGGATGGACGAAAGCATTCCCCTACCATGAAAGATGGATGAGGAAATGGCATCAGCAGTCAAGAGAGAACTGTGCCAGCAGCAGGCCTTGGCACTTGTCCGGATCATGAATGCAAGAAGGAATGCGAAGGGCACAATAACCGCAATCACACACCAAAACCCAACTGCAGAGATGGCTCCCCTGTACAGACATATCATTATTAAGGCAGCCAGATCAGTGGACAAGGGTATCATCGACATGAAAGGAAATGAATCTTGGGAAACACTCAAAATCCACACTGTCATGCTAGTGGGATACATGGGCAAGGGCACCAAAGGAATACAAAAGATGAGGGAGGAGATTCAGGCAGAGAATGAGGGAGTGGCAATTCCTGCTCAAGTGAGATGGCTATCAAACCCCCGAATCATCAAGGAGAGAGAGCAAAGAGGAGAAATCAAGGTATCATAGGTGGTCTTCATTGTGAGGGGGAAGAAGGTGGCACAGAGAGAAGTGAATGAAGGTGTAATTGCTGCAGGCGTACGATACAAAGTCGAACCGTACACGAATGCGGGCCCCGACAGCCTCTGTGAGCTTAGTTGTGGATAGTGTTAGCAACGGTTCCAGACAGTCACTTCGGGTCCAGGTCCGGATCAGAAATGAACTGTTGCCAAATTGGCGGTCCGGGTTGTCAATACACCCGAACTGTCAATTCGGTTACGGTTCGATGCAAATCTCCCAACCCGTCTGGATTGGGCGGGTTGTCAGCGGGTCGCCCAGCGGGTCCATCTGTAGATTTATATAATGTTCTTGTTTTTGCAGTTGGATAATTGAACATTATTGAAATTAGGTATTTGACAGCCAACGATCTCTTTTTAGATGTTTTGCAATCTGCGACATTGATTATTTTGGAATATGTGTTTTGCCTTCCACCCGTTGTATTTTTGGCTAGAGAGGTAGTCAATAGTTCTGTTATGGCCTCACCTATGCGCCGAAAGCCTTGATTACCCAATATGCAAGACCAAATATTGTTGATGCTCCATTGACGCTCAGTTTCATGATGGGGTAACGTATGTGTCATGCGTTATTTGAATTGAAAAGGCTGCCACGACTTCGTCTATGAATTGTTACCACATTGTTACACTCAATTTACCCAAGATCCAGCACCAATAATCCTTGACACTCCATTGACGCTGATTTTCAGGATGCGACAATACCTTGTTTATGAATGGCTGCAACCAGATGTCACTTTGTTTGCCAAGGAAGGCTGCCATTACATCGGTTATGAATAGCAGTGACCAGGTCACTCTTCAATTACCGTACTTACAAGACTAAAAATTGTTGACGCTCCGTTGACGCTCATTTTCAGGATGGGGCAGGGAGCCTGATACTATTGATTTGATTTGGAAGGCAGCCAATATTTCGTTTATGAATGGCTACAACCAATTGGCACTTAGGTTACCCAAGATGCACAGCCAAAAATCGTTGACGCTCCGTTGAAGCTCATTTTCAGAAGGGGGCAGTGATCGTGTTGTTTACTCTTGTGCCATGAAAGGCCGTCAGTATGCACGTTATGGATAGTTCCGACCACGTCACCTTTCAATTACCGTACTTACAAGACTGAAAATCGTTGATGCTCCGTTGATGCTCATTTTACTGTATGGTGAAGTCAAGATCTGCTGCCATTAATAATTGTAATCTTCAATATTTGAACTTTGTGGATGCCTTTCAGGATGATTAGGACTTGGCTCTATGGCAAAGCCGAGCCCAGTAATATTCCAGCAGTGGTCGCTCTCATCCGGTTAAAATTTATATGTTATACCAAATGATGCATATTGCCTGCTACAGGTTTGTTTGTTAACGAATATTCTCTCACGACTGCTTAACATTGTTCGATAATAATTCTCTAAATATAATTCGTCGTCATACTACATAATGAACTTAGTCATAATACATTGACGCATTCTGTCCTACTTTTTGTTGATCCCCTTATTCCTCCTCGTTTCCATCATATTGACCGTCACTAACGCCTTTTCAACCAGCTTCTTTTATTGTCGTATAGGCCGAATCAGTCCAGGAACATTCAGTGCCGCACTTACATTCTGCACCTCCAGGGTTTCTGAAACCTCACTGCTGTTGTCCCGTTCAATATCTGATTCATTGTCCGCCTCCCAGTCATCTTAGCTGTCGTTTGGATTATCCAAGTACCCATTCCAGTTAAGCGAATTTTTGGTGTCTGAAATGCTTTCAGGTGAGCTATCCTCATCACTTTTGGCAGGATGGCGGTCGATTCGTTTGATTCAGCAGACATTCATTACTTAAGTTCGTCCTCCAGGGAGGTCCTTTGCAGATAAAGCTGGTGGCACAGGTGATTTTTCCGACAATTTGAATGCAGCCACACCATCATCATGACAGTTTGACCAGTATGCTTTGACGATCTCTTTGGTATCTGAAATGTTACCTATGGCAGTCATCTGTTTATTTTGAGCGCAAGATTCCTTCTGTGTAACTCGTAGAGTTTGGCTACCCTGCCACATCTCCAAAAAGTCGTGGACCTTGGCCATTCTGTGCAACATCTTTTCCTCCGCCTCTCTCTTCATCTCCATGTCGTTATCAGTGCTGTCTGGATCCAATACTGGGTCATCGCCAGCCAGTAATCCGCTATTGGCTCTAGCAAACTGCCTTACTACAACTGTTTCGCAAAGAGTCTCGCCAGTGGTTTTCAACTGCCTCCACTCTATCACATCTCGCCAAAGGGAAAAACTGGCCTCCACACCGACATCGTGAGGTCTGATAGAGAATATGTCACGTGCCACATTGGAGAGATCGGCATACTTTGAGTGCGTTTCTTCTTGCTTCTGCCACCAGTCGGTGATATCCGGTAACCAAAATGTACTACTGATCTCCATTGGGTCGGAGTGGTAATCATTAAGATTCTGATTAATTTGCCCCCAGTTCTGTGGTAATTTAGGAGGTGAATTCAAATAGAGCCTCGCGGCTGTCAATAAACGTGCTGCACGATCGCTTCGTCCAGGTGTCATTTCGGCCACATTGGTAGGCATTAAGTATTTGTGGTCATCGCTGGACAAATCGTGTGGATCAAAAGAATATTGACCACATCTAGAAGCCAGTTCGAAGGAGCGGAGATTGTTGTTGAGTGTGTTATCGGACTTAATGACTGGCAATCGTCTATGTTTCGCGCAGTATTCCTTCTCCACATACTTCACAAATGCCTCGTGGTATTGGGTAGTATAAGAAGTCTCGTCTTCAGGATTGATATCCATGCCTTTATCCAACTTCCTAAACGACCGCAACTTCCGGAAGGGATCAAGGATGTGTGCCGTAATGAGGAGCATACCAGTCGTTGGAGTGAATTCAGTATAATATTTAGATAACTTTTGCCGCGCACACTTCACAGCGAAGAATAAGTCTTCCTTCCATTGTGTCTTTTTCTTGGCCAAAGCTCGCATCACGCCATCCATGTAATCAAACATGTCATTGAAGACAGTGATGACGTGATGCAGTGTAACGGTATGCTGTTTCAACATCGGAAGCGTCCAGTACCGGAATGGCCGTAGAACCTCTATCACATACTTGACAATAGTCCACTCATCCGGAGTCGTGAAGAGCGGCCGGTAGTCACTAGACTGTGGGTTTTTAAGCCACTTCCGGGTGAATTCAGGCAATCGGTAGGCGCCCTCGAGCAACCCCAGGGTCCAGTTCCAATGTGTCCTCACATGCATAATGGATAGTACTGCGATCCGGACTTTGGCTTTTTGTCAGTCAATAAACGCGTTTCGACTTCCAGGTGTCAGCGTAATCAATACAGCAAGCTTTCTCTGCTATATGAAGGTCAGTTTCAGCACTTTCATAATATGTTGAAATAAGTACTTTCTCAATTATCTTCGCTAAACCTGGTCTCATGGCCGACACCTTGTTGAATCTAGCATTTCCCTCTTTTCAAAGTCTTTGACTCTTCCCAATGTCTGTGCTTTCATTCTTTCCAAACTGCTGATCGCGCTCATGGGCCTCCCAAGACTTGGTGCAGCCTTTTACACCCAGACTGGTCACGACTGCGCCCAAAGACAGCTGAATGTCGTGTGCCATGCATGGTATGTGGTTTCTCAATGCGGGCCACTCCATTACAGAGGCCTCAAGGGTAGTTTGTAGTTCCCGAGTCATCGAGTAATTTGTGGAAGCGTTGTCGGTTGTAATTCCAAGTAAACGGCTGTCAGTCTGTTCGAAACGATCAAGAACTTCTTTCAAATGTCCGGCTAGACATGCTCCTGTATGCTGACCCTTGACCTGTAATCCTTATTGAGCTTTTGAAATAGGAAAAGATTGGGCTATCAACCTCATCAAATGCTAGTTGTACTTCTGCCAAAGCCCAATTTCGATTCATATAGTAAGCGATGACCAACGTTATTGCAAATTTGTTTGTTGATGTCCATCCGTCCAAAGCTAAACTAACTTTATTTGTTGATGGCAATTGCTTCTTAATTGCATCCACTGTCAGTGTTTATTCCCTCCGGCAAATATTACTCAGGGTGCAGGCTGACGGTAACACCAACTCGCTTCGTAATGTATTGTATGACCGTCGTAGCTCAAGGTTTGATATTGGGTTGCATGGAATATGTGCCGAAAGAAAACCTAACATGAGGTACCGATTCCAGGTGTCTTGGTGAAATTCAGCAGTTTGAAAGTCCTTTGCTGCCAGTTTAGAGCGTTTTGTCTGTCAATTGAGTAAGTATACTTGAATGCTGAATGGTCAATTTGATTTTCCTTTGTGAACTTACAATCGGAATTCCTTGACTTTCTTGCTGCTTCAGTATGGCCAAACCAGTTTCATCGACCATTGAACTAGTTAATTCGGTTACCTCTGATACTGTTAATTCGTTTAACTTTGCGATATGCACTTTTGCCAGCAAGTGTTTGCCCATTGAGCTGGTCCCATGTTCTGATGGATGGCGCAGAACTTGATGACAAACAATACATATGATGCTGGGGCTACTAGTCTCTTCAATTCTGCAATGTAAATAGAATCGTCAAGAAGGCGCATGTCTAGAGTTATAACAAGCAATAGGCCGCTTCGAGCCTACATTCATTGAAGCCCACCAAGCATCGAAGACAATTTGTAAAGTAAGGTCGCTTAAATCATGAATAAAGACATGTTAGTTTTTGGAAGATATCATAACCTCTAGCAACGAGGTATTTAGAGATTTTGTATCTGACATCGCGGTAGGAAATTGAACTCTGCATAATTTGATCTGTGTGACTTTCAAAGGATACGTTATAGTCAGGTAGAACGCCGGTTCTTAAATATTGACTTTAGCGCTACAAGCAAGAAAAAAGTCAGACCTGTGAGACATCGCATGCATATTTGTGAAGTTGAATACAAGGGCATACAAAGACGAGACCGTTGCAATATCATTGCTAGCATTTTTGCCGATAAAGGCAGCCCATAGTCCGATTTTGTGTCATCGCCGCTGCATTGCTGTCTGATAATCCAAGATGCAAGCCCAAACATCGTTGACACTCCATTGACGCTTATTTTTAGGAGGTAGTAGCGATATCGTTACTACCATTTTTGCCCAGAACAGCGGCCAATATTACGATACTGAGAGTATGGCGTTGCACAGCCCTTGAATTGTCTATGATGCAAGACCAAAAATTGTTGACACTCATTTTTGGGAGGTGGTAGCTATACTGTAGTAGGCATTTTTGCCCATAAAGGCAGCCAATACTGCCATTATGGCTTAATCCTGTCGTGCAGACTAGTCATTATCCAAGATGCAAGACCAGAAATGCGTGATGCTCCGTTGACGTTCATTTCTCGGATGGTGCAACGAGCATGTCGCTTGCCGTTTCACATCGAAAGCCAGCAAATTAGTCATCTCTAGATTTTTGTGATGATGCAACCCTTTGATTGCCGAAAAGATCAAACTAAAATCGTTGACGCTCCGTTGAGGCTCCGTTGACGCTCACTTCAGAGACATATCAACCGTCATTGGGTGCGCAATCATTTTGCATCACCGTCACAACGTCATTATTGACAGTCAATAAGTTGTTACCATCCAGTTTGGGGCTGGGACGCTAGCCGGAGATCGCAACCCAATCTGACTGGCCAACAACGCAACCACTCTCACTGCACCCTCTGCACCACAATTTACATCATCAGTCCAATCAATGACATGATTCCGTCGCGTTTTGGCGCTTCCAACCGGTAAATTACGGCATACAGAACCATCAACTAATTTTAGACCTATCGGTGCCGGACATCCTGAGCTTTCTTTTTCCAGCTCATTTTCCTCGATTTCCACGACGTACCATATGCAATTTTCATAATCTCGACCATGTGCAGCAGGTCTGTGCGTACAGTTATGCAGTTAGCTGCATGAACTAATGCTGCACGACGGCTGTGATTGATCCGAGTTCACACTGTGCACTGACCGCTCGTCCTATGACTCGTATGACATCACTTAATTGAATTTTGTTAGTATATTATGTCTCTATTTTAGGTTTTGCTTTCTAATGTAACTGTAATTGGCAGGTCGATCTCATGTTTCCTGGCCATCTATCAACCAGATTTGGAGTCTAGAACATTCAAATGGCCAGTTCGACCCTTGCACACACTAGGATGAAATATCATGTCTCATCATTTGGCCAATGAAATCAGGAAAAAGCTGACACATAGCCAAGTAGGTACATAAATTGCTTTTCTGCAAGATAGATCTTCCAAACTACCTATTTGGCTATCTATACCTCCGGCGATGTGGGAGCCGTCACCATATCTTCGTCCGTATCCAATTTCTATATGGTAATTAACTACGGATGCTTCATGCAGGGGTCAAAGCTTACGGGTTCAACAGGATTTGCATCCTGAATCGGCATGGCATCGGTCGCCATGCTGGGCGAAAGAACTGGTCTGAATTTACGTGACTGGGGTTTCTCCGAACCCAGCTTCATTTGACTACTTCCTGGTCGAGAAGTTACTGCTGGCATTTGCGATTGTCCTTGGATGATCTCAGGAGTCTGCATATGCTCTCCAACAGTGATCGGGGATGGATTGGCTGTAGTCGTGTCTATTTGGGGCTTGACAACTGCCGGAACCTTCAATTCGGCAGTCCCCTACGTCATATCTCTCTCACGAAAGTAGTTGGCTGCATCCCCTTATCCCGGTTGGGTCAATTCGTCAAGTCTCATCTGCTGCTGCCGAAAGCTCTCCATGCGGTGCAGTACCATTTTCGTGATTGTGCCCATCACCCAGCCAGGTTCATCATCATCACTGAGTTTGCCGAGCTCTGTATCTTCTTCATCATCTTCCTCGTCTTCCCCATCCTGCTCATCATCAGAACTTGCAAGATCGCTCAGACTTTCTCTGATTGCATTCAACATCTCTTCAAACGTTGTTTCGGGCTTCCCGGTTGTCACACACCCGTTTCCAGCAGTCGTTATATCTTGCATAATCGTTGTCTCTGCGTCTTGAACTCGCTTTCTTGCCACTGCGGTCTCGCTCTCCAAAAAATCCTCGGTCCATTTCTCTTTCTCTTCATTGCTTAAAAAGTGCGTTTCCTGTCATTTCTCCGCCGCAAGCTTCTTTTTGGATCGCAAGCTGCGCAATGCTCCCAATGCTCGCACCTTCTCTGCCACCAGGCCGCTCTTGCCTTCATTCGCTTCATGACGTCGACATGTGGAATGCTTTGTTGATTTGCCATATTTGCCCACCGGAAGTGGAGAAAAGTTCTTTTTGGGAGCATTGACCATTGTATCGTGTGTTGACCTTGTTGTTGGGCGTGATGTTGGATGTTGCAAGATATGGACCACATGGAGGCAAGCCGAGTCTTTTATGTCAAGGTTCGTACGTTTGATCAACTCGAACAAAGCAAAATCTGCGTTTTGACTGTCATTTCAGTGGGAATAGTAACACTAATCGTATGTTATGACATGATAGTTAGCGTATATTCCATGTAAGATCCCAGCTATGTGTTGAGACAAACATCACCAGATGGCCTTTCAGTCACAGAATTTGCTTTTTATATCTATCAAACACGCGATATCAGCTGTCGTCCACTGCGATGTATCCCGGCACACAAACATACAAACAAACATCATCGGACCGACTTACTGCAAATCGTGGGACCGTTGGAATCACTTCCAACTTTTAGCGATATGCAGCAGGATGTATCTTGAGTAGAATGTGCATGTTGACAGTCATTCATTCCCTGGTGACCTGTAGCTTACTATATATTCCTCAGGACTTTCCACTTTTCGTTTTCATCTTCCTCACATTTTCCACAACAGCAAGTCATGCCTCCTCAAACACCTCAGCCCGGTGTGGTTCAATCCGAATTGAGCCGAACAGCGGGCGCTTCATCCAATGCACCCCTTGCTGAGACAAAGCTGCAATGCAGACACCAGTTAGTCCACTGCGATGCTGAAATTGCAGCCACCGAAAATATGGCCAAGGACGCACATTTAGAAAAAGTACATAATACCGGACGCAGCAATAACATGCAGCAGCATGCTATCGGATGTGAGTAGCTCCATGTACATATAGAATGCGGTCAACTAACAATATAATGTACAGCTGGTGTACGCAGAGAGGTCCGTGACCGATTTATCGCGGCCCGCAATGGCAAACCTGCATGGTCGACGAAGGCATTTGTCCGCACGGTCTGCGAAATCGAACATCATGATATCGTCACCTCTGGGATCTTCACGGACGAATTTCGTGATAAAGGTCCCCTGCAGTGGACAAAACAGGCTTTAAAGACTCTGGAGGAGGCTATGGAGTGGTATATGGTTGAGGTAATAGCCGAAGCTTCGTTTTAGAAGAACCAACTAATTTCTTGTAGGTTTTCAACATGTCTGCAACTATGGCGAGGCAAGGAGGTCGGGTACAGCTCGAACAGTCCGACATGCACCTGGCCTTGAATATGGCGAAAATGGCTACAGGCGGGTTTTCGCGCGCCGCAATAGAGGAAACACAACAACTTATTAAGAAACCTCGCGCCGCAGTCCAAGAAGAGAAGAAGCGAGGAGTTGAGTTTCCTGGGCATCAGAAGGTGAAGGCTGCGATGGAAAGACACCCGGCAATGGTTTAGGAAAATCATACGGCCGGCTGATTTCCATGCCAAAATGGTATTGCAAAGAATCGGGTGACCCACTGGAATCGCAAAGGAACCGCCGCACCTTCTCCAAAACTGGCGGCACCTCCGCCCGGATCGCCACCTGCGCCACCAGGTGACGCTGAGGGAAACGAAAATTATGCAATAGAAGGTATGCTATCCAGGTGTGTGTATATGCATTCTCCACTTCCAAACACTCAATTTTTCAATCATAATGCATTTGCCAAGGAAAGCAAGCATGATAAAGATTTTATTCCAGATATGCCGAGTACATGATCCACTGCGTGGGAATACCGCTGAAATTGATTTTGCAGACGACAACAGCCTTTTGGGCGAATCTGAGAGTGGGGACGAGAATTGATTGAAACCAACGGGTGGGACACATTACTGTATATTTTAAAGGATATATTTATATGGACAATTAAAGAACGATGAGGTGATAATGAAAACATACATGAAACGGATAGAACGACTGTCAAAACACTGTACTTGATAATCTATACCAAAGTAACTCGTTGCATAATGCGCATACGCCTGTGGCAAAATAAGCGTCAACGGAGCGTCAACGATTGTTGGCCTTGGAGGATGGTTAATCAAAACGCGAGATAGCCACTAATTTCTATATATGGAGTTTTGACTGGTTTTATGGGCAAAAATGTTTAGGATCACTGAGTTGCAGCAGTGAAAATGAATTAAGTTGCGATTGTCCGGGAGGCTGTAGCGGGATGACCTCTTGCTTATCAGCCTAGACAGGCTGCCAAAACCTTGTTTATTGATGTCTACAATCATTTACCACCAAGATTACCCAAGCTTGAAGACCAAAAATCATTGTCACTCTGTTGACGCTCATTGTCAATATGGGGCAGGGAGACTGTAGCATTCTCTTTTGCCCAAAAAGGCGGCCAATACAATGATTATAGATAACAATGATTAATTCACATTTTAATAACCTGACTTACAGGACGAAGAGTCGTTGACACTCATTTTTAGAATGGGGCAGCGAGCGTGTTTCTTTCTGTTTTGGGTTGAAAGACAGCCAATACCTCATTTACGATCGTTTGCATCCAATCACCATCTAGATTACTCATGACGCATGACCAAAAATCATTGACACGCCATTGACTATCACGTTCAGGATGGGGCAAGGAGCGTGTCTCCCTTGTTTCTAGTTATAAAGGCGGCCGATTCATCCAAAAAGGTCAATGATGAGCAAAGGTTAATATTTTGCGATTAACAGTAGGGTATCTAAATGCGACCATAAATAGAAAAACCTGAAACACAGAACCGGAGATTGGAACCGACGGGACTAGCCAAACCTGGCAAAACCCGCGGGCTGACGGGTACGGGTCCGGGTTTAGCCCGCCAAGAAGCTGCTGGTCGGGTTTTTGTACAGGTCAAGAACAGAACCGTTTTCCCGGTCCGAACCCAGACCGCTGGCCGGTTACCCGGACCCGTTGCTAACACTAGCTGTGGAGAGGGCCACATCGGGAGCAAGTGCAGCCACCATCATCCGGAGTGTGGATAATGTGCCGGGCCACACCGATCGAGCGGACACAGGCGCAACGTGGTTGCGTGCACATCGAGTGAAGGAGCAGTATCCAGCCACACGCAGGAAAAATGCCCGAATTGCAAGGGGAATCACAATGCGTTCAGCGGAAAGTGTCCGAAGAAAATCGAGGCCTTGACAATAGTGCGACAGAGCAGATGAGTGCAACCTAATGGACGAGAGATGAGGGAGGTAATGGGGGCCAATAGAGTAACGCTTGGCACTGGGCAGGCTAGGAATACAGAAGGGGAGCCGATGGCTGACGAAAAGGAACGCGATACCGGAGAAATGGAGGTGGCGGAGGTGGAGAAAGACATGACCGTGAGTGAGACCACTGCAGAGATCGAAATGGGAGCCGCCGCTTCCAATCATTAGAGCAATCCGGCACAATTGCGCCAGGCCCTAGGCGAGGACCATGGCAGCTTTGGAGATGGGAGTGCATCGATAGGCAGATTTAGTACTATTGCAGGAGCCGCCGAGGGAAAAAGGAAGAATCGGAATCAGTCACCCAGCGTATGAAATTAGAAAACGAAACAGAGTTTGGACGGCGGTGCACAAAAGAAGTGGCCTTGCAACTGACAAGCGGACAGACCTAAGCAGGGGCGCGAACGACAATGTCATATTGACCGAGGTCAAAAGAAGAGGAGAAAAGATGACGAGGATTAGCAATGTTTACAATCAAAGAGACTTACAGACTGGAGAGAGACGGGCGAGGAAGCTGAACTGGCACAGAGCCATCCGACAGGGAGGAGGCACAATAATCACGGGCGACATAAATGTACTCAGCCCAAGGTGGGACCCAAGATGCAGGGAGCAATGCGATGCAACGTTTTTGGAGGCGATTACAGAAGAGTACTGGCTAGAGATTGGAAATGATGACCGGCCCACCCACCACTGGGTGAGAAATGGCGAACAAGGCGAATTGACCATAGACCTGACCCTGGCCACTCGACCAATCCGGCGATGGACCTTACTGGAAGGGAGCCACGCTGCAGGCTCAAACAACGAGGTGATCGAGTGGGAGTTCAAAGTCGACAAGCAGGAGGAGGCAGACCACGTGCAAGTCATAGGATGGAATCTTGCCGCGATGTCAAACGAGGCTGAGGAAGCAGCAGAGAAACTTTGGAAGGAGCTGGAGAGAGACAGAGCCCAACTAGGAGAGGAAGGCACAGGAGACGATGTAGAGCGAGAGGCCGAATGGTGTCAAGCAACAATGAGCAAAGTTCTAGATGCCAAAGCGAAGAATTTAGGAATCTGGGCTCAATCGAAGAGGTGGTGGAACGGGGAGATCGACGAGAGGAGAAGCGCACTGGGGAGAGAAACGAGAAGGGAAAGGAGGATTGAGGCGGCAGCGCACGCGAAAGCAGAACAGCGGAAGTCAATTGGACAGTCCAAGAGCCGGATGTGGGATCACTACTTGCAGAACCTTAGGGGGGGCGAGGTCTGGAGGGCAGCAAAGTTCAACAACCTTCAAGCGGGAGCCACCATGGAAGCGCTGATTGACATAGAGGGGAAGCAAGCAAATACCATTGCCGAAAAGGAGGAAATGCTCAGAGGAGAGTCTTTCCCCCTGAATGAGGGTGACCAGAACTACAAACTACCCCCAGCAGGCCAGGCCCACGAACGCATAACTGAGCAGTCAGTCGAACGAGCTCTGTTCCCACAGTCGATTAAGAAAGCCCTAGGCACAGACAAGCTGTCGTGCAGAGCCATACAGCTACTCTGGAAGTGGAACAGAATGAGAATTGAAGAACTAGCGAAGACAGCGGCCCGAAATGGTTGTCACCCAGCCGTCTGGAAATGCGCGAGCTGGGTGGTGATTCGAAAACCAGGAAAGGAGTATTATATAAAGCTGAAATCGTACCGAACAATCTCTCTGCTCAGCTGCATGGGGAAAGTCTTTGAGAAAGTAGTCACAGAGCTGGTATCCGACGAGGCCGAGAGAAGAGCACTGGTAAGCGATGGCCAATTCGGCAGCAGAAAGAACAGATCAGGCATCGATGCCGCAGCCATCATGGCGACAGAGCGCATGCCGCTTGGAAAGGGGACAAAATTATGAGTGGCCTCCTGAGGGACATCAAGGCAGCGTTCCCAAGCGTAGCGAGAGGAAGGTTGATCCATGCAATGAAGGCCAAGAAGATAGATGGAGATCTCATACGTTGGACCGACAGCTGTCTGTCAGAGAGGACAGTGGAGATGGTAATCGAAGGCAATGTGCTACTGAGCCACCCCGTGGAAGCAGGTGACCCGCAATGCTCATGGTATCGCCGATTCACTTCGAGATACACACTGCTCGACTGATAAAGTGGGTGAAAGAGAGAGTCCAAGCTGACTGCCTCTCCTTCATTGACAACCCCGGATAGGTGGCAACCGGCAAGGACGTGAACCAGGTGGTCGAAAAACTTGAAGCCTGCACAGCAGAGTGCATCAAGTGGGCCAGCAGACGAGATCTCCAGTTCAACACCCCAAAGACCAAGGCAGCACTTTTCACACGCAGGAAAGGCCACAAGCACCACCTCCAGCCAAAACTCACAGCCAAAATCATGATAGGAAACGGTTTCTTCCGATTCAACAAAGAGGCGACATGATGGCTGGGAGTCTGGATGGACGCCCGCCTGACGTTCAAAGAGCATCACAACGGATGCATGAAGAAGGCCAGTGCAACAGAAGCACGATTGCGCGCACTCACGAGGATGCACGGAATCGTCCCAGACCAAATACGAGCTGTCCAGATAGCCAGCGTTCAAGCCATCGCGCTGTAAGGAAGCATACTTTGTTGGAACCCGCGAGAGATCATCAGACGAGAGGATCTTCAACTCCTGCTCAATCGGCATGCTACATCAACCCTGTGCGCCCTTTCCATGACACCAATGGGAGCACTTATGAGAGAGTCAGGGGTCATACCTGCGCCAGTAGCCCTGGACACCAGGCAGCAACGATTCACAGCAAGGCTTGCAAGCGCGTGAGAAGGCTCAAAACTGAAGGCTGTGCACGACCACTCCACATCTGGAGCACCGATATGCACATTTATCACAAAGAAGCCCAAGCGACGCCGGGAAGCGGAGACCATGCGCTGGCCTAACCCTGACGAAGAGCCGGCTGTCAAGACGGTAATACTGAGCGAAGACATTGCGGCTAAGAGAGAGGTGATCCGCTGGGCGAGAGAAAGTGAGGCCAAAGGTGGCGCAGTGGTCTGGATGTGGTGGACTGATGGGTCGCGAACCGACGACAGCATAGTAGGAGCTCCCGTAGTGTGCAAGCACGGAGACCGCGGGAAAGCCGTCCGCAGCCACCTACGCACCGGATGCATGGAGGTATATGATGCGGAGCTGTGGGGAATCGGACTCGCTCTCCGGGAGTCAGTGAAGAAGAGGGACACACTGCAGACACACGGAGTGACTAAGGTAGCCGTCTTCAACAACTCGCAAGCGGGCATTCGACAAACCGAGCACCTAGAACTGGGGCAAGGGCATCCGCTGCGCAGATCGATCAACCGGAGCGCGAGGACTCTTCGCGAAGCTGGCATAGAGACAGATATCCACTGGGTCCCAGGACACACTGGCATCCCTGGGAATGAGGAAGCAGATCGCCAAGCAAATCTAGCGAGAGAGGGCCGCAGATCAGGCACAGTGCGAGAGCGAGTATACACCTCGGCGGCGAACTGAACAAGACGAATCTCTGAAGCAAAGACGGCAGTGAAGGCTCAATGGGACGCCAACAAATGCAGCAAACATTGCGGTTACACACTACAAGGCAAAGCTGGGAGCAAGAGACCCATCCCAATGAATAGTGCGAAATCACTGGCGGCCAGGTTCTACCGACTGAAATCCGGACACGTGCCAGTGGGAACATCCCTAAAGCGGTTCGGACACCGAGATGACAACAAATGCTGGTGGTGCAGCTCTGCAGGCAGAGCGGTAGCCCAGACCCGGAAGCATCTCTTCTGCCACTGCAGCCGATGGGGAGACCAGCAGAGGACGCTCTGGAAGGGGGTGGGGAAATCAACGGGTTGGAGAGCGGGCAGATGCCGACACGTGCAGGTCTCTGAGCTGCCCTCCATGGAGATGTGCGATAGGGCGGTGATGGACTTCCTGATAGCTACCGATATCGGGAAGTTCCCACCCAAACCTGCGGAGGAGGAGTAAGAGCCGGCGGGCCCTCCCTGATTTCATCACATTTCCTTTGTAGTTTATATAGATCATCAGATGCTTTTCTTTCATTTGTCAGAAGGGGACGATGGGTAGTAGGAGCGGAGCTGCGCCATCTAGCCGGCTAGCCCGGAGGCGGAGGGGAGTAAGGGGCTGTCATACTCTAAATAGAGTGAATACAGTATGATTAAAACAAACAAAAAATCTAATGACTTCGTTGGTTTTCGAAATAATGTGCACGCCTCAATTACTACAGCATTCAGGACGACTTCGTCCGCTTTCAGGTATACAGAAACACGGCGAAGCGGAATATCCGTTTAACCGGGACTACAAATACTTTTTTAGACGGTGAATTTCAATATAAAATTCGCATCAACGCCATGTTTGAGTCACTGCTGATGTTGGTCTACATTTGTGGGAGAGGTGAACACCCGAACGACAGATCATCACTGGTGTAACTAATCCCCCCCTTCTAATGTTAATTGGACCCTTACCTTATTCTTTCCTTGATGCTACAGCTCCCGTAATAGCCTCAATTTGGCGTCGAAATGCACAGCGATCCAGTTAAGCATCGTCTCATTCGGCCATGGAACAGAACTCCATCACGAAAGCTTAACCAGCATGGCTTATCCCGAACATGGGATGTTTATACTCCCCTCGAACAACTTTCTATATTGGAAAGCTACTGTCACATTTGCCTCATGATTATCGTACAACTAATATTGGCAGCTGGGCAGTGAGATATGCTTATGACATTCTTTCTCCCGGGAGCTTTTCTACTAACCGTGCGCTACATCTACTCTATGGCTGTCTAGACTCGTACATAACGCGAATTGAAGTAGTGTGTCTGTGCTCGTTCCGCGCTAACGGTACGAGTGCTGCACACGGTAGGAACCGGAGATGTGCAACAGAAGTCGGAAAAGTGGGAGGTTAGGTTGACATGCTACAACGAAGGAGGTACTGTATCCTAGCATGCGGGTATTTGATTCTGTAGGTAGAAAGATCAGACACGAGGACTGCAGTTTTCCGGTAGGTAGGTTAGGCCACGTGGTTTAGAGTTTCGCCGTGACATGGATAGTAATGTTAACACGATAATGTATGTACGGCGAATCCTAATACACTGGACGCAGAATGCAACGATTAGGCGATGGTCTAACTTCGTTTGGAAGGATTTTGGGCCCGACATAGGGCATGCATTTACATTGTGAGGGACTATGTTGAGCATGGATGTTTGACTGCACCTGAGGCAAGGTGCTTATCATACGCGGAGCGGAAGAAATCTGCCCTGCCTGATAATATCCCCTCACCCCCTTATCCAACTGCCATCCCCCACAGCCTAACATTCTCCTCCGCCGTCTCCCCCCACTTCCTCCTTACCCCCCTCCCTTCTCTTATACCC